>ERZ857965.3674-NODE-3674-length-11231-cov-2.927076_pt1 | contig 11231 bp, 5 predicted proteins | sample MGYA00519758_ERZ857965 | MGnify/ENA primary metagenome ERZ857965 (study PRJEB31778, sample SAMEA3449381) | human gut metagenome | biome: human gut; feature: human-associated habitat; material: faeces | place: United Kingdom | collected 2010/2012 ...
TCGCTTGCGGATGACCAGCTCGGTTCCCAGTTCCGTTTCCAATTTCTTGACGGCCACGGAAAGCGTGGGTTCGGAGATATACAGTTCGGCGGCAGCGCCCTTGAAGCTGCGCTTGCGCGCCAGCATACGGAAGTAGTACAGCTGGGAAAGGTTCATACGGCCTCCCTTGCGCCCTATTGGTCCGAGCACAGAAGATTTATAGCATTAAATTGAAATGTTCAATATTTGTTACCATTATCTTCCCTCATGAGGGAGATGTGAGGGAAATAACGCAACAGATTTTCGCACTTGTGTGAATTAAATGAATAGAAATGCCACGATATTGAATAATTGATGAATAGGTTAATAGCCTGTTGATTAGTTATTAGTAAACTAACGACTTTAAGTTTATCTAATCGTATTGACTCGGACCTCTAATGCGTCTTGTTAATTGGGAATCTTCCAACGCAAATTCGTTCATTTTCCCCATGCTGCACGCCGGGGACCGGGGAGGCGGGCTGATTGGGACAATTGCTTGCAGCGGGCGTTCGACCCTCCCCTTTTCGGACGCGAGCGTTCTGCCCGGAAGGGAGGCTCTATCCCAAGAGCTTCGGGCGCAGTTGTTCCAGCAGCGCATCTGCCATGTTCCGAGAATCGAAGTGCACCTTCCCTATGCGCAACAGGGGCATGATGCCGAAGAGCGAGTTGGTAAGGAATGCCTCGTCGAAGTCCGGGAACTCATCGGGCGTTATAGCTCGCTGTACGACAGGGTGTGATTCGATTACCATTTCGCGAGCGATACCCGGCAGGAGCCCGCAGACAACGGGAGGGGTGAAGAGCATGCCCTTCCGTACTAGGAATATGTTGCTTGTGGCGCCTTCGCAAAGCTCGCCGCGGCTGTTCAGGAAAATCGGTTCGTCGATTCCCCGCGCTTTGGCCTGCCGTTTTTCGTAGATGTTGTCGCCGTAATTGAGTGTTTTATGGTAGACGAACGGCGACGTTTCGTTGCGGCGAACAGTACTGATGGCGGCCGTGAACCCCTCTTCCCACGCCTGCGGCCCATATCGGCTTTCTGTTAGGGAGACATCGATGTTTTTCCTGGTCACAATTATTTTGAGGGTTCCATTTTCCCGCAGCCCCTCTTCGGCGGATTGCAGGGTTTCATTCACGGCGTTCTGCACGTCTGCTTTGCGGCGGTCGATTCCCAGAAAATCCAGCGCCTTATCAAGCCGCCGCATGTGGTGGGGAAGCAGAAGGGGTTTCCCTGCATGCACTGCGAGCGTTTCGAAGGCGCCCATCCCGAAATAGAAACCCTCATCGGCAATGATGGTATGCATGGGTTCGCCTTTCCGCCGCGGCGATTGCCTGCAGCACAGCACGGGCTTTGAGGAGCGTCTCCTGGTATTCGAACGCGGGGTCCGATTCGCAGGTTATGCCTCCGCCTGCACCTATTTCGAAAATGCCGTTCTGGGCGACGGCTGTGCGGATTACGATGTTGAAATCGCAGTCTCCCGTTGATGAGATATAGCCGATAGAGCCGGTGTACAGGCCGCGGGCAGAATGCTCGAGCTCGTCGAGTATCTCCATAACGCGAAGCTTGGGAGCCCCGGTGATCGACCCGCCGGGAAACGCCGCTTTCAACAGGTCTAGGCAATCATGCCCGCCCGCCAGCCTTCCCTGCACCGTTGCGACCAGCTGGAAGACTGCTGCGTACTTCTCGATTGCATATAGCTTGGGAACGACGACGCTTCCGGGCTCGCAAACGCGGTTGAGATCGTTGCGCTCAAGGTCGACGACCATAAGCAACTCGCTCCTGTCTTTTTCGCTTTCGGCGAGTTCGCGTTTCAGCGCGGCGTCTTGGGTGGGAGTCGCTCCTCTTGCGCGTGTGCCCTTTATGGGGCGCGTTTCGACTGTTCGGTTTCGCACGCGAAGGAAACGTTCGGGAGATGAACAGATTATCTGGGCGTTCCCCGCATGAAGGTACGACGCGAAAGGCGCCGGACTGCTTTCTCTCAGATGGCGGTATACCAGGTAGGGATCGGCGGGGCTTGAGACGGTGATTAGCTGTGTCATGTTCGCCACGTAGGCGTCTCCTTCGGCAAGGTAGTCTTGCAGCTTCTCTACTGCTTGCAGGTATTCCGCCTGCGAGAAGTCGGAGGAAAAGGCGATGGGAGCGGCCGAGGGCGTTCCTGCTGCGGAATAGCGCACTTGTCGGGCGATTCCTGCTTTTGCAAGCCGCTCCATCTGGTCTAATGCTTTTTCCGCTGGTTCCGTTTTCCCTTGGGCGATAAGAGTGATCGTGCCCTTGTCGGCATCTTGCACATACAGGCGATCGTAGGCGACGAATCGGGCACAGGGCAGATCGACCGATGGGGCATGGCGCGAGGGAATTCCCAGGCGGCTGCGTCCGAAATCGTATCCCATATAGCCGATAACGCCGTCGGCAAGGGGAAGGTCCGAACGCCCGGCGCGATTGCAGGTGGAAAGGAGATTGCGCAATGCCGCGGTGAAATCATGGCCGATGGGCACTCCGTTGCAAAAGCATATGCCATGCCGGTCTTCGAGCACGGCCCGGGGATGCGTTCCCAATATCGACCAACGGCCCTGGGGTCCGCAAAGCGATGAGTCCAGGAAGCTGACGCCTTCCCGGCAGGGAAGCAGGTCAAGGACAGCTGCAAGTGGCGAGTCCTTGCCTGGGCGGTTTTTCCGGCCGACGCGGAAATCGAGATGGCGGATCCTGGCTGTGGACATGGTTATCGCTCCTCCTTTGCCAGTGCGTTCCCGCGTTCGGCGATGGAAAAGGTGCTTTGCGGATGCCAACTGCCATTTCTCCAAGCACTGCAGGTGCGTACGAAGTTGCGAAGCAGGGGTTGCCCGTACTGGGTGAGCAGCGCTTCAGGATGGAACTGCACGCCGAAAATCGGCAGGCTCTTATGGGAGAGCGCCATTATCGTGCCGTCGTCGGAGCGTGCATTCACGACAAGGCTCTTGGGGAACTGCGCATCCGATACAACAAGCGAATGGTATCGCGTTACGTCGAAACGGCGGGGAAGGCGGGAGAACAATCCGGTGCCGTCGTTTTCCAGCGGAGTGACGCGTCCGTGCATCGGGCGCGTTCCGCGGTGCACTTGTGCTCCGAATTCGCGTGCAATGACCTGATGCCCGAGGCACACGCCCAAGATGGGGACGCATCCTGTTGCCAAGGCAACGACATCGCGGCATTTGCCGCAATCGGGCGATTTCGGACCGGGTGAGATGACGATTCCTTCGATGTCCACACAAGGATGCACGCGCGTTGCGAGTTGGTCCGAAAGTCGATTCAGGTCGATGCGATCATTTTTGACGACCGTTATTGCACAGCCGATCTCGGCGAAATATGCGTAGAGGTTGGCTGTGAACGAGTCGTAATTGTCCAACATGAGAAGCATGGGGCCTCCAATTGGTGTGCCGATATGAAACCGCCGATACGGCCCCCGGTTCGGAGGGGGTTTGGTCGGCAGTCTTCCAGCGTCGTTGCGCTGGGCACACCAGATATGAAGCCGCATGCGGCAGTTTGATAACTGCAGCCTAGCACATCTGGCAATATGTCAGAGCTCGAATTGCCGGACGGGGTTTGATTGCAAAAGCAGAGCGAAACGGGAAAAGGTTTGGGAATCTTATGTGGGAAGGAAAGTTCTTGAACCTGATGCGGTTCTGCTCTATAATTCTTATTCGCACATGGGGTGACCCATGGTTGTTGCCAACGTGGCTCAGCTGGTAGAGCAACGCTCTCGTAAAGCGTAGGTCACCGGTTCGAATCCGGTCGTTGGCTCCAGAAACGAGGAAGGCCGCCGGGCAATACCGGCGGCCTTTTCTTTTGTTTGTACTTCAGAGCTACGGAATGTCAGCGTGTCTTTCAATGGCGGATGCAAGGGGGAAGGCTTCCGCTGAGTTCGCCTGCAGAGCGGGTTCCGAGGAGACGTTTCGGAACCCGTGTTGATTAAGGTCGGAATACGAATGCCGCTCCCAACCTCTTACGGCAACAGTGAGCGGTCCACGTCCTCGCAGGCGTACAGGTCGATCATCTCGCCAAGCTTCAGGTCGGACGAATATGGCTCGATCTTCAAGTACATGCCGGGGTCGGGCGTCAGCTCGCCGAAGTAGATGCGTCCGTCAACCTCGTACAGGTCCACGCGGATGAACGAGAAATCCGCCGCCAGCTTTTCCGCCAACTGGATCATCAAGTCCATCTGCGCAGGCCGTTCCACGGATTCCGCCACATCCTTGCCCTTGCGGCGCAGATTTAGCGGCGTCCACGTTTTCAGGTCCACGAATGTGCGCGACTGCGTATGTGTTTTGCGGTCGGCTACCAGCAGCGCCATCTTCGCCTTGCCGTTCACGCAGTAGATTTTGTAGTCCTCTATCATGCCGTCGCCACTTCCCAGCAGCTCCTCCGCAATGATGCGCGGCCGCGCTTTCTCCAGCGTGGTGCACAGGTTGTGGTAGTAATAGCAGTTCCACGGCAGCAACCAACGGGCGAACGTGGCCTTCATGTAGTCCTCGCTCTGCATGCGCTTGTCCTTCACGATGAATGCGTAATCGCCGCCCCAACCCATGGTCGACTTCGCAATAAAGCGATCGGGCAGATCTGTCAAATGTAAGTCATCGGCATTCTCGTATACGGCATATGTGGGAATGCAATATTGCGCGCCTATCTTCTGGGCAACGTATGCCTTTACCTCTGCCTTGTCGCTGATAGTGGGAATCAGCGGATTCTTACCGTAAAGCGACCGCCAGATGAGCTTCTCGTTATACGTTTGCGGATTCCGCAGGTTCGGCACGTACCCCAAACGCCGATAGCCTTTCACCTGCGCATAGTGGCGCTTGTCCTGCAGCGTCAAGCGCGGCTCCAGCGCGTACGCTTCGCGCCGCGAGATGTCGTCGAACACCAGCGCGTTCTCGGAGTTCATGCGCTGCGGCAGCACGATCGGCACCAGGTTATGGCGAACAAGCGGACGGGGAATGGCGCGGATGAACGCATCGCCCGGGTACAGCTCGATGCCATCCGCGTACTCATGCTGGGCCGATACGCCGAAACGCACCAAGGCAAAGGGAAACGGCCTGGTCAGCTTGCCGGCCATGCGTCCCAAATGCTCCACCAGGTCCGTGTTGTCGAACGCGTTCGCATCGCCGCGGCGCCACAGGCGCGCCTCGGAGGACGTGCAGGCATACCAGGTCCAGGTCAGCGGGTCGCTTTCGTCCCTCGGCACAGCCATGGCGCGTGGTTGCCCGTTCGAGCACAGGCACAGCACCGTGGTTTCGTCTGCATTGGATGCCGCAACGGTGTAGAACGCGCGTGCCACATTGCGGTTGCCCCAGCCCAGCGTGTAGAAGTAGTCCTTGCTGCGGATGTTCGACCAGCCGGCAAGCGACTGCGTGAACGCGTCGAAATCCTCCCGGTCGGCGTCCGTGATCGTATGATGCAGGTGCGCATTCCACGCCACGCGCATCACGGTTCCCGCCTGCAGGTCCTCGGGCTGTATCTGGCGTTCGGACGTCCACCATTTCAGCACCGGGCGCACCCAGGAATCATCCAGCGTGTTCGCAATGTACGTGCGCGCGTTCAGGTGGTCGCAGCACTCCTGCGCCAGCGGGTGATCGAAGTACAGCTTCTGCCACGCAATGATGCTGCGGAACGTGGTGGGGTTCTCGAACGCCAGCGAACCGTTGAGGCTGGCGTTGCGCAATGCGGTGCGCGACGCGCGGACGTCGTCCTTCAGCACTTCGGGATCGTACGTGCTCCAGCCCTCCTCGAATGTGCGGGCGCGCACTACGTCGCGCAGCTCGCTGGGCTTCGTGGCAATGTAGTCCGCAAAGCGGCTGTGGCGAATGCCGTCTTGCAGGCGCTCGTACGTCTTGCGCTTCACGCCCGTCTGCGTGGTCATCTGCTGGGCAACGAACTGCGTCATGGAATTGCCCTCGACAATGACCCAGGCGTCATCCGCCGTATATGCCAGGTCCCAGCCCACGTACGCAAGGCCATCTACGCGGTCAATGGCCTCGAGCGCCAGAGCGCGGGCCTGCTCCCAATCCGGCAGCTGGAATCCCTTGAACATCGTGCCGTTGTCCGGGTGCTCCGCATAGCGAATGCACGCCTCGTCAACGCCGTCGGTAGTTACCGTGCCCGTTTCGGGGTCGATGCCCGCAAGAATGCCGCCGGCGCCTCCGTTGTCCACGAACGATCCGCTGCGGCCCACCTTCAGGAACGTGTCGTGGATCTGCTTAGCACCGCCGTGCTTGTATACGATAACGCGCACGGTGTTCACAGAGCTTTCGTTCAGACGCGCCATATCCGGATGCTGGCGAATAACATCTTCCACGAAGAAGAAGCGGTTCTGCTCCAGCAGGCGGTCGAACAGCTGGTCCAGAGACGCTTCCTGGCTCAGGTCGATCAGCTCGACGCCTCTGCCCAGTGCCTCGGCCTCGTTCTTCTTCACAATCTTCTGCTTGCCGGAGCAGAAGCGTTTGAATGCGGCAAGGTCCTTCTTGCTGGTAACGTACAGGCCGTCGCGCCCGTAGTACTTCTTCAGCGCCTCGTACGCCTGCGCCTTGCTGTTCAGCGTATCCGTGGCCTGTTGCGTGTTCAGACGCGAAAGCCAGCGCTTGCGCAGGTTGCCGGACACGTATTCCCAGCGCTTCGCCACATTCTTCTGCGGGAAGTCGAACGAGAAGTACTCCTCCGCCGTGAAATGCAGGCAGGCGATGGTGGCTTCCACATCGGCCGCGGTGGAACGGGCGAGCGTCGGGTCGTCTACCAAGGCGGGCAGGGCGTGGCTTCCCATTTCCTGCAGCTCCTTGATGCGCAGCGAAGAAAGCTGTGGCGCAATCAGCTGGACCAGGGCATCGAAGCGGTCCTGGCAGTCTTCGACACGGCCGTTTCCGCGGTCTGCCTGGTACAGCATTTCGCGAATGACGGCAGCCTCCTCGTCGAAGCGCTTCAGGAATGCAAGCTTTGCCGTGACATTGGCGCCGGGGGCCAGCAGGCCGTATTTGAAACAGCGCATCAGCGGCACGCGCATGCGCGAATCGGCGGCAATCTGCGCTACCGCATCCTTCACTTCTTCAGGAGTCTTGCCCAGGGCTTCTGCCAGCGCTTCTCGCGCGGTGCTGCGGCGGGCAGCTTCGCGGTCCTTGCGCAGATTGTCCGTGGTCATCTGCATGTGCGTCTGATAGTCGTAGCCGCCGCGTTCGGCGACCTTTGCATCAAGTCCCAGGTATTCCTGGGCCCATGTGCGGTTCGCATGTGCCCGTTTCAACACGGTGCCCAATCGTTTCAGCTGGCTATCGCTCATATTCCAGCAACCGAAGCGGACGTATTCGCTGGGGCGGATGTTCAGGCGCCGGGCTTTCGCCAATACCACCGACGCCTCGAACGTCGAAATGCCCAATGCTTCGGCCACCATGTCTGCAGAGGCGTTGTTCTTGTCATTGGCGTGCAGCGTTTCGATCTGCCCGTCGGGGGAAATGCCCTCTGCAGCCGGGGTGGCCATAGTCGGGTTGTCGGATTGTTCCTGGGCTTGCTGACTGTCCGCGTTGTTGTACGTTTCCAGCGCTTTCTTGATGATCTTGCCGAATCGACCCATTTGTCTTGCTCCTTGCCTGTTCCGAGGCGCCTATTTGATGCAGCCGTGTGCGCGGTAGAAGCGCCCCAGCTCGCCGTTGCGCTGTGGCCCCCACAGTTGAATGATGTTCACACCGGACGACGTGTTTGCTTCGATGATGGAAATGCCCTCGTCCGTGAGCAGGATGTCCCACGCAATGAAGTTCATGAACGGAAGCTTGCGAGCCAAATCGACCATCTGCCGCTTCACATCCTGCCAGCGCGGGATCACGGCGCCCTTGATCTGCGCGCCCGAGTCCGGATGCCTGTCCCAGCTGCCAAGCTTCTGCAGGCATTTCGCTTCCGACAGCTCGCCGGTATCCATGTTTATGCGGGCAACCAGGCCGCCGCGGCTGCCATTGTCCACCGGTGCCGTTTCCGACGTGCCGATGCGCTGCACGGCGAAGAAGGGCTTGATGTGCCCGGTTTCGGGGTCGCGCAGCGTGATGAAGCGGATGGTGTGCGTGGCATCGGGGTAGAGCGCGCGACCGAAGGCCCCCTGCGTGATGCCCTCGGAAAGGAACCAGCCGTCCTGCTTGTCTAGGAAGCGGCGCAGGTCGTCGCGCGATTTCCGCTGGTCATCAATGTAGTACGCGCCGCTTGCATTCGTCAGGCGGTATACCCCCTTGCCTTTTCCCGCGGCGAGCGGCTTCAGATACAACGTGCCCGTGCGGTCTAGCAGGTCGGCGGCATCATCGCTGGTCAGGAAGCCGCGATCGATGTCCTTAGCAAGTGACACGATCTTGCCGTGGTTCTTCTGCATCAGCACGCGCGGCACGCGGACGTATTGCTCCAGCACCTCGGTGGCGATGACCTTGTTGTTGCACATCATGTCGTACGGCTTGTTGATGTTGCGCGAGCGGTACCAGTCGAATTCCGACAGGTATTCGCGCCGGTCGTTGTGCTTGAAGTCGTAGATGTAGTACTGGTCCAGCACGTAGCCGCCGTGCAGCGCCAGGTGCAGCTTCAGCAAGGGGCGCTTCGCGAAGTGGTCGGGGGCGAAGATGATGCGGCGCCACCAGAGCAGGAACAGCTTCGCCTTCCATACGGAAAAGCTGATGAATGTATCGGATGTCATGCGCGCCGCCTTTCTTCAGAGGGGGTGTCGGATGCGGGTTTCACCGTTGCGCGCAATGCGGCGGCATCTTGGCCGGCAGGTTTCGTGCGGGGCGGCAGTTTCAGCAGCTTCTTCGGCGGATGCGCGTCGTAGTGGAAGGTGCGCTTCTTGCATTCCAGCTTGTACAGCAGGTAGTCGATGAGCTCGGGTTCCAGCACGTCCACGCGCGGGAAGTCGGGGAACCGGTTGATTTCGATGACGCGGACGCCGTCTTCGGTCAGCGCTACGTCGAAGCCCAGATACTCCAGTTGCGGAAGCTCCGCGGCAATGTCCAGCACGGTCTTTTTCGCCAGCTCCCAATGCGGCAACACGCCCTCTATCAGCTTGCCGGTATCGGGATGCACGGGACAGTTGACCAAGTTGCCCTGGTTCACGCCGTCCAGCCGCTTCGCGTCGTAATAGCGCCCGGTGGGAATATCCACCTTCGCCACTAGGCCGCCGGCGGCCACGTTGTCCACTCCGCCAGTGGCCGATGTGCCGATGCGCAGGTACGAGTTACCCACGCGCGGCGTGCGCCCGTCCCTCTTGTAGACCACGATGCGCACCGTATTCACCGAACCGGGATACAGTTCCGCCATGCGGTGATGCATGGCCACATATTCCGTGATGATGTACTGGTTTCCGGGGTCTTCCACAATGCGCTGCAGGTCGGCGGGCTGGGCCGGCATGCCGTTCATTTCCACATGGTTTTCGACCCAGGCCAAATGGCAGAAGCCTTCGCCATGGGATCCTTCGTTCGGCTTCATGGCCAGGTCGCCCTTCTGGCGCACCAGCTGGAATACGCCTTCGGCCGTGGCGGGAACCGGGGTCGAGCTGCCCGCCGCCGGCACGAGATGGCTGCGCTTGCCATAACGCTGTGTGTAGAAATAGCAGGCGGGGAACGCATCGGAATGGTCGGGCGTCAGGATCTGCAGTGCCAGCTTGTCCTCTACCCAGTAGCGGTACCGCGGGTTGATGTGACGCAGCCAGCGGTACTCGAAGTCGCTGATGAAGCCTTCCCAGTTTTCAGGTGTGATGCCATATTGCGGTAGACGGTACGAAAGGAAGCCGTGGCGGTAGCCCCACAGTTTCCGGCCCAGCGTCACGTCCGTTTTTGTGCGTAGATCGCGCAGGATATCGCCTGGCCAGCGCACGCTTTGGTAGGGCGCCAGGCCCTTCGGCGCCACAGCGCGGGCGAAGTACTTGCGAGTGGTGAGGCGCAGGTTGTGGAGCAGCGCATGCGCACGCGTTTTCAGGTCCGTATATTCCGACTGCTTCGCATGCAGGCAGTCCAGAAGATAGCGGTTCAACTCCGGTTCGAATGGGATGACCTCGTTGTATTGCGCCGACGGGCGCACGGAGATGATGCGGAAGTTCTTCTGCGAAACGTCCAGCACGAATTCTGCCAGCTTCACCATGGGCGCGTCCCGGCACATGTCCGTCAGCGTGCGTGCAATCTCCGGCCAGAATTCCACGGTGCCCTTGAACGCGTTGATGGCGCCCGGCGCCATGGCAGATTCCTGGATCTTCGTGTGGTCGGCCATGTCGATGGAGCGAAGGCCGTTGTATGATCCGTTCGTCACGTCTACGGACGCGTAGAACCAGCGCATGCGCGTGTTGCGGAACCAGGCACTGACGGATTTCGGCAGGGGGTCGTCTTCCCATAACTCGCCGAAGTCCCGCTCCGCTTGCCAGCGCTCCTTCAAGTCGTTGTGGCTGCCCACGCTCGAGGCAATGTCTGGCGAAAACGGGTAGCCCAGCTTGATGATGGCCTGAGCGGGCTTCGGGTCCGTGCCCGTGGCGTTCACCATGACTACGCGCAGCGTGGCTTCGCCGTCCATGGCGGCTTCGCCTAGGAACGGGCCCATGCGCCGCGCCTCGAATACGACCAGGCAGCGGGCACGGCATGCCTCGTCCACCCATTTCTCGAATTCCGGGCGTGGCATGCTTACGCCGTCGAGCAGTATCTCGCCGGTGCTTGATGCATGGAGTGTATGGTAATCCGTGTCGTTCCACGTGGATTCCTTCAATGCCATGGTGCCGCGTTGGCGTAGCGTCTCGTAAAGCCCCTGGTAGTTTGCAGGATGCTGGCGCGCCAGGTCCGTTTGCGGAATGAAGAACGGCTTGCCGTCGCGCAGGATTATGTGGTAGTGGCATGTCTCGAAATACTGCCGGTAGTTGCCGAACAGCTTCAGTGCGGAAATGCGATCGTTGATCCACTTGTTGTGCACGCCGTTGAACGGTTGAATGTACAGGTAATCGCGCTGCGAGATAAGCTGCGGATTTGCCAAGTCTATGCCTAAACGCTTCACTGCCTGCGGAAGGAAGCCGTGGCGCTCGGCATTCCAGCGTTCCGCCAGGCTAGAGGCATGGTTCGAGAACTTGCGCTCCCATACCACGGCTTTCGTCCAGTGGCGGGCGTTCTGCGCCGTGAAGCCCTTGCGGCGCAGCAGGTATGCCCGGAATCGCAGCGCCTCGCGGCCAAAGCGTCCCAGCTGGTAGGCGGTGTTGCTGGCC
>ERZ857965.3675-NODE-3675-length-11230-cov-4.311230_pt1 | contig 11230 bp, 10 predicted proteins | sample MGYA00519758_ERZ857965 | MGnify/ENA primary metagenome ERZ857965 (study PRJEB31778, sample SAMEA3449381) | human gut metagenome | biome: human gut; feature: human-associated habitat; material: faeces | place: United Kingdom | collected 2010/2012 ...
CCGCACCTCGCTCGCCGTATCGGCACTTAGAATTATGCGGTATTGCCCTAAATTTGTTCGTGACCCGATAGGGAAGGGGAGACTTTTGTGGATTGGAATGTGGTCGCACAGTACCTGCCGCTGTTTGAAAAAGCGGCGTGGCTGACCCTACGTCTGGGGCTGGCAGGTATCGCGCTGGCTATTGTCATCGGGTTGGTCTGCGCACTGGTCCAGTATTATAAGGTGCCTGTGCTGCGCCGCGTCGTCGGCTTTTACATCCAGCTCAGCCGCAACACGCCGCTCCTGGTTCAGCTGTTTTTCATCTATTATGGTTTGCCGAAGATCGGCATCAGGACTGACGCTGCGGTCTGTGGCATTGCAGGTCTGGCGTTTCTGGGCGGCAGCTACATGGCGGAGGCGTTCCGCAGCGGGCTGGAATCCATCGAGCCGATCCAGGCCGAGAGCGCCTACAGCCTCGGCATGGACCGGATGCAGACGATGCGCTACGTCATCCTGCCGCAGGCCATGTCCACCAGCGTCCCGGCGTTCGTCGCCAATGTCATTTTCCTTTTAAAGGAAACCAGCGTGTTCAGCGCTATCAGCCTGATGGACTTGATGTTCACGGCGAAGGACCTCATCGGCCTGTACTACAAAACCGCCGAGAGCCTGTTCCTTCTTGTGGTCTTTTACCTGCTGATCCTGCTCCCGGTTTCGCTGCTGGGGTCTCTGCTGGAAAGGAGGCTGCGCTATGCCGGATTTGGGGCTTAACGTACTGCTCAAGGGCAAAAACATGGCCCGCCTGCTGGGCGGCCTGTGGGTGGCCCTGCGCATCAGCCTGCTTTCCGTCGCCATCAGCATCCCGCTGGGCATCCTGCTGGGCGTGCTGATGAGCGGCAAAAATCCCGTTGTAAAAGCCATCCTGCGGGTTTATCTCGAAATCATCCGCATTATGCCGCAGATGGTGCTGCTGTTCCTTGTGTTTTTCGGCACGACCCGCGCGTGGGGCTGGGACCTCTCGGGCGAGATGGCATCCGTCATCGTGTTTGTGCTGTGGGGCACGGCAGAGATGAGTGACCTTGTGAGAGGCGCGCTGATCTCCATCCCGAAGCACCAGTATGAGAGCAGCGAGACGCTGGGCCTGACGAAGGCGCAGACCTATTGGTACATCATCATTCCGCAGACGGTGCGCCGCCTGATCCCGCTGAGCATCAACCTGATCACCCGCATGATCAAGACCACCAGCCTTGTGCTGATGATCGGCGTCGTCGAGGTGCTGAAGGTCGCGCAGCAGATCATTGAGGCCAACCGCATGGCCAGCCCGAACGCTGCATTCGGCATCTATCTGGTCGTGTTCCTGCTGTATTTCCTCGCCTGCTGGCCCATCAGCCTGCTGGCATCGTACTTAGAGAAAAAATGGAGGTAAGGAACCATGGCAGAACCGATTTTGACCGTAGAGCATCTGGTCAAGGGCTATGGGGAAAATACCGTGCTGGATGACGTCAGCTTTTCCGTCCGCCCCGGCGAGGTCGTCGTGGTGGTAGGCCCCAGCGGCTGTGGCAAGAGCACGCTGCTGCGCTGCATCAACGCACTGGAGCCCATCCAGAGCGGGCGCGTCCGCCTGGGCAATGAGACTGTCGCCTACGGCGGCAAGGGGCTGACGAGTCTGCGCCAGCGCATCGGCATGGTATTCCAGAGCTATGAGCTGTTCCCGCATCTGACCGTGCTGGACAACGTTATGCTGGCTCCGCTCAAGGTGGCCAAGCGTCCCAAAGACGAGGTACAGAAGGAAGCCGAGGCCCTGCTGGACCGCGTGAACCTGCTGAACAAGGCCAGGAGCTACCCGCGGGAGCTGTCCGGCGGCCAGAAGCAGCGCGTTGCCATCGTCCGCGCACTGGCGATGCACCCTGAAATTTTGTTGTTCGATGAAGTGACTGCAGCCCTTGACCCCGAAATGGTCCGCGAGGTGCTGGACGTTATGCTCGATCTGGCGAAGCAGGGCCGCACGATGATCATCGTCACCCACGAGATGCAGTTTGCACGCGCGATTGCGGATCGTGTCATCTTCCTGGACGGCGGCAAAATCGTCGAGGAGAGCACGCCGGAGGCGTTCTTCGACCACCCCAAGACAGAGCGCGCGCAGAAGTTCCTGCGCACCTTCACCTTTGACAGTGTGAAGTGATGGACTTGGCCCCCTCTGCGAGGGGGCTCCTGCGAAGCGGGTGGGGGAGAGAACCTCGCCATTACCCAAAACATTTAGAACTGTGGCAAAGTTCAACCCTTCCGGCTCTTCGAGCCACCTCCCCTGCTAGGGGAGGCAAGCGCCCGCTTCGCGGGGCATACCATAGATTCCCTTTTTGGAAAGAAATACATAGAGGAAAACGAAAGAATAAAAAGGAGGATATCACCATGAAAAAAGCAACCAAATTGACCGCCGCGGCCCTGGCCGCAACCCTGAGCCTGTCTCTGGCCGCCTGCGGCAGCAGCGCCTCCACGGGCACTGCCTCGACCTCGGCATCCGCCGACGGTGTTGTTTACCGCACGCTGGACGAAATCAAGGCGGACGGCACGATCAACATCGGCGTTTTCTCCGACAAGAACCCGTTCGGCTACGTCGATGAAAACGGCGAGTATCAGGGCTATGACATCTACTTTGCCAACCGCCTGGCCGAGGATCTGGGCGTCAAGGTGAACTACGTCTCCACCGAGGCCGCCAACCGCATCGAGTACCTGCAGACCGGCAAGGTCGATGTCATTCTGGCCAACTTCACGGTCACGCCGGAGCGCGCCGAGGAGGTCGATTTTGCGCTGCCCTACATGAACGTTGCACTGGGCGTCGTTTCCCCGGACTCCAACGTCATCACGTCGCTGGACAGATGGAATGCCGATGACCAGATGATCGTCATCTCCGGCACTACCGCAGAGACCTACCTGACCCAGAACTACCCTGACATCCCGCTGCAGAAGTATGACTCCTACGCCACGGCCAAGAGCGCGATGGAGAACGGCGGCGTGGCCTGGGCCAATGACAACACCGAGGTCATCGCGTTTGCCAGCCAGAACCCCGGCTACACTGTCGGCATCCCGTCCCTGGGCAGCCAGGACACGATTGCCCCCGCCGTCAGCAAGGGCAATGAGACGCTGCTGAATGCCATCAACGACGAGATCAAGGCTTTGGGCAAGGAGAATTTCTTCCACGCCGACTATGAGGCCACTCTCGTTGACACCTACGGCACTGACTACGAGGACAGCCTCGTGGTCGAGGGCGGCAAGACGAGCGCACAGTAAAAGGGGGAAGGCTTAGGAAAGCAAAAGCGGCAGACCACAAACGGTCTGCCGCCTTTTCTATGCCTTATTCCACGCCAAATTCCGCTTTTACCCGCGCGTACATCTCCCGCTGGGCGTTCGCTTCGTTGTCGTCATCCACGCTGCCAAAGGCGCGCTTGGCGGCGCTGCCGGGGCCGGTGGAGCCGTGCTCACCAAAGCGGGCGGTCTTTTCGTTCTCGGGGTCACGCCAGTTGTCCCAGCCGTCGGCGCAGACCTCGTCGCTCAACGCGCAGTCCAGCCAGTAGCAGGCCGCGTCCGCACGCCAGGGGCGGCCCAGATAGACGCTGCCGGGCGCACAGCTGCCCTGCACGGTGCAGTTCACAAACAGGTAGCCGGGCTTGCCTGCGGGCGTGCTGGGAGCCGTGATATAGCATGTGCCGCTGATGTGGTGCCACGGCTCAAGTCGGCAGGTGTCGAACACAGCGTTTGCACCGCCAAAGATAAAGTCGATGTTGCCGCGGATCGTGCAGTTTTTGTAGTACTGCACGGTGTCCAGCCGGGGCGCGTTTTCCCGCGGGCCGCGGAAGCCGTTCTGCTCGCGCTCCTGCAGGGGCAGGGGAGCGGTGAACAGCGTGTCCTGGTTGCCGTAGAGGTTCACATTCTCCATCAGCACGCGGCTTGCGTCGGCGTAGACGGCCAGCGCCTGACCGGCTTTTGCGCCGTCCCCGGCGTTGTTCTGCACGGTCAGGTTGCGCACAACGGCCCTGCCGCCGCCCAGAAACAGCGTTGCGCTGCGGAAGGTGCCGGTCTTGACCTCGCCCGGCCATGGGTCACGCCCGCCCACAGACGCCGTGATGACTGTCGCATTGCGGTACTCGCCCTCGATGACATAGTCCGCCAGCTCAATGAAGGGCCGTTCCTCGTAGATGCCGTGCCTGATGTAGAACCGCACCGGCTCGTCCGGCGTGGCCGCACAGGCAGCAACGGCCTCGGTCAGCGTGCGGTAGTCGCCCGCGCCGCTCTCGTCAACGATCCATGTTTTGCGTTTCGTTTCGGTCATGCAAAAAATCCTCTCATAAATGCAATATCACTGCCAGCGCGGGCTGGCACAGCCTCCTCACGCAGCACGGGCAGAGCGTCCTGCGGCAGCTGCCGCAGCATGGCGAACGCGCCCGCGTAGTCGGTCAGGCTGTCCTCCAGGCTTGTGTGGAGCAGCCCGCCGTCCGGCGCAAAGGCCTGCCCCTTGAAGTGGACGGCCACGATCTGGTCGCCCAGCAGCTCGCCCACGTCGTTCCAGATGCGGTCCTGCGCGCCGACGTTCCCGGCATCCACCAGATTGCTCATGTCAAAGATGACCTTCAGGTTCGGGCTGCGCATCGTGTCCAAAATATGCCGCGTCGCGGCGGCGGAGTTCATGCTGTGGTAGGTCACAGGCTCTACGGCGACGGTCACGCCCAGTGCCTCGGCGGCGGGCAGAATGTCCGCCAGACTGCGGCAGAGCAGCTTCTGCGCTTCCTCGCGGGTCGTACCGGCAGGCTGCTTTTCCATGCTGGTCGTCTCGGTGCCGATGCACCCGGCACCCAGCGCCTTGCAGACGGCCAGCTGGCTCTTGAAGTCCGCCGCATTCTTCAAACGGCTCTCATCGTTGATGGCCAGCTCCACGTAAGTTCCCAGCACGGCCACCTGAATGCTGTGCGCCTTTTCGGCGGCGACGGTCTCGGCGACCAGCGCGTCGGTCACGTCCGCATAGCTCCTGACGAACGGCACACACTTTTTATAGGCCAGCTGCACAGCGGCAAAGCCATCGGCGGCAACGCGCCCGAACAGCTCGTCCGGGCTGCCCTTGCCGTAGTCGTGCAGGCGGGCACCGACGATAAATTTCGGCATAGTGTGCCCTCCTTACTGCTTTTGTGCGGCCAGAATTTCCGTGTAGGCCAGCAGCAGCGGGCCTACGCCCTTGGCGTCGTTCTCGACGATGGGCTCGCTGAAATAGTACGCCAGACTGCCATCGCGGCGGGTCGCGCCGCCGAGACCGGCCACCAGACAGATGCCGCCCAGCTGCAAAGCGCCGTCCGCGCCCACGCCCAGATGGCGGTCACAGGTGCCGTAGAACGCCTTCTCACCGTAGGCCGTGTAGCGCTTGGGAAGGTAGCCCAGACGCACGCCCTTGAGCACGGCGTAGGCGAACAGTGCGCTGCCGGAGGTCTCAAGGTAGTTGCCTTCGACCCCGGCTTTATCTACGACCTGCCAGAACATGCCGCTCTCGGCATCCTGGAAGGCAATCATCGCGTCCACCGCGTCCTTCAGCATTGCCATGATGGCGCGGTACTCGTAGTAAAGCTGGTTGTCCATCCGCTCCAACGTGTCTACCATGGCCACCAGGAACCAGCCCATGGCGCGCAGCCAGAAGTTGGCGCTGCAGCCGGTCTCGGGGTTCGCCCAGTACATCTCGCGGCTCTCGTCGTAGCCGTGGTAGTACAGGCCGGTCTTGGCGTCCTTCATGTGCTTCCGGATGTTCATGAACTGCTTGTAGCTGTCAATGCAGCCGTGCATCCCGTTGCAGCGTGTCTCATACTCCATGTAGAAGGGCTGGGCCATGTAAGTGCCGTCCAGCCAGACCTGGTTGGGATAGATCTTCTTGTGCCAGAAGTTGCCCTCCTTCGTGCGGGGCTGGGTCTCCAGCTGGCCGCGGATCGTCTCAATGGCGTCGCGGTAGCGCTGGTCGCCGGTCAGGTCGTACAGCGTAAACAGGTTTTTGCCCTGGTTGACGTTGTCCAGATTGTACTCGGCGGGGTCGTAGGTCTCAATGACGCCGTTGTCCTTGACAAAGTAGTCCAGAAACTTCTTGGAAAAGTCCAAAAACTTCTCGTCGCCGGTGGTCTTGTACAGGCTCAGGCAGGCGGTGATCATGCAGCCGTCGATGTAATTCCACTTGTTGGGCTTGCCGCTGCGGACCTTTTCGATGTTCCAGAGCGGTGCCTCGGCGGTGGAGCCTGCGATCAGGTAGTCCACGTAATGGCCCAGCGTGGTCAGAATCTCTTCATGGGTCATGGTTCAGTCCTCCTCAAGGCTATCTACGTTTGTCAGCTGCAGGCGCTCCCCCTCGTAGCCGGTGATCGCAACATTGTGCAGCTCAATTTTATGCACGTTTTCGGCATGGACGCCCACCTTGCAGGAGGCACCCGCGCCGCACATCATGGCGGCCTGACCGGCTTTAGCGTCCGGCGCAAAGCTGATTTTTACGTTGTGCATCTTAACACCCTCGATCGGGTGCTCGGGCAGGCCGCTGAACCAGCAGCCTGCGTACTGGGCGTCGGTGGCCGTGATGTTTTCCATCTCCAGCGTGCCCAGTGTCGGGGTCATCTCGTCGACAGGCAGGGCCTCGTGGGTCTGCACATAGTCGCTGCGGCCATCGGGGTCGCAGAAATAGAACATGTTGATGACAAACGGCGCCAGCACGCCATCCATAACGACGTCACGGAATACCAGCCCGTCGATGATGGCGTACTTGCCGCGCCCGCGGCGGGTCTTGACACGCAGACCCCGGTCCGTATGGTCCATCAGGCACTGGGTCACGGTGACGTTCTTGACGCCGCCGCTCATCTCGCTGCCGATGACGATGCCGCCGTGGCCCTTGTCCAGCAGGCAGTTGCGGATGATGGTGTGCTCGCAGCTCTTCTTGAGCTTCATGCCCAGGAACACCTTGCTGGCCTTCATGGCAATGCAGTCGTCGCCCACATGGATGTTCACGCCGATGATGCGGGTGTACTCGCAGCTTTCGGGGTCGATGCCGTCGGTGTTGGGAGCGTTGTAGGGGTTGTTGATGTTGAAGTTGAGCAGGTCGAGGTGCTTGACAAAGATGGGGTGGATGGTCCAGGAGTAGCTGTTCTGCACCGTGATGCCGTGCAGGCAGACCTTTTCGCTGTCCACCATGGCCACCGCGCGGGGACGCCAGGCGATGCGCTTGATCTTGGGGTTCACCCACCAGTCGCCGTTCTGGGCGTCACAGTCCAGGGTGCCCTCACCGGTGACCACGACGTCGTGCACCTGGGTGATGTTCAGCAGGCCGGCAAAGCTGTTCAGCGGGTTGCCCTCCCAGCCGGTCAGGTAGTACTCGTCCACCTCGTTCTCGCTGGGCAGTACGCCGGGCAGGATGGGGTAATGGGTGCGGTCGTTGTCGCCCAGCAGCACGGCACCCTTTTCCAGATACAGGGTGGTGTTGCTCTTCAGGAACAGGCTGGCGGTGCGGTAGCGGCCGGCGGGCACATACACGGTGCCGCCCTTGGGGCAGGTGGACAGGGCGGCCTGCAGCTTGCCGGTGTTGTCGGTCTCGCCGTCGGCCACCAGGCCGTAGCGGGATGCATCCACAAAGAAGCTCTCGGCCTCGGTGACAAAGGTCAGGCTCAGGGTCTCGCCCTCGGCCTGCACGCCCACGGTGTACTCGGTACCGGGCAGCAGGGAGAACAGGGAGAACACATTGGTATTGCATGCTTCGTAGACAGTCTTGCCGTTCAGAGTAACGACGAACGGGTGGGCCGGGCGGAAGCACAGGCCGTTTTCCAGCTCGAACACGGCACTGCGGGTCATGGAACGGATAAGGGACAGGTTCATGAGAAAACCTCCTGATAAATGGTTTTGGCTTGCCCGCACCGGGCGGGCATGGTATGATAAAAAGAAAAGCGGGTGTGCGCGGAGGACGTTAAAGAATGAAGGCAGAACAGGAAAAGATCAGTGCAAAGGTCCGGGCAGTGTCGATGCACCTGAACGGCGGCAAGCTGCAGCTGCCCGCCGAAGAGGAGAGCTGCTACGTTGTGCTGGTGGCAGAGAGCGGCTGTACCCTGCAGTACGCAGAGCAGACCATGCTGCTCAACCCGGGCAGTGCGCTGCTGCTGGGACCCGGCGGCGGCTGCATCCAGCAGACGGGCAGTGCGGCACCGGAGCTGGTGGGCTGCAGTTTCCCGCTCAGTGCCCTGCACGAGCTGCGCACCCAGACCCAGCGGGATTTTTCCCGGCTGTTTGAGCCGGAGCAGTCTGCTGTGCTGTACGGTTCCGTGCAGTGGAACAGCCGCCTGCGCACCCTGCTGGAGCTGATGCGCACCGCCATGGAAGAGCCGGATTACCCGGGCGCGCTGTACCTGCTGCTGGTGCTGCATTACATCGAGCAGGAATGCATCGCGGAGAGCAGCGCGGTGGCCCGGCCCCATAATAAGACGGTGGAGCGCATCTGTGCGTATCTGGCCGCCAACTACCGCCAGAAGTTCTCCCTCAGCGAGGTGGCAGCGCGGTTCTACCTGTCGCCCTACTACCTCAGCCGCCTGTTCAAGCGGGTGACGGGACAGTCCATCGTGGACTACATCAACAACCGCCGCATCGAGGCAGCCCAGAAGCTGCTGGAGACCACGGAACTGAGCATCAGTGCGGTGGCCGAGCAGACCGGTTTTGCCAGCGCGGCCCATTTCCGCCGTGTGTTCCACGAGGTGATGGGCACCGGGCCGCTGCAGTACCGCAAGGCACATAAGAAATGATGTGTTTTCCTGCGGAAAACAGGGTGCAGCCCAGCGGGCTAGGATGTCTGCCTGCGGCAGAAGAGGTGTGCCTCACGGCACAATGTTGTGCAGCGTGCAGCATGTTCCGGAAGGGGATACATCATTCACAAATAAAACACCCCCTGTGCCCTCTACGGGAACGGCACAGGGGGTGTTGTTTGCATCAGATGCTCTTTGCGCAGCGGGACAGGGGCTTAGCCCTTGACGGCACCAGCAGAGATACCTTCAACGAACTGGTCCTGTGCACAGAAGAAAACGATCAGCTGCGGCAGGATGGAGATCAGGGACAGCGCCAAGATCTTGTTCCAGGCAAAACCGGTATCACCGTCCATGGACAGCTTCACGAACAGGGACATGGGGTACTTGCCGGGGGTGCTGACGTAAAGCAGCGGGCCCATGAAGTCGTTGCAGCTCCACATGAACTGGAACAGTGCGCAGGACACCAGAGCGGGTCCCAGCATGGGCACGATGACCTTGTACAGGGTCTGGAAGGAGGAGCAGCCGTCGATGGCTGCGGCCTCGTCCAGGTCACGCGGGACATTGCGCATGAACTGGATCAGCTGGTAGACGAAGTAGGTCTCAGTAGCAAAAGCGCAGTGGACCCAGATAGCCAGGTAGAAGGGGCTGTCCAGCCAGCCGAACTTGTTGTACAGCAGGTACTGCGGCACGTTCAGAACGACCTGGGGCAGGAACAGGGTGGCCAGCATGATGTTGAACAGCAGCTTACGGCCGGGGAAGTCGAAACGGCCAAAACCATAAGCGGCAACGCAGGCGGACACGACCGTGCAGATCACCTTGGGGATAACGTAGCTGTAGGTGTTGAGCATGGCCTGCAGGATGTTGATGGAGCCGCCAAAGTTGTTCAGCGCGTTCTTGTAACCATCCAGCGTGGGGTTCTTGATCCACAGGCTGATGCCTGCAAAGATCTCGCTGTTGTCCTTGAAGGTGGCACTGATCATCCACAGCAGGGGGTAGATCATGATGATGCCGACTAGGATCAGGACGAAATACTTAAAGAAGGTTGCGATTTTGTTCGATGCGTTCATTCCCATACTGGTCACCTTACCTTTCGTCAGAGTAGTAGACCCACTTCTTCTGGCTGGTGAATGCAATGATCGTCAGGACGCAGACGATGATGAACATGATCCATGCCAGAGCGGATGCCATACCCATGTCATACGACTTGAATGCGTAGTTGTAAACCAGCAGAGAGATCAGCGTGGTGGAACCACGGGGGCCGCCGTTGGTGATGATATACGGGCCATTGAACTCCTGGAATGCCTGGCAGATCTGAGTGACCAGGTTGTAGAAGATGATGGGGGTGATCATCGGGACGGTGATGGAGAAGAACTGACGCCACTTGCCGGCACCGTCGATGGTGGCGGCCTCGTACAGGTCTGCGGGCACGCCCTTCAGAGCGGCCAGGAACAGCACCATGGCAGAGCCGAACTGCCAGATACGCAGGAAGCAGATGATCCACAGCGCATAGTGGGGGTCGCTCAGCCACTCCGGGCCCTGCACCAGACCGAAGGTCACAGCGCGCAGCACGGTGTTGAGCAGGCCGTCCTTGCTGAACACAGCCTTCCACAGCACGGCGATGGCAACGGAGCCGCCGAGGATGGAGGGAATGTAGTACACGGTACGGAACAGGTTGACGCATGCGATCTTGAAGTTCAGGATGTATGCGATGAACAGTGCGAAGATCAGCTTCAGGGGCACGGTGATGAAGGCGTACTTGAAGGTGATGATCAGTGCCTTGGTGATCTTGGTGGTGGTAAAGGCGGTGATGTAGTTCTGCAGGCCGACGAAGGTGGTGCCGGACTTGAAGAAGTTCATATCGGTGAAGCTGTAGTACAGCGACTGACCGAAGGGGAAAGCCTTAAAGACCACAAAGCCGATGATCCAGGGGATCAGGTACAGGATGCCCTGATACTTGTCCAGCCACTTCTGGAACGGAGTGCGCCCGATAACCGGGGCGTTGCTTTCTTTCATCTGGGAAATCCTCCTTTTTAAGGAATTTCGGAGCAGGTCTGAAAAAGATCTGATACAATTTTGTCAAAAATTTGTAATACATCTTTGATAAAAAAAGGGGCATCTGCCGTTTGGGCGACAGGTGCCCCCGGGGATCAGATCAAAGCGTTGGGGAGAAATCAGGCGATGGTGTAGCCGACAGACTCCATGCCGTCCAGCAGGCCGTTGACAGCCTCTTCGGGGGTCTCGTCGCCGTAGTCGATGTTATCGAACACTTCCTGATAGATGCCGGTGCCGGAAGCCTTCAGGTCGTTGTTCTCGAACAGGGGATCCAGCTTGTTGGTGGTGAAGGCCATGACCTTGGCGTTTGCATCAGCAACCAGATCCTTGACAGCGCCGGCAGCCTGAGCGTAACCCAGACCAGCCTTGGAAGCGGGGATGCCGCACTCGGAACCCATGATGGAAGCGCC
>ERZ857965.3679-NODE-3679-length-11225-cov-2.832856_pt1 | contig 11225 bp, 10 predicted proteins | sample MGYA00519758_ERZ857965 | MGnify/ENA primary metagenome ERZ857965 (study PRJEB31778, sample SAMEA3449381) | human gut metagenome | biome: human gut; feature: human-associated habitat; material: faeces | place: United Kingdom | collected 2010/2012 ...
ATGTCCTTTGCCATTGCCATGAGCATCTTGCGCAGATTTTCAATCTGCTCGTCTTCCTTGCTGGTGTACTGCACGCGCGTGAGCTTCGTGACGCCCTCAACGATGTTGGCCACCGGCTCGCCGAACTGCTTTGCAATATCGCTGTGGGTAAGGTCGGTATCCTCGATAACATCGTGCAGAAGCGCTGCAACTATCGAGTCCTCGTCAAGCCCCATATCGGCCGCTATATCCGCCGCCGCGACGCAGTGGGTGACATATGGCGAGCCGTCCTTGCGAAGCTGCCCGGAATGGGCGAGCTTTGCCATGTTGTATGCCGCTTCTATTCTGCCCATATCCATATCCATGCCGCTGTCGGATATTTTTTTGCTGAGCGCGGCAAACATCTCGTCGGGATCAAGTTTTCTGTTTTCTGTTTCTGCCATTATGACCGTCTCGCTTTCAAGCGTTTTATAAGCTCCGAGCTTTCAAGATTGACCTTGGCGCTGCCGGACACCATTTTCGCGCCGAACACCGAGCCGGGCTTTACCGTTTTCAGCAGTCCCAGCTCGCACAGCACCATCAGGCATATGCAGAACCGCTCCGGCTCTATCCCGTGCGGACACTGGCGTATAACGCCGTCAAGGTCGGCCGCTACCGAACCGCCCAGCGCCTGAAGTCTGCGCCAGGCCTTCACAAAGGCGCTGCGATCCGGGCAATAGGGCGAGGCCTCCGTAACGGGCAGCTCGTCCTCGAGTATCATGCCGCACAGCGGCTTAGGATCGTGCAGGCGCATCGCCGTTATCTGAAGCTGCACGCTGCGGCGCAGGCGAAATTCGTTTATCTGCGGAGTAAAGGCAAGATCCACCTTGTCGCCCGCTTTAAGGCCGAGATCGGCCTCCGAGTGCGAGAAAAAAACGCACTCAAGCTCCGCGCCCTTGTAGCCGACAGAAAGGCGCAAGTGCTTTCCACCGCCGATCGGCGTTACCTTATCGAGCCTTGCGCCGAGGATACACATCGTTGGCTTCGGGTTTCCGCTGCCGTACGGCTCAAGGCGCGAGAGCGCGTCCACACCCTTCATGTCAAGAACTCCGGGGTCTGTTACGCAGATATCGCAGCACAGCGTCGGAAGCTCCGTAGGCTTGTTGTTTTCGTAATATTCGCTGAACGCGCGGCAGAACTGCCTGAGCTTATCGCGCTTTATATTAAGCCCGGCCGCAAGCGCGTGTCCGCCGAAGCCCTCGAGATATTCCGAGCATGCCGACAACGCGTCGAACAGATTAAAGCCGCCGTAGCTGCGGCACGAGCCCTTGCCCTTGTCGCCGTCGAGGCAGATCATGATCGTCGGCTTTGAATACTGCTCGGCAAGCTTGGACGCCGCAATGCCGATAACGCCCTGATGCCACTTTTCGCTCGCGAGAACTATGGGCGTTGACGGCGTTTTTCCGTCCATCATGCCGGAGGCGTCGTCCCATATCTCGGTTTCAAGGTGCTGGCGGCGGCGGTTAAGCTCGCAAAGCTCGCCGGCGAGGGTGCTTGCCTCCTTGGTGTCATGCGTCATCAGCAGCTTTCCCGCTACGGACACCTCGCCGAGGCGGCCTGCCGCATTCAGGCGAGGCGCGAGCGAAAATCCGATCGTAGAGGATGAAATTTTCTTTTCCGAAGCGCCGGACTCGCGCAGCAGCGCAGCAAGACCCGGGCGCGATGGATTGCCGAGCAACTCAAGGCCGCGGCGGACAATATACCGGTTCTCTCCGGTAAGTGGAACAACGTCCGCGACCGTGCCGATGGCGGCAAGATCCGCATAGCGCTCGACTATCGGCTCGTTTTTGCCCTCGACCGCACACACGAGCTTGAGAGCAACACCAACGCCGGCAAGATCCTTGTTCGTATAGCGGCAGTCATCCTGCTTTGGGTCAATGACCGCGATCGCATCGGGTATCGTCTGCTCGCGGCACTCGTGGTGATCGGTGATGATAAGATCGACCCCGATCAGGCGTGCATACTTTGCCTCCTCGGCTGCCGTTATGCCGCAGTCAACGCTGATGATGAGGCTGACGCCTTTCTTGTGCAAACAGTCGATCGCGTCGTTATTAAGTCCATAGCCCTCTCCGATGCGGTCGGGGATATACGGAAAGCACTCGAGGCCGCAGCTGCGCAGCCAATCGGTCAGCAGGCAGGTCGATGTTATGCCGTCAACGTCGTAATCGCCGTAAACGGCGACCGTCTCGTGCTTCGAGATGGCGCTTTTTATGCGCTCGACCGCCTTGTCCATATCCTTGAGCAGCATCGGGTCGCGCAAAAGCTCCGCGCCGCCGTCAAGGAAGCTTTCGGCCTCCTCAACGCTGCCTATCCCACGCACGCCGAGCATCGCCGCAAGCAGCGGCGGATAGCCGGCAGCAGTGAACATTTTCAGCTTATCTGTCGGACATTCTTCAATTTTCCATTTACTGTAATTCATCTGCAAACACTGCTTCAATATAATTTTTATTTATAATAGATTATAATAACAAAACCTGCGCCGTTTATCAAGTGCAGCGCAGGCATTTCCGCAATTATTCTCCTGCGGGTTGACAGAAGGCCAAATTTGATGATAGACTGTGTCGTCATCTGATCGTTTCGGGAGGCGCAGAAATGAAAAACTATGTTTTATTTGATTTTGACGGCACTGTTTTCGACTCTGCCGAAGGTATAACCAAGAGCGTTCAGTACGCACTTGGCAAGATGGGTATACATGCGGAAACGAGCGAGCTTATGTGCTTTGCCGGCCCTCCGCTCGACGAGATGTTCGCGCAGCGCTACGGCATGGATACGCAGACCGCACACCGGGCAGTTGAATTTTACCGTGAGCGCTACACCCCTATTGGTTGGGAAGAGTGCTCTCCCTTCCCCGGCATGCACGAGCTTATGGGCAAGCTGCACGCAAAGGGGATCAAGCTTGCCGTTGCGACAAGTAAGCCGCGCGTTTTTGCGCAGAAAATACTTGAAAAATACAGCATGCAGGATGATTTCGACCTTGTCTGCGGCTCGGAATTCAATGGCGAGCGCGGCCAGAAGTGGGAGGTCATAGAATATGCGCTGGAGCAGTTCGGCATCTCTCCCGACGAGGCGATCATGGTCGGCGACAGGAAATACGACGTTATCGGCGCAAAAAAGTGCGGCGTTGAGTGCATCGGCGTTCGCTTCGGCTACGCGGAGCCGGGCGAGCTTGAGCGCGAGGGCGCGGTGTACGTCGCCGAAAACGCCGACGATCTGTTCGAATATCTGACGAAATAGAAAAAGCGTTGCCCCTGACGACCAAGCAGTCGCCAGGGGCAAAATTTTTTTATTCAGCTTTCAAGATCGCAGCTGCAAAACGGGCAGTGGGTATCTTTCAGGTGCTTATATGATATATGCCGATGGCATTTGGGGCATCGGAACCATATCAGGCGGATAACTACGCCTATAACGAGCACCGCACTGGCCACAGCCAGCATGGCAACTGCATTGCCGCCGCGATTCATGATATATGCAGCGGCAATGTAGCACGCCAGAGCTATGCCGAAAACGACCTTTGTAAGCGTTTTTGTGAATTTATAGCTCATAACCGCCTCAGAAATCAAGCATTACCTTGACTACCGGCTCGGGGCGTTTATCGGCCATCTCCATAGCCTGCTTGAACTCCTCGATCGGGTAGCGATGCGTGACCATGCGCTCAATACCGGAAATGCGGCCTCTTGCTATCTCATCGCAGATCAGCTCGAATTCCTCGTACTTGTACATGTTGTACGCTTTGAAGCTCAGCTCGTGCTGCTGATGTATGCGATACGGGAAGCCGACGCCGTCGAGCATCAGCGCATGCTGATGTACGGTTCCGCCGCGACGGACAATGCGGCACGCCTGCTCAAGCACAGCTTCATTGCCGAAGCCGAGGAAAACCATGTCCACGCCAACACCGTCGGTAAGCTCCGAAATAACTTCCTCAAGATCCTGCTTGCTGCTGTCAACAACATTTTTGCAGCCGAACTCGCGGGCCATTTTGAGGTTTATCTCGGACACATCCGCCGCTACGATGAGCTTCGGGCCGTAAAGCTGAGCGCCGATAAGGTCGCCCAGGCCGATCGGGCCGCAGCCGATGATCGCCACGGTGCTCTCCGGCGTGATGTTTGCACGGCGCACGGCATAGATGCCGTTTGCTACCGGCTCTATGAGCGCACCCTCTTCATAGCTTACATTGTCGGCAAGCTTGACGACGGTTTTTTCGGGCACGACGATGTATTCGCCCATGGATCCCGTCCACTCGCCGTTATCCAGCTCGGGGACTTTGTAAGACGCGCCAAGCACTCTCTTTGAGGTACACAGATTGTACATTCCGTGCTTGCAGTAGTAGCACTCGCCGCAGCCGTACTGGGGTTCGCCGGTGACTCTGTCGCCGGGCTTGAATTTCGTCACGCCCTTGCCAACCTCGACCACGTCTCCGGCAAACTCATGGCCGGAAAGGACCGGGGGGATACGGAACGGGTGCATTCCATGCAAGGCGTGAACCTCGGAACCGCATATACCGCATTTGCGGATGCGGATCTTCACATCTTTATCATATCTGATTTGCGGCTCCGGCATATCGCTGCGGAATTCCGCAACGCCCAATTCCGGAAAATAACCAGCTCTCATGGTATATGCCTCCTATAAATTATTTCACCATCAGGCTCGGCAGGATCGTTGATATCTGCGGAATATAAGTGACGAGCAGAAGAACGATAAGCACGGCGATTACGAACGGCCAGATCTTCTTGACCATGTCGGTGAGCGTTATTCCGGCAACACCGCAGCCGGTGAACAGGTTAACGCCGACAGGAGGCGTAATGAGGCCGAGTGCGAGGTTGACGGTCATTACCGCGCCGAGATGCACAGCGTCGATGCCGAGGGTCTTTGCTATCGGGAAGAGTATCGGGCAGAGAATATAGAGTGCGGAGTTTGCGTCGATAAAGCAGCCTGCGATAATGAGAATGATGTTGACCATCAGCAGGAAGGTGTACTTATTTCCGTGAGCGATAGAGATAAGGCCCTGGCTTGCGTCACTTGCAAGGCCGGTAAAGGTAAGAACCTTGCCGAATACGGCTGCGCATCCGATGATAAGCATGACAACGGCAGTCTGCGAAACGGACTGGCGCAGGATAACGACGATCTCTTTAAAGCGCAGGGTCTTGTAGATGAATATGCCGACTATAAGTCCGTAAATCGCCGAAACCGCAGCGGCTTCGGTCGGGGTGAAAATACCGCCGTATATACCGCCGAGGATGATGACAGGCATAAGTATGCCCCACACGGCGTCGCCAAAAGCTTTCCAGCGCTCTTTGCCGCTTGCTTTCGGCTGACGAACCAGATTGCAGCCTCTGGAGCTGATAACCATGGTGAAGTAAATTGCAACGCCAATGAGTATGCCGGGGATGATACCTGCCATGAACAGGTCGCCGACCGAGGTTCCGGTTACGGAGCCGTAGACAACAAAGGTGATCGACGGTGGGATAACGATACCTATTGCGCCTGCCGTACTCATGAGCGCGGCGCTTGTATCCTTTTCATAGCCGGATTTACTCATTGCAGGGATAAGTATTCCGCCGAGAGCCGCAACGGTAGCCGGGCCGGAGCCGGAAATTGCCGCAAAGAAGCACGCAACGATGACGCAGACCATTGCGGTGCCGTGCTTTGTGTGTCCGACAAGGGAGTTAAAGAAGTTTATAAGACGCACGGATATGCCGCTGACGTCCATGATGTTGCCGGCGAGAATGAAGAACGGGATCGCCAGCAGAACATAGGTATTGGTGGAAGAATAGAGGTTCGCCGCTATAGTGGACATCATAGCCGGCTTGACTGCCATCGTAGTTATGATGCTCGACACGCCCAACGACATTGCTATGGGCACATTCAGGAAAAGAAGGGCGAAGAATATTCCAAATAAGAGTACAGCACTCATCCGTTATTGCCCTCCTTGCTTGTGTCTTTAAAATCACGGCCCTGCACAAGGTAGACGCCCCACTGGATAAAGCGGATGCACAGCACGGCCAGTCCTATCGGGAGCCAAATTCCGAAAAGCCATTCAGGCCACTGCATGCCCTGCGTAAGCACGTTGTTCTGATATTCCTTGATAACCATAAGGACACCGTAGTATACGGATATCCCACAGAAGAAAACGCCGCACAGGCAGCTGAAAAGTCCCGCGATCTTCTTTCCCTTGGGGGAGAGCTTATCGGTGACAATGGAAAGTCCTAGGTGAGAATGATTCTTAAGCGCTACCGCCGCGCCTGTATAGGACAGGATAACAAGACCGAGGCGGTTGAGCTCTTCTATCCACGGCAGTGAAGAGAGAAGGACGTATCGCATGATAACATTTATAAAAGCGAGTATCGTCATGACCATGAGCATGGCCGCAAGTATGTAATCCTCAAGCGAATTGAGGACTTTTCCAGTCTTTTTCACTTGAAACTCCTTTCGGTTGGATGGAAACCAATTTCACGGCACAGGCGTTCGGCAAGCCGAAACGCCTGTGCCGTGGATCTTAAGGTTCAGTACATATACCGATTATGATGCAACATTGATGCCGAATGCGGTGCATGCTTCCTGACCGTACTCATTTGCGTACTGCTCGGTAACGCTTGCGACTGCTTCTTTGAAAACTTCGATCTCGCTGTCGGACAGACGGTAAATTTCATTGTAACCGTTGCCTTCCCAGTTGCTGAGGATCTTTTCCATGGAATCTTCGATCTGCTTGTTTGCATCAAGGCAGGCCTGCTTTGCACAGCTTGCGATCAGCTCCTGAGTTGCCTCGTTAAGGCCGTTGTACCAATCGCTGTTTGCACTCCAGGTGAATGCTTCGTAGGTGTGGTTGGAAACGGTGATGTACTTCTGAACTTCCTGAACGTTTGCGGAGTTGATGGTGGAGGGGCTGTTATCGTGGCCGTCGATGGTCTTCTGCTGCATTGCAGTGTAAACCTCGGACCAGCTCATTGCCTGAGGAGATGCACCCAGTGCGCTCCAGAAGCCGTTCCACAGATCGCCGCCCGGGGTGCGGATCTTCTGACCGACGAGGTCGGAAGGAGCCTTGATCTGGCACTTGGAGGAGGTCATGCACTTGAAGCCGTTGTGGAGTGCTCCGAGGTAGGTCAGGCCGTGCTCTGCGAGGACGGAGGAGACGAACTCGCCGCCGGCGCCGAAGAATGCGTCCTCAGCCGCCTGATAGTCGGAGAAGGTCCAGGGCAGGCAGCTTACCATGAGGCGCTTGTCGATGGACGAGATGATGGAGGTGGAGTGGATATCCATCTGGACGGTGCCGTCCATAACCAGCTCGAGGCCCTTGGTCATGTTGCCGCCGGCAAGCTGATCGTTGTTGTAAATGGTAACGGTGATCGCACCGCCGGACTGCTCTTCAATATACTGCTTGAAGAGGTTTGCACCTATGCAGTCATTTGCAGTGTCGGACTGGCCGTTGCAGGACAGATCGATGCTGATCTTATCATACTTGCCGCTGTCTGCACTGCCGCCATTGTTGGTATCGTTACCGCAGGCGCACAGTGTAAAGACCATGCACAGAGCGAGAACGATTGACAGGAATCTTTTCATTTCTTTTTCTCATTTGCTTGTGTATTTTTTCTATTTTACAGGCCGAGCCTGTTGATTACAGTATTGCTTTTACGGTAGATATAATGTTCTCAGCAGTGATACCGTTCATTTCGAGCAGTCTCTCATATGGCGCAGACTGACCGAACTGATCAAGAATGCCTATGCGCTTAACAACGCCGCGACCCATATCCGCAGCAATCGACGCAACGGCGCTGCCGAGGCCGTTAATTATGTTGTGATCCTCTACGGTAACTATCTTGCCGCACTCATTGACGGCTTTGGTGACCGCTTCGACATCAAGAGGCTTTATCGTATGCATATCCAGCACGCGAACCTTTGTGCCCTGCTTGAGGAGTTCTTCGGCAGCCTCAAGCGCAATGTGGACCGTATCGCCCGTTGCAATGATGGCCGAGTCGGTTCCCTCACGCAGAGTGATCGCCTTGCCGATGACAAATTCCTGCTCAGGACCATAGACCTCAGGAACGGCATCGCGCGTAAAGCGGAGATACACGGGACCGTCAAATTCTGCGGCTGCGCGAGTGAGCTTACGGGCTGCATTATAGTCGGCCGGCATGACGACGGTCATACCCGGTATCGTCGAAAGTATGCCCATATCCTCGATGCACTGATGACTTGCGCCGTCGTTCGCCGGAGTAACTCCTCCGTGTGAGCAGGCTATCTTGACATTAAGATGAGGGTAGCATATCTCCTGACGTATCATTTCGCACATATGCATGGAGCCGAATGCCGCGTAAGTCACGACGAAGGGTATCTTGCCGCAGGTTGCCAGACCCGCGGCGATGCCTGCGCCGCTCTGCTCAGCAATGCCTACGTTAACATGCTGCGCAGGAAGCTGCTTTGCAAAATTTGTGGTTTTGCAGGACTTGCCGATATCTACATCGACGACAAGGATATTCTTGTTTTCGCGTCCCAGCTCGACGATCTCATCGCCGAAGCCGTCTCTTGTTGCTATCTTGCTCATGTTCGTACTCCTTCCTCAAGTTCGGCCATGGCCGCTTTATACTCTTCACTGTTCGGAGCTTTTCCGTGCCAATCGCCGCGGTTTTCCATGAAAGAAACACCCTTGCCCTTGACGGTGTGGGCATACAGGCACTTGGGCTTGCCGTTCTGGGAGGCATAGCACTTGTCGATGGAGGCGGTGATCTCCTCCATGCTGTGGCCGTCGAGCTCCAGGACCTCCCAGCCGAAGGCACGGAACTTCTCGCCCAGGTCGCCGTTGGGCATGATCTCGTCGCAGGTGCCGTCCAGCTGCAGGTTGTTGTTATCCACGAAAACGATCAGGTTGTCCAGACCGTACTTGTGAGCGGTGTTGGCAGCCTCCCAGATCTCGCCCTCCTGGGCCTCGCCGTCGCCCACCACGCAGAAGACCTTGTAGTCCTTGTGGTCCAGCTTACCGGCCAGGGCCATACCGGCGGCGCAGGCCAGACCCTGACCCAGGGAGCCGGTGGAGATGTCGATGCCGGGGCAGCGGTTCATAGAGGGGTGACCCTGAAGCATGGAGCCTTCCTGACGCAGGGTGTGCAGCACTTCCTCCGGGAAAAATCCGAGACTGCCGAGAGCCGCGTACTGGATCGGGCAGACATGGCCTTTTGAAAGGACGAACCTGTCCCTGTCGGGCCACTGCGGATTTTTCGGGTCAACGTGCATTTCGGAAAAATACAGGGCCGTCACGATGTCGGCTGACGACAGCGAACCGCCGGGATGGCCCGACTGTGCTTCGAAAATCATCGTCAGCGCCGTTTTTCTGAGTTCTTTTGCTTTTTCTTTGAGCATACTGACTTTTTCGTTCATTTGTATCCTCCTCGCTTAAAGGGTGTAGTAATCACCGAGAGCTATGGTTTTCTGCTCCTTAGCGGATTTAAGAGCTGCATTCGAGAGCTTGAGAACCTTCATGCCCTCGGACAGGCCGCCGATCTCAACAGGCTTATTGTTCTTCAGGCAGTCCTGGAAGTAAACGTGGACATGGTAGATGACCTCGTCCTTGTTGAGATCATAGGAATCATTGAATGTGATGCTCTCCTCGTGATCCATATCTACTGTTTTATATGTAAGAGAGTCAAACTCGAACATATTCCGGCCGCGCAGCAGGATGCTGCCGTTTGTTCCGATATAGCCCTTGAGGTTTGCGCCGGCGCCGGAGCTCCAGCTCGTCATTATCGAGGCGACTGCGCCGTTTTTGCATCTCATGACCATGGTCGAGTTGGTGTCGAACTGCGGAACGTTGCTTATGGTTCCCTTGACGTTGCAGGCAATGGTATCAAACTCGCCTGCCAGCGAGGTCAGGAGGTTAAACTCGTGCGATACAGACTCGATAGTCATTCCGCATGCGAGCTTGGGGTCGGTGCGCCAGGAGTTGCCGTACATGGCGTTATTCTTGCCGTAGCCAAAGCCTGCGCCGACACGGTAGCTGAAAACGTTGACGGGTTCGCCGAACATGCCGGACTTGACCATATCGTACATTTTGACAAACGCAGGACGGAAGCGGTGGGCAAAGCCGACGATTATCTTCGCGTCATACTGCTTTGCCATGGCAACTATCTTCTCTGCATCTTCCAGAGTTGTGGCAATGGGCTTTTCAAGATACAGCGGAACATGCTTTGACAGAACCATCTCGACATAGTCAAGGCGCTTCGTCGGAGGCGTCGAAATAACTGCGTAGTCTGCCTTTTCGACATACTCCGGGATCTGCTCGTAGCTTATTACGTCGCAGTAAAATTCCTTTTTGAAGGACTTGAGCGCATTCTCGCTTACGTCGAAAGCGCCTACAATCTCGCCGCCAAGCTTCTCAACGGCTCTGGCATGGGATTTTGCAATATCCCCTGCCCCGATCATTAAAACTTTCATTGATATTCTCCTTAGTTCAAATCAGCCGCCAAGCATTCAATACAATCACTTTTGCTCTTTCATCATCATCAACAATTTCTATATAAATCTTAGCAGAGTTTTTGGTGCAAATCAAGCGAAAAATGAAATTTCATTTCATTTTTAAGCTTAAATTATGAAATTCGTTGCACTGCATAAAATGCACATTTTGTTTTTGGTAAAAAACACGAATAGTTTGTTAATAAGCAAACAATTTTATCTCCTGAAACGTAAAAAAGTACGGTAATTCATAAATTACCGTACTTTTAAGTTGAAGTTTACTGGATATTATATTCAGAATTTTTGATTTCCCGGGATACGTTTAAGCTCGATTGAGTTAGCAATACGCTCTCCGCGTTTCATTTGTTCGCTGTCACGTGTAAGCGCCATGATGGAGTGAAGGATCGAAACCGTCACAAGCTCGCACAGGCGTGCAGCGGAGATATCGCTCAGATAACTGCTGCTGAAAATGCATGTCGGCAGCTCGATATCAAGGTATTTCGACAGCGGTGTTCCCTTCGTGCCGACAACGCCGATGGTGTATATTCCGCGCTGCTTTGCGTAAGATGCATTCTGCAAAACGTTATATGTTCTGCCGGAGTTGAGGATCAAAAACAGCACATCGTTTTCGTCCATCATGCTTATCTCCATGATCTGAAACATTATATCATCAACAATGCGGCACGGTATTGCAAGTTTGAGAAAAATATCGTATGCAGCCCTCGCGATCGTGCCCGAACCGCCTTCGGCCAGTATCACAACATGATTTG
>ERZ857965.3682-NODE-3682-length-11216-cov-3.248723_pt1 | contig 11216 bp, 10 predicted proteins | sample MGYA00519758_ERZ857965 | MGnify/ENA primary metagenome ERZ857965 (study PRJEB31778, sample SAMEA3449381) | human gut metagenome | biome: human gut; feature: human-associated habitat; material: faeces | place: United Kingdom | collected 2010/2012 ...
GCAGAGATCACCAGCGATGCCTGGATCAGAATAACACGGTCTTTGTCGCTCAGACCGCCACCGCCTACAGCACCGGCTACGATGATCGCCGGAGTAACACAGCCAACGATCATGGCAACAACATGCTGCAGAGCAAGCGGAATAGCTTCCTGGAACTTTGGAACACCACTCAGTTCAAAAATACTACCTCGTTTCATTTTTTCCTCCTGTTTCTATTCCGGCCACCCTTTCCTCTTCGTCTGCCCTCTTTCTTCCAATGTGCCGGAATCGTATGTTTTTTGAGATTATCCGTCCTGACCGCTCCGAATAATCGTCAATGCGTATATATTATAACAAAAAATTTTTGAAAACACAATTAAAATATCCAATTTTTTTGTATAGACAGCAAAAAATTTGGATACTTTTCATGATAAAATCTGTATTTCTCACGTCAAAAGTTCAAACGTATGATACAGATCCAGCCTTCCATACCCCCATCCCGGATTGGGATAATTCACATTTTCATCCCTGTCTGCCCCTTTCTGCAGAGCATATTTTACAATATTTCCCGATGCATAAGGGATATTTCCTCTGACAATGGCCCACTCCAGCATCAGAGCTGCTGCCCCCGCGGTGATGGCTGCTGCCAGGCTGCTCCCTGAACCGGTCCCGAACCCGCCGCCACGCAGCGGGATCAGCAGATTTACCCCAGGTGCTGCCAGATCCGGAGTTACCTGATTATCCGGAGTAAACCCTCTGCCAGCCTGGTAGAACAGACTGTTGTCTCTGTATTGATAAGCAGTGGCTGTAATACTTCTCACCGAATCCCCTGGTGCTGTGACTGTGTTATACGGGGTGGACTGGAGGAAATACGTATCTGCTGAGATCAGCCCCTGTACAGGAAGCCACATATGAAACCTGCTTCCCGACCCCTCCTGTCTGGTAACATGGATCTTCCAGATTCCCGGGGCAGGATGGAAAAAGCGAAAATACACCAGCTGCTTCCCTGTGGTCCTCTCCATTCCCACATAATTCACCAGAACCCTGGTTTCCGTAAAAATAAAAAACAGCTGCTGCGTCCCTGCTCCCAGTGAACTGCTCACATACAGGATCTCCCCTATAGGCGACTGCACAGATATACTGTACTCATCCGGAGGATTTCCCCAGAATTCCATATAGAAGCCCTCTTCCCCCTCTGCCACCCGAAGTTCGGCTGTTTCCTGACTGTTTTCCACAGACAGATCCGCTGTAAAATGATGCTGCGCTACTCCTTCATTTCCCGCAGCCACTGATACAGATACATTGGAATCCTCATTAATATAATTCAGGTATCTGCTCAGTTCGCTGTCCCCGATATGTGCCCCCTGACTGGTTCCAAGGCCAAGGCACACAGAAACCGGCATTCCCATCTTTCTGGCCATCCTCACAGCAAAGGCGATTCCAAGCATAATATCATTTTCCTGATATACCTGTGCATCCGGTGGAAACTGATAAAATTCCCTGAGATAGTTTTTCGCATTTTTCAATTTCACAATGATCAAAGATGCTTTCGGCGCTGCTCCCGAGAAATTTTCTGCCGGAACAGAATTTCCTGCTGCCAGCCCTGCCACAGCTGTCCCATGTCCGTTCTCATCTGCTGATGGAACAAGCTCCTCCGGCCTTTCGGATGCCAGCGCCTGTTCAATTTCCTCCCGGAAGAAAACCTTTCCATAAGGAACTTCTGCATTTTCCTGCCCCTCTATGGTCTGATCCCAGATACAGGCGATCCTGCTTCTGTCTCCTTCCATGAAAATGGGATTTCTGTAGTCAATTCCTGAATCGATCACAGCAATGGCCACCCCATCTCCCTGCAGCTTCAAATACGGATGATTCTGCATCCTGGTGATCCCTGCTGTATTCAGGGCATCTACATCCATAAATGTATAGCACTTGGGAATGGACGCATATGTATAGGAGTTGATCTCAAGGGGTCCCATCTCATCCAAAGGCACATAAAGTATCCCGAACATTTCATTCACAGGCAGAAATACACTTTCCGGCCTGCCTGCATACTGCTCCTCCAGACCTTCCCCATATTTCAAAATAAAATCCCCGAATCTCTCATCCTGCGCAGGCGGCACTATCTGTGCAGAACAGGAAATATCGGGGAATTCATAATCTTCATCCCTGAACATAGCTTCCTCCAAAGTTCACTTTGTTACAGGCTATGCTCTTTTTTCACTTTTATTCATTTTTTCTGCCAGAAACCAGGTCAGCATCCCTGCCAGTACTGTAAAAATGCTGATAAACTGGGAAGTTGAAAGATTTCCCACACTTCCACGCTCCAGATCCCCTCTGAAAAATTCCAGAACAAATCTGCCAATGCTGTAGAAGATCAGATAACAGGCAGCCACCTGACCATCCGCCTTTTTATGCCGTGCAATGTACAGCAGCAGGAAAAAATGTCCGAAATCCAGAATACTGGAATAGATCTGCGTAGGGATCAGCGCTACATTGTTTGGTGCGAAATCCGAATTTGTAAATGTGACAGACAGTGGACCTGAAGTTTCCTTTCCATAACAGCACCCTGCCAGGAAACAACCGATCCTTCCGAATCCCTGAGCCAACGCAATAGACGGCATCATCAGGTCAAAATATGAAAGAAATTTCAGTTTTTTTACTCTGCAGTAGATCCATCCGCTTAAGATTCCTCCGATAATACCGCCATAAACCACAAATCCTTCCGACCCGATCAGATGAAGGGGATCCTCAAGAAAACTTCTCCACTCTGTAATGCAGAAGAGAATCTTTGCCGACGCAAAACCGCCAATGGCACACCAGACCACCAGATAAAACACATGCTCATATGCCAGATGGAGTTTCCGTGCTCTCTTTTCCGCAGTGTACCATGCGCAGAGCAGTCCTACTGCGATCATGAATCCATACCCGTAAACCGTCAGCGGACCTATTGTAAGAAGTTCATTTTTCATGTCTGATTCCTTTCTCATGATTTATTTTCTTAACATTTTTCATGGGATCACTTCCCTCTTATGGGGAGAAACAGCTCCAGCAGTTCCCTGTTCGCCTTGTCATTGGAAGTGCTGTCATGAGCAGATTCCCTGTCACATTCCCCACAGATATCCACACCTGCGATCTTAAAAGGCACCTGTTCTGCACATTCCAGCGTCTGTTTTACACAGCCGGCAAGAGTCTGCAGGGACATGTCCCCCTGGCTCCAGGTAGTCTGTGCGTCTTCTGTTCCCAGCACATCCTTATCAATAGACAAATATAATGGCAGATCATTCCCTGCCAGAATACCCTTTAGTTCCTGCAAAATTTCCTCTTTTTTCAGCGATGCCAGATGCTCCCTGGAAAGAAAAACCACCTTTTCCTTCAATCTGTCTTCCACCTGACTGCAGGCCTCCTCATCCGGTCCTACGAGGATCACCTGGCAAAGTTTTTCCAGTTCTTCCAGAGCTGCTGCGATCCATCCTCCACAGGACAAAAGACCTCCGAATGCAGGCAGCTGCATATCTGTATGATTATCAAATACCAGTAGGCGGAAAGGCTCTCTGATCCTGCCGATCCACAGCCTGGTAATATAGTGATAATTGCCGGAATCAATAAAATGGATCCCGGCAACTGGCACATTTTCTGTTCTTCTGTTGATCTCTGCGGCTGCTTCTTCATCACAGTAGCAGTTTGTACCGGAGATATCCTGAGCATCTACCCAGGATATCTCACTTATTTGTTCACATCTTTCTGAGTTTCCATTTCCCTGTAACCAGAATTTCTCTTCCTTATAAATCCCGGACAGATTCAGGATCACTGCCGGGAACAGTCTCTCTGTCTTATCTTCTTTCATCTGTTCAGTCCTTCCACTCTTCCAGCGGTTCCTCATGATCATTCAGCATTTCCCTGATTTCCTTTCCAGGGCTTTCCTGTTCCTCATCCTTCCACTCCGGCTGCAGAACATCCTCTGCCTCTTCTGTCTGTACCTCCAAAACCTCTTCAGGCTCCACAAAAGGCTCCGTGTCCTGAATGTCAGCATTCTCTGCAGACGGCTCTTCATATTCAACAGGCTCCTCTGTCTCCGGCTCCGGTTCTGTGCTCTGCACAGTTTCCGGCTCTATTACAGTTTCCGGCTGCTGACCAGCTTCTTCCTGTGTTCCCTTCTCAGTTTCTTCCTTTTCCAGCTGACGCTTCTTTCCTTTTTTCAGGCATACTTTCAAAATGATCAGGAAAACAAGATCAGCCACACCATTGGCAGTAAGGATACAGCCGCATACCAGCAGCATTTTCGGTACAGACACAAAGGGAAAGAATAAGATCAGTCCACCCAGAATGATAAAAATAATGCTTCCTGCCAGCAGAACTTTCCACTGTCCCTGCTCCATCTTTTTCAGCCGGATACTTCCCTTCAGTTTCCAGATGCTGTCTACCAGTACAAATGCTCCCAATAAATAAGGAAGGATCTTCACCACGATCTGGGGTGTAAAGAAAAGAAATACCCCAAGCACCAGCACGATCACTCCTGTAAACAGATCCAGGATCGTTGCTTTCTCCTTCTCAGCAGCATAAATTGCAATGTGATAGATTCCGACAGCGATCATTACCAGTCCGAAGATTACTTTGCAGATAATATTTACTGTCTGATCCGGAATAAGGATCAGACACAGACCGAATGCAATGTAAAATACAGAGGACACGATCTCTCCCTTCAGAAAATTTGAAATTTTTTTCCCCACGAATACTCCTCCTGACTTCTTTTTCTCGTATATTTTGTTGTTGATTTACTTTTAACAGAAGTATAAACCCTTTCACATTTTCCGTCCACAGACATCTGTGAAAGTTTGTGTAAATTTTGTGAACTTTTTCCTTGAAGTTTTTTCCTTACGTATTATAATGAATTCGATACGTTTCGCAAACTAACGAATTTTACTGCAACTCCCGCGCAAACAGCGGTTTGCAGGATCAGAAAGGATTTATTTTGAAAAATAAACAGATAAACAAATTTTTTCTGCTCATTCCGGCAGGTGTGATCCTGGCAGGTGTCCTTCTCTTTCTGGGACTTCGGAACTCCGGGAATGACACAGACTGTCAGAACACTGTCGCCACACTCCAGACTCTGGAGAACAGTGATATCTCAGAAACAGAGCAGAAACTCCAGGATCTGAAAGCGCAGGAAACCCAGGACGCCACCGAGGTAACCGATGATACCACCCTTCTTACAGATGTTCAGCTCCGTCAGGTATTCGCAGGAAGTGTTATCCTGGGAGATTCCATCACCAATTCCATTGTAGAATATGGATATCTGGACACTGATGTGGTGGTTGCCAAGCTTGGCCTGAGTGTTGCAGGTGCAGATGAACAGATCGATACTGCCATCGGCCTGAAGCCAACCCACGTATTTATGGCATTTGGTTCCAATGACCTGGAAACCTATGGTTCCAATTCTTCTGAATTTATTGCAGCTTATAAGACCCAGATCCAGAAGATCCAGGCTGCACTGCCGGATGTTCCTATCTACATCAACTGTATCCTGCCGATCACGGATGATGCCATCGCAGCCACCCCTGATCTGGCATATTATCCCGAATACAATGATGGTCTTCAGACCATGTGTCAGGAAATGGGATGTACTTTTATTGATAACTCTTCCATCATAGAATCCAGTTCAGAAAACCTGTATGAACCGGACGGTGAGCATGTGATCCAGGATTATTATCCGAAATGGCTTACCCATATGGCACAGGTAGCGGGGTTACAGGCATGAAGAAGACAGGCAGAAGTAATACAGACATACATACTTTTATCAAAGCCGGCCTGGTCATCCTGCTGGTGGTTTATCTCACTTTGCTTTACACCGCTGATAATGCAAAAAATATTCCCATAGAGCAGATCACTGCATCTATGGAATCTGATGAAACCATTACTTCTTTAAATAAAGAAGGACGTACCGATCTGAAACACTATTATCAGGTGGACGAACGTGATATTGACGGATATTTCTTCTACAAAGCTGCTTCTCCTATGGCTGTAGAGGAAATCTGCATCATGAAGGCCAAAAACAGTGGACAGGCTGCCACTTTATTGGAGAGCGCCCAGTCCCATCTGTCCAGCCAGAAGAATGTTTTCGAAGGCTACGGTACAGACCAGATGGCACTTTTAAACAATGCCCTTGTGGGCAAAAAAGGAAACTACGTATATTATATGTGCGGAGCCGACGCTGCCAGCTGGCGCAGTGCTTTCCTCGCCCTGATATAACAACCAGATTGGAGAACATGAATTATGGTATTTAACAGCATCTTTTTTATTTTCTGCTTTCTTCCGGTATTTATGCTGATCTATTATCTGGTTCCGGGAAAGCTTCGCAATCTTATTCTTTTTCTGGGAAGCCTTGTTTTTTATGCATGGGGGGAACCGGTTTATGTGATCCTCATGCTGTTTTCCAGTATTTTTAACTATTATATGGGAGCAGAGCTTGAACGCCTCTATTACGATGAGAAAAGACAGAAGCTTAATCTGGTATTCGCAGTCATCGTAAACCTGGGAATCCTGGTATTCTTTAAATACTACGGTTTCCTGCTGAATACCATCGGCGGGATCACAGGACTCCACATACCCCATCCGGAGCTGTCGCTGCCTATCGGACTTTCCTTTTACACTTTCCGGAATCTGTCTTACCTCTTTGATGTATATCTGAGTAAGATCAGCGCGCAGCATAACTTCCTGACTTTCGCCACTTACAGCACCATGTTCCCATACACTTCCGCCGGACCTATCGTGCGGTACACAGATATCCAGGAACAGCTGAACAGGCGAAGCATCAATATCACTCGGTTCGGAATGGGCGCAGAACTTTTTATCAAAGGCCTTGCCAAAAAGGTGATCCTGGCAGACAATCTTTCTGCCTTATATGCCGGAATCTGCGGAACTTCCCGCATGTCAGTCCTTACCGCATGGATCGGTATCTTCGCCTATACCATGCAGCTGTATTTCGATTTCAGCGGATATTCCGATATGGCCATCGGCCTTGGCAAAATGCTGGGATTCGATTTCAAAAAGAACTTCGATTACCCTTATATTTCCACCAGTGTATCCGAGTTCTGGAGACGCTGGCACATTTCCCTTGGAAGCTGGTTTCGGGATTACACCTACATTCCACTGGGCGGCAACCGCGTTTCCACACTGAAACATGTACGGAATATCCTGGTTGTATGGGCTCTGACTGGACTGTGGCATGGTGCAAGCTGGAACTTCGTTCTCTGGGGTGTTTATTACGGTCTGTTTCTTCTTCTGGAGAAATTTGTCCTTGCCTCTCTTCTGGAGCGGCTGCCCCAGTGGCTGCGTATCACCTACACCATGTTTGTAGTAATGATCGGCTGGGTATTTTTCAGCCAGACTGATTTCTCAGCACTTGGTACTTACCTTGGAACGCTGTTCGGAATCGGTGCTGCAGGTTTCGCAGACAGCACTGCACTGTATTACCTGAAAACAGGATTCATCCTGTTCGTGGTTAGTATCCTGGCATGCAGACCCGGGCTGTACCAACAGTTTAAACGTCTCCTTCAGCGCAGGCCAATGACTGCTGTACTTGTTAATTTTATTTTACTGGCACTGTCCATCGCATATATGGTCTATAACTCCTATACACCATTCTTATATGCGAAATTTTAAAGGAATTACATTATGAAAAAATCAATCAGAAATTACCGGCTCTTTCTGGGGCGGATGGGACTTTTCTTTTTCTTCATCCCCATCGTGGTGCTTATAGCAGGGATCCTCATTCCTGACCGTGGATTCTCCGAAAAAGAAAACAGGGTACTGGCTTCCAGGCCTGCCCTGAAAGCAGACCAGGTCGCATCCGGAAACTTCGAAAAACAATTCGAAACTTACAAAAATGATCAGTTTCCTCTCCGTGATATGTGGATCACCTTGAAAGCAGGTACTGACCGTCTCATGGGAAAAGTGGAAGAAAACGGCGTTTATCTGGGCACAAGCGGCTACCTTATGGAAGAATTCAAGGCTCCCCTCCAGCAGCAATATGATGCTACAGTCAGTGCCATGACAAACTTCGCCTCCAGACATTCGGACCTGAAACAGTATGCACTGATCGCCCCCAACTCCGTCAATATATTAAAAAGCAAACTTCCTGCTTTCGCACCTGTCCAGGATCAGAATCCATGGCTTGACAGCCTGAAAACTTCCCTGACAGATGCAGGTGTTACTTTTATTGACGTAAGGGATACTTTCCGCGATCATAAATCCGAAGAACTTTATTACCACACAGACCATCACTGGACCACCCAGGGTGCCTATTATGCATATCAGCAGGCCGCTGCTGCCATGGAGATTGATACATCCTCTGATTCCTACGAAAAGGCCCCTGTTACCCGTTCTTTCCAGGGAACCTTATCTGCCAAAAGCGGATTTCGTTCCGGGGAAAAAGATGAGATCGATGTCTTTCTCCCCACCGGGGAAAACACCCTTTCCTCTGTGATTAATTATGTAGATGAGCAGAAAAAATCTGCCAGCTTCTATGACACCGAACAGCTGAAGACCAGAGATAAATATGCCCTGTTCTTCGGCGGAAACCATGCACAGGTAAAGATCAGCACCCCTACGGAAACCAATCACACACTTCTGGTGCTGAAAGATTCCTACGCCAACAGCCTGGTTTCATTCCTGGCTCCCCATTACCGTAAGATCATCATGGTAGACCCCCGTTATTATTACGGAGATCTGGAAGAACTGATCCAGGTAGAAAATGTTCAGGAAGTCCTGTATCTGTATAATGCCAATACTTTCTTTGCAGACACTTCTCTGGAACTTGCTCTTTCATAACAACAGACTTTCATAACGGAAAATCCCCTCAGGATTCGATGCCGCGGTTACATCCAATCCTGAGGGGATTTTTACACACATTCCACATTTTTCTTTCACACACACAATTAATTCACACATTTTTGCGGCTGATGGACACATTCGCCGCTTCCGCGTTTCTTGAACCAGGTCTTACCCGTCGTAGTGATTATATCAAAGTATTTCTTTTATTTTTCATTTTTGCATATTCTTCAAGTTTTTTGGCAAAATCCTCATTACCTGTTTTCCTGGTCTTTTTTCTCACCAAAATGGCTCACAAAATATTCATAATACTGATCCAGGATTTCTTTTCTTCCTCTTACGCGGACAGGAACAATGGTGCCGTCCCGCAGTTCGAAGTCATCTTTGGCATCCTTTATATAGTCCATGTTTACCAGATAACTCTGATGGCAGCGGACAAAACGTTTCTCTCCGATCCGCTTCTCAATCTCACTGAGCTTATCCTGTGTCGTGATCTGAGATCCATCTTCCATATGAAGTGTCACGGTGTGTCTGTCACTGTCTATGTACATGATATCATCTGTGTACGGATAACGGTACTGCCGCTTATTTTTGATGGCAACCCTACGTTTCATATCTGTTTTCAGGATTCTGTTCAGAAGTGCTTTCAGTTTCTCTTCAGAATAATGTTTCAGCAGATAACCGGCCGCCTGCACTTCATAACTTTCCACCGCATAATCCGGCGATGCAGTCAGAAATACAATGGGGATCCTGCACTGAAGGGCGCGAAGTTTCCTGGCTGTTTCCATCCCGTTCAGCTGATCCATATAAATATCCAGAAAGAGCAGTTCTCCCTCGAGATACCCTTCTTCCGCATCTGCCACGAGCACTTCACCGGAGGAATATTCGATAATGGAAACTTCCTCCTGGATTTCCTCGAAATATTGAATTAATATATCTTTTAACAGGAGTCTCTCCAGTTCCATGTCATCACAGATAACAATTTTACGCATTTATTCTTCCCCTTCTGAAATCTTTTCCCTTAAATCATACAGGTAGTCAAAAACTCAATCTGTTCTATTATATACAAACACTATCCTGAAAACAAGCCTCTTCTTGACTTTTGTATTTCAATAACTTTATGTTTTTATTTCGCTGCTGTACTTCCTGCAGATTCTTCTGTGTATTCATTATGAACAGCAAATCCATGATCCATGGGGCCGCTGCCTTTTCCCAGGTCAAGCATGGCAGACAGAGCTCCTGATATGTACTTTTTGGCACGTTCTACAGAAGTCTCCAGATCATAGCCTTTCGCCAGATTAGAAGCAATAGCACTGGACAAAGTACAACCAGTTCCGTGAGTATTGGGATTATTGATCCTTTCCCCGTAAAACCATCTGATCTTCCCCGCCTGCCACAGCAGGTCATTGGCGTCATTCAGCTGATGCCCTCCTTTACAAAGCACAGCACAGTGGTATCTGCTTCCGATCTCCTCTGCAGCACGGATCATATCCTCACTGGAACGGATCTTCCTTCCTGTCAGCAGCTCCCCTTCCGGAATATTGGGAGTAAGGACTGATGCCATGGGAAATAGTTTTTCTTTCAGTACATCAACTGCCTCTTCACTGATCAGGCGTGCACCGCTGGTAGCCACCATCACCGGATCGATCACAATATTGTCTGCGTGGTATTTCTTCAGCCTGTCCGCGATCACATGGATCAGTTCTGCTGATGATACCATTCCGATCTTCACTGCATCCGGATAAATATCTGTAAAAATATTATCCAGCTGGTCGGCCAGAAATTCTGGCGTTGCTTCCATAATACCTGTTACACCGGTAGTATTCTGTGCGGTAAGTGCGGTAATTGCACTCATAGCATATACTCCATTGCTGATCATTGTCTTGATATCAGCCTGGATACCGGCGCCTCCGCTGGAATCACTTCCAGCGATTGTTAATGCTGTTCTCATAATTTTCTTCCTTTCTCTTGGCCTTGTTTGAAGCAGTTTCCACGAGTTATGAGTTATAACGTGAAAAAATCTTTTTACAAACCGGCACTGTTGTTATGTATGCATTAATTTTATATAGCGTCCGAAAGTGGTGCCCCCAGCCGAACGCTGCATTGCTGCCTGCTATATGGTCTGGTCTGTGCGATATCCGGGAGTCCATCATGCAAGCATGCTGGATTCCTGGCTTCCGCACAGGACTTTCATATATAAAAAAGAGACACCGCGGCAGGTGTCTCCGAAAAAAATCACTATGACTTCCTACGGCGGCATTATCCGCATCAGGTAAAGGGTCGAAATTCATAATTTCCTCTCAGCCTGTATACAAGCTCCCCTGTTCTTTTTGATTATTATAGTAATAATGGGAAAAAATGTCAATAAGTTATTGAAATCCTTAAAAAAAGCCGAAATAATGAGAAAAATT
>ERZ857965.3684-NODE-3684-length-11213-cov-3.144560_pt1 | contig 11213 bp, 8 predicted proteins | sample MGYA00519758_ERZ857965 | MGnify/ENA primary metagenome ERZ857965 (study PRJEB31778, sample SAMEA3449381) | human gut metagenome | biome: human gut; feature: human-associated habitat; material: faeces | place: United Kingdom | collected 2010/2012 ...
TGGCCTTGACGTGCAGGCGCTTCCACGCCTCCCACTTGTTCAGCAGCTCATAGGATACGGGCATCCGCGCCGGGGAATGCTGGCCGTAGAAGGAGTCCTTGCACTGCACCACGCCTACCTGGGTGCGCTTGCCCAGGGCCTGCGCCGCCTGCACCAGGGCGGTGGTCACCTGGAAGTCGGACACGGCGGGGTACTCGATGGGGGCATACTCTCGGCTGGTGCCCTCCATGCGGATGGCGCCGGTGGCGATGACCACATCACCAGACTGGACATCGGTGCGGATGCCGCCGCAGGTGCCCACCCGCAGGAAGGTGGTCACGCCCAGCTGGGTCAGCTCCTCCAGGGCGATGACAGCGGAAGGGCCGCCGATGCCGGTGGAGCAGACGCTGACCGGCTGTCCCAGCAGCGTGCCCGTCCAGGTGCAGTATTCTCGGTTGGTCGTCTGATGCACGGGATCATCAAAGTGAGCGGCGATGGCAGCGCACCGTCCCGGGTCGCCGGGGAGCAGGCAGTACTTGCCGAGAGGTACGTCGCGGCCTAATCGGATGTGATATTGCAAAACCTGTTCAGCGGGATTCATAAGATCATGCCTCCTGATGATGTTGTTGTCTTGGTTCATTATACAGGCCTTGGGGAAAAAGCGCAACCGGAAACGCTTTCACAAAAATGCAAGCAGTTTTGCAGAGCTTGCGGCCTGGTGGATGCATCCCCTTCATTGGGAAGGGCTTCACCTGTAAAAAAGGGGGGATGCCGAGTCAGACCTTGCATGGGGAAGGTTTTTTATACAGTCTGCGCCTTGTTTGACACAGTAAAGCGTGCTATAATAAAGTACCATTTCATTTTGTTTGGAGGAACCTCCTATGTTACAGATTCTGCACCATCCTGCATACTATAAAGACGGCGCCTTCCTGCCCGCACCGGCAGAGGGGATGCCCACTCCGGCGGAGGCCAAGAAGGGCACCATGGCCTATGGCATCCTGGAAAGCCACAACACCAGCGGCGACATGACCAACCTGAAGATCAAGTTCGACGCCATGGCCTCCCACGACATCACCTATGTGGGCATCATCCAGACCGCCCGCGCCAGCGGCCTCCGGCAATTCCCTCTGCCCTACGTCCTCACCAACTGCCACAACAGCCTCTGCGCCGTAGGCGGTACCATCAATGAGGACGACCATGTGTTTGGCCTGTCCGCCGCCAAGAAGTACGGCGGCGAGTTCGTCCCCGCTCATCAGGCGGTCATCCACTCCTACATGAGAGAACGCTACGCCGGCGGCGGTAAGATGCTCCTGGGTTCAGACAGTCACACCCGATATGGCGCCTTTGGCACCATCGCCATGGGCGAGGGCGGGCCGGAGCTGGTCAAGCAGCTGCTGAACAAGACCTATGACATCGCCTATCCCAAGGTCATCGCCATCTATCTCACCGGCGTGCCCCGTCCCGGCGTAGGCCCCCAGGATGTGGCGCTGGCGCTCATCGGTGCTACCTTCCCCAAGGGCATCGTGAAAAATTCCATCATGGAATTTTTCGGCCCCGGCGTGGCCGCCCTGTCCATGGACTACCGCTGCGGCATCGACGTGATGACCACTGAGACTGCCTGCCTGTCCTCGGTCTGGTGTACCGACGAGATCACCAAGGCGTACATGACCACCCTGGGACGTGGGGAGGAGTATAAAGCCCTGAATCCGGCGGAGGGCGCATATTATGACGATGTGATTCTGGTAGACCTGTCCAAGGTGGAGCCTATGATCGCCCTGCCCTTCCACCCCTCCAACGCCTTCACCATTGCGGACTTCAAGGCCAATATGATGGACATTCTCCACCAGGTGGACAAGGCCACCATCGAACAGTTCAAATTGAAGGAAGCACCGGAGTCTCTGACCAAGAAGGTGCGGGACGGCAAGTTCTATGTGGATCAAGCGGTCATCGCCGGCTGTTCCGGCGGTACCTATCAGAACTTGATGCGGGTCTCTGAGATTTTGTCCGGTCAGCGGCTGGGAGACGGCGCTCTGTGGCTGAGCTGCTACCCCGGTTCCATGCCTGCCTTCCTGGCACTGTCTCGGAACGGGGCGTTGACCACCTTGGCTGCTGCCGGTGCCTCCGTCCGCAGCTGCTTCTGCGGCCCCTGCTTTGGCGCTGGGGATGTGCCCGCCAACGGCGCCTTCTCCATCCGCCACTCCACTCGGAACTTCCCCAACCGAGAAGGCAGCAAGCCGTCAGACGGCCAGCTGAGCTATGTGGCACTGATGGACGCCCGTTCCATCGCCGCCACTGTTCTCAACGGCGGTGCGCTGACCGCTGCCACGGAGCTGCCCAACGTGCCCTCTGATCCGGCCAACGAGCCTTACGAATACGATGACACCTCCTATCGCAGCCGCGTCTACTACGGTGTGGGCAAGCCCGACCCAGATGCAGAGCTGGTCTTTGGCCCCAATATTGCTGACTGGCCGGAACAGATCGCCATGCCGCAGGATCTGCTGCTGACTGCCGCCAGCGCCATCTATGATCCGGTGACCACCACGGATGAGTTGATCCCCTCCGGCGAGACCTCCAGCTATCGTTCCAATCCCTTGAAGCTGGCGGAGTTCACCTTGAGCCGAAAGGATCCGGCCTATGTGGGTCGTGCCAAGGCCATCCAGGTGGTGGAGCAGAAGCGCCGTCAGGGCAACGTGGACGAGGAAGTTCTCGCTGCGCTGTCCGGTCACGCACCGGAGACCACCGGCTTGGGTTCCTTCGTCATGGCGCTGAAGCCCGGCGACGGCTCCGCCAGAGAGCAGGCCGCCAGCTGCCAGCGGGTGCTGGGGGGCTGCGCCAACCTGGCGGCGGAATACGCCACCAAGCGCTATCGCTCCAATGTGGTCAACTGGGGGATGCTGCCCTTTATCGTAGAGGGCTTGGCGGATTATAACATCCAGCCCGGTGATCAGCTGTGGATCCCCGGTGTCCGCACCCTGTTGGAAGGGGACGGGGAGACGCTTCCGGCTACCCTCATCCAGAAGGGCAAGGAAACTGCTGTGACCCTTCAGCTTCCCAGCATGACCCGAGAAGAACGGGATATTGTATTGGCAGGCTGCCTGATCAACTACTACAATATGGAAAACTAAACCAATTGAAAACGTCCATCCTGCGGGATGGACGTTTTTGGGCACAATATGGTGCAGAAACGGATGCAGCGGGAAGGGGATGAGCGCAAAAGGAGCTGGAAAAGGAAAATAATGGGGAAATTGACAGGGCGGAACGGAGAAAAATGAAGGGGGTTGTGCAAAAGAGAGAAAAAGAAGGGTAGGCAGGCAAAAAATAAATCACGAAATTTGTGGTTCAGCATATGGAAATTTCTCGGCCAAATGATATAATAAATAGAGTTTTTGCCGGAAAAGAACGAAAAGCAAGAATCGTGAGAATAGGAGCATACTATGTCTATATTGGATGTGTTCGCGCTGCTAGGCGGTGTGGGCCTGTTTTTGTATGGCATGATGCAGATGTCCAGCGGCTTGAAAAACGCCGCTGGCGATAATTTGCGCATCATCTTGGAAAAGGCGACCCGAAACCGTGTCGTGTCCGTGTTGGTTGGCATTTTGGTGACCATGATGATTCAAAGTTCGTCGGCAACCGACGTAATGGTGATCGGGTTCGTCAACTCAGGACTGATGAATTTGTCTCAAGCACTAGGGGTCATCATGGGAGCCAATATCGGCACCACCGTCACCGCTCAGCTGACAGCCTTTGATTTAGGCTCATACGCACCGATGATCTTATTCGTTGGCACGGTGATGTATCTGTTCATGAAAAAGGCGACCATCCAGTATATTGGGCAAGTTATCATGGGCTTTGGTATGCTGTTCGAGGGCATCACCCTGATGAAACAGGCCATCATCCCCATGTCCCAAACCGAACAGTTTATTGCTCTGTTGGAGGGGCTGTCCAACCCAGCGGCAGCATTGATCTTCGGCATCCTGTTTACCGCCCTGGTGCAAAGCTCCTCCTCCTCTATCGCCATCTTCCAGGCGTTTGCCATCCAAGGGATCTTGGACTACTACACAGTGGTCTACCTGGCCATCGGCGCTGCCATCGGCTCGGTCACCCCCAACCTGCTGGCCTCCCTGACCACCAACCGAGAGGGCAAGCGCAGCGCTGTGCTGAACCTGGTATTCAACATCATTCGTGCGGTCATCCTGACCGTCCTTATCACGGTGTTCCCTCAGATTTTGGAGTTCATCCGGAACCTGGCGCCCAATGACGTGGGTCGGCAGATCGCCCACACCCATACGATTTTTGCCATCCTGGCCGTGCTCATCGAGCTGCCTATGTCCAATATGATCGTCAATATCTCCCGCAAGATCGTCCCTGTCCTGCCAGAGGAGCATGAGAAGGATGAGCGCTATCGCTTGGTCTACTTGTCCGGCCTGGAGAATATCCCCGCTGCCGTGGCGCTGAAGCAGGCACAGATGGAGATCGCGCGCATGGGCAAATTCGCCGAGGAAAATTTGCAAACGAGCATCGACTGTGTTTTGGAGCGGGATGAAAGCAAGGTGAAGCAGGTCTGTGAACTGGAGGCTGTGGTAGACTACCTAGACAGCCAGATCACCCAAGCGCTCATCAATATGCGCTATCATCACATGACGGAAAAAGAACTCAACCGCCTGTCTCATATGATCCTGGCTGTCTCTGATATTGAGCGGATCAGTGACCATGCGGAGAACTTGACCCAGTATATGATGCGCCTGAAAGAGCAGAAGGTGGAACTGTCTCCGGAGGCGGAAAAGGACTTGATCGAGATGTGTCAGGCGGTTATGGCCGCCACCCATATCTCTATGGAAGTGTTTGCCAGCGATGATTTCGACCGTCTGCAAGAGGCGGAGTGGCTGGAAAATGTGGTGGACGATCTGGAGGAACGGTGTGTGGACAAGCATATGGAGCGCTTGCTCAATAACACCTGTAATCCGGTTTGCGGCGTGGTGTTCTCAGATATGATCACCGACCTGGAACGGTGCGCCGACCACGCAGTAAACATTGCCTTTGCCTTGAGCGGAAGATCGGAAAAACAACACATCGTAAAGGATTGAATCGTTCAAGAGAGCCTGAAAAAGGCTCTCTTTTTTGTCGAACCAGACGTTGTGGAAAACAGAAAATCGCCGGAAGTCCGGCGTTTCGAGCATTTTGCGGAGCAAAATCTCGCCGCAGGGTCAATTCACTTGACCCGAGGAAGTGAAATAAGAAGGGTTCCCACAAAATCAAAGATTTTGTGGGAGTCATAGGACAATTTCCCCCAGGAATATAGTTCCCACAAAGGGGGAATCTAAAATGCTTTCCATGCTCATCCTGCTCCTGCTCCAGGGCAACTTCACCGCCCTGCGGCTGGGGGCGCAAGGCTCCTTTCCCAAACCGCTCTCCGCCCAGGAGGAACGGCGCTGCCTGGAACTGGCCGCCGCTGGCGACCAGGCGGCACGGGGGAAATTGATCGAACATAACCTGCGCCTGGTGGCGCACATCGTCAAAAAATACTATACTCAGATCGGCGGCGACACCGATGACCTGATCTCCATCGGCACCTTGGGTCTGATTAAGGCAGTCAATACCTACAATATGGAGAAAAAAATCAAGCTGGCCACCTATGCCGCCCGATGCATTGAAAACGAGGTACTCATGTACCTGCGCAAGACCCGTCGGCTGGCAGGAGAGGTATCCCTGAACGACGCCCTAGACCAGGAGGATGAAGGCAGCGCCCTGTCTCTGATGGACGTCATTCGGGTGGAGGACACCATGCTGGAGGACTTGAACACCCGAGACGCCTGCCGGCAGGTGCGTGATGCGGTGGAACAATGCTTGAATGATCGGGAGAAGCTGGTCATCGTCCGCCGATACGGTCTGGACGGGAATCCCCCTCAAACCCAGCGGGAGGTGGCCAGTCAGTGCGGGATCTCTCGATCTTATGTGAGTCGGATCGAGAAAAAAGCACTGGGGAAGCTGCGGGAGGTGTTTGAGGAGGAAATCAAGTGAGGGCGTGCAAAAAATAGGATTGTTGTGCCGCTTCCTTTCCAGTATAATAGAGTCATACGCAAGACAATGAGAGGGGGCAACCCCTCGGACGCACCAAGGAGGAAGCTATGGACGAGAACAGAAAGACCCTGCAACAGTGGGTGGATGAGAGCAGCAACATCGTCTTTTTCGGTGGCGCTGGGATGTCTACCGAGAGCGGCGTGCCCGATTTCCGCAGCAAGGATGGTCTGTATAATCAGTGCTACGATGAACCACCTGAGACCATCATCTCTCACAGCTATTTTGTCAGCTATCCGGATAAATTCTATCGGTTTTACCGAGATAAGATGATGCCCTTGAGCGCCGAACCCAACGTAGGCCATTTGAAGCTGGCGGAGCTGGAAGCGGCAGGCAAGCTCCGAGCCGTGCTGACCCAGAACATTGACGGACTGCATCAGAAGGCAGGCAGCAAGGAAGTGCTAGAGCTCCACGGCAGCATTTATCGGAACTACTGCATGAAGTGCGGCAAGTTTTGGCCGGCGCAGGAGATCGCAGACAGCAAGGGCATTCCCTGGTGCGACTGCGGCGGTATGATCAAGCCGGACGTGGTGCTGTATGAGGAGGCCTTGGACAACGATGTGATGCGCCGCGCCATTGAACACATCCGCAAGGCGGATATGATGATCGTGGCAGGCAGCTCTCTGGTGGTCTATCCCGCCGCCGGACTCATCAACTACTACAAGGGACATCGGCTGGTGCTCATCAACCGCTCCGCCACCCCCTTTGACGACCAGGCAGATCTGGTGGTGCATGACACCATCGGCAAGGTCTTTGGCGCCATCGAAGTGCGCTGAAAGCAGAAAAGAGAGAACCAATCTGGTTCTCTCTTTTGCGCTGTTCGGTTCAGCCTTCCTGTGCCTTGACCGCCTTGACCACTCGACTGGTGCCCAAACGGGAGGCGCCCAGGGCGACAAAGTCCTCGGCATCCTGTAGGGAGGCGATGCCGCCGGCGGCTTTGATCTGCACATGGGGGGCGACATGGGCTTTCATCAGGGCTACGTCCTCACGAGTGGCGCCGCCGCCACCGAAGCCGGTGGAGGTCTTGATGAAGTCCGCGCCGGACTGGGAGACGATGTCGCACAGCTTGATCTTTTCGTCCCCAGTCAGCAGGCAAGTCTCGATGATGACTTTGAGCAGCTTGCCGTGACAGGCGGCCTTGACTGCCTTGATCTCTGCCAGCAGCGCGCCCCACTTTTGATCCTTCACCCAGCCCAGGTTGATGACCATGTCGATCTCCGCTGCCCCTTCGTTCACAGCCGTCTCCGCCTCGAAGCACTTGACGGCGGTGGTGTTGTAGCCGTTGGGGAAGCCGATGACCGTGCAGACGGGGAGACGACCCTGAAGGTATTCCGCCGCCTGTTTCACATAGCTGGGAGGGATGCAGACGCTGGCGCAGCCATAGCGGATGCCGTCATCACAGATCTGCTGGATCTCAGACCAGGTGGCAGTCTGGGCTAATAACGTGTGATCCACACGGTGAAGCAGTTCTTTCTGTTCCATACGTTTTGACTCCTTTGATTTCGTGCCTTTGCGGGTTGGAAGTTGGGGAAAATCGTGGTATACTATAAGATGCGCAATCTGGAAAAGCGGGAGGGAACCCTATGACCGATCAGGAATTGATTCAAGCGGCCAAGGCCATGCTGGAGCGCTCCTATGCGCCCTTTTCCCACTACGCCGTAGGGGCGGCCTTACTGGGCAGCGATGGGCAGGTGTACACCGGCTGCAACATTGAGTCGGCGGCCTTTGGCGCCACCCTCTGCGCCGAGCGTTCCGCCATCGCCAACGCCTTTTCCCACGGCTGCCGCAGCTTCGTGCGGGGGGCGGTCATCGCGGACAGCGGCGATTACTGTACGCCCTGTGGCATCTGCCGCCAGCTGCTGTATGAGTTCTCTGACAACTTGGTTATGCTCTGCTGCAAGGGGGACGGAAGTTACCTGGCGCTGACGGCAGAGGAACTGCTGCCCCACGGGTTCAAGGCGGAGCGCATGACATAAGGCTTGCGGGACTATTATAACAGGCAGGGGAGAGCAGGGCAAGCGGTTTCGGGAAAATGCCCAATTTTCGGGCGGCGGTTTCGGAAAAAGAGAAAAACCCGACCCAAAGGCGGGTAATTCAGGGATTCATCTTGCTTTTTTCCGGAAAATGTACTACAATGTGCTCAGTTTTGTGTAGAATTTTGAAATATTACCAACGAAAGAGGAACTTCCTATGCTAGAGATGAAAGACCTTTGCTTTACAGCAAAGAGTGAAACCGGTCAGGTCGATATTCTGAAGCATGTCGACTTGACCATAGAGGATGATGAATTTGTTGTCATCACCGGCCCCAATGGCGGTGGCAAGACCACCCTGGCCAAGGCGGTCATGGGCATCATCCAGCCCACCTCCGGCCAGATTTTGTGGAACGGTACGGATGTGACCAACCTCTCCATTACCGAGCGAGCCAAGCTGGGCATCTCCTACGGCTTCCAGCAGCCCCCTCGCTTTAAGGGCATGAAGGTGCGGGATCTGCTCAAGATCGCCGCAGGCCAGTGGCTGTCCCAGAAGGAGTGCTGCGACTTTTTAAATAAAGTAGGGCTGTGCGCCAACGACTATGTGAATCGGGATGTGGATACCTCTTTGTCTGGCGGTGAAGTCAAGCGCATCGAGATCGCCACCCTGCTGGCACGAGACGCCGGCCTGATGATCTTCGATGAACCGGAGGCCGGTATCGACCTGTGGAGTTTTGCCAAGCTCACCGAGACGTTCACCATGCTCCATGAGCAGAAAAAGCGCACCATCATGATCATCTCCCACCAGGAGCGCATCATCCGTCTGGCAGATGAGATCATCCTGGTGGCCGAGGGCGAAGTGAAAGCACGGGGCAGTGTGGATGAGATCTATCCCATGATCGTACAGGACACCGTGTCCTGCTGTAAGAAGATGGAGGGCAATGGCGTATGCTGACTGAGATTGAAAAAGGCTTGTTGGAAACCATCGCAGACATGAAGGATGGTCAGGCGGAGGGCGCAGTCAATATCCGTGTGGACGGCAAGAAGGTTCTGCGCAACAGCACCGATACCATCCGCATCGAGAGCAAGACCGACAAGGACGGCATTGATATTTATGTGGCCGCCGGCAGCAAGAACGGCAGCGTCCATATCCCTGTGGTGCTCACCGAGACTGGGTTTAAGGACAAGGTTTATAACGACTTCTTCATCGGCGAAGGCGCCGAAGTGGACATCGTGGCCGGCTGCGGCATCAACAACTGCGGCTGCGATGACAGCCAGCATGACGGCATCCACACCTTCTATGTGGGCAAAAACGCCAAGGTGACCTATTCCGAAAAGCACTACGGCGAAGGCACCGGCACCGGCAAGCGCATCCTGAACCCCCAGACCATCATCTACCTGGAGGAGGGTGCTTCCATGACCTTGGATCTGAGCCAGATCGGCGGCGTGGACGACACCAAGCGGTACACCAAGGCCAAGGCAGGCAAGGACTCCGAGTTGATCGTCCAGGAGCGCCTGCTCACCGACGGCAACCAGAACGCCGGCACCGAGATGGACATCTACCTGGAAGGGGAGAACGCCCGCACCAGAGTCATCTCCCGCAGTGTGGCCAAGGGCAATTCCACCCAGGTCTTTTATCCCAGAGTCCAGGGGGATGCCGAGTGCTTCGGCCATGTGTCCTGTGACGCCATCATCATGGAACATAGTAAGGTGCGCTCCATTCCAGAGATCACCTGCAACCATGTGGACGCCACCCTCATCCACGAAGCCGCCATCGGTAAGATCGCAGGGGAGCAGATCACCAAGCTCATGACCCTGGGTCTGACCGCAGAACAGGCAGAGGAAAAGATCCTGGAAGGGTTCCTGCGGTAATCGAATACGGAAAAGGAGAAAGCCAGCCTTGTGTCGAACAGGGCTGGCTTTTTTGCAGAATGAAATGATATAAAGTACCTGCTATGAAGAACCAACCGCCGCAGGCGCTTTTGAGCTTTTTGGCATCCCTTCGTCCCAAGCGTTTTGCGGAGCAAAACCTTGGCGCAGGCGGAATTCATTTTCGCCGAGCAAGAGAAATCAGAAAGGGCTCCCGCAAAATCGAAGATTTTGTGGGCAAAACGAGGCTGTTGGTAGCAAGCGAGCAACCGCCGCAGGCGCTATAAAGCTTTTTGGCCGACCTTTTTCACGAAAAAGGTCGGTCCCGGCAGGAAAGGAGACCTGTCGGGACCAGTGAGAAAGATGAAAAACGATTTAGGAGGGAGTTGTCAATATAAAAAACGTGAAATGAGAAGGGGTGAGGAATGGATTATACCTCAAACATCAAGTCACCATAGGTGGGAACCGGCCAGATGGACTTGTCAACAATCAGTTCCAGTTCGTCTACCGGAGCACGGAGAGCGGCCATGGCGGGCACCACGCGATGCAGATAAGCCTGTGCCAGTTCCTGTGCGTTTTCAATGGTGTCGGACTCATCGCAAGCGGTGATCAGAGCGCTCAGAGCGTCCTGTGCCTGCTTGGTCAGAGCGGAAACACGCTCCAGCAGTTCCTTCTGGACAGAGGCATCTACACCAGCGGCGGAGACAGAGGCGTAGGACTGTGCCAGAGTGGAGCTGAACTTGATGCCGGCGGGGATGTAGTGCTTGCCGGCCATGTGGATGGCGCACTTGGCTTCAATGCCGATCTTGCTGACGTAGTTCTCATACTGCACTTCCGCACGGGACTCCAGTTCCGCCTTGGTGAAGATGTTGAACTTCTCGTACAGAGCGATGACATCGGGCTTGGTCAGAGCGGGAATGGCGTCCACCATGCTCTTGATGTTGGGCAGGCCGCGGCGGGCAGCTTCTTCTACCCACTCGTCGGAGTAGCCGTCACCGTTGAAGATGATCCGCTTATGCTTGGTCAGGGATTCCTTGATGTAAGCGCGGCAGGCGGCTTCGAAATCGTCTGCGCCTTCCAGAGCGTCGGCAGCATTGCAGAATGCTTCGGCCAGAACGGTGTTCAGAGCGGTGTTGGGTGCTGCGATGGAGTCAGCGGAGCCGACCATACGGAACTCGAACCGGTTGCCGGTGAAGGCAAAGGGAGAAGTACGGTTGCGGTCGGTGGTGTCCTTGCTGAACTTGGGCAGGACATCAACGCCCAGATCCATCTTCATCTTGACGGGGCCGGCATAGGGGGAATCGGTGCAGATGGCATCAA
>ERZ857965.3694-NODE-3694-length-11195-cov-2.723968_pt1 | contig 11195 bp, 8 predicted proteins | sample MGYA00519758_ERZ857965 | MGnify/ENA primary metagenome ERZ857965 (study PRJEB31778, sample SAMEA3449381) | human gut metagenome | biome: human gut; feature: human-associated habitat; material: faeces | place: United Kingdom | collected 2010/2012 ...
CAATAATCAGGAGCCCTATACCTTCTCCTACGGTGCCAATACGCAGATTTCCATGCCGTGGAACATGACGCTCTCTACCAACATTGCCAACCAGAGCCGTCGAGGATATACGGACAGCAGTATGAACCGTAACGAGCTTATCTGGAATGCACAGTTGTCGCAGACTTTCCTGAAAGGGAATGCCACCGTCAGCTTCGAGATGTACGACATTCTGAAGAAGCAGAGTAACATCAGCCGTTCGCTGACTGCAAGCGGCCGCTCGGTGTACGAATATAACGGCGTGAACAGCTATTGCATGCTTCACTTCATCTATCGTCTGAATATTTTCGGCAGCAAGGCCGCCCGCGATAAGATGCAGGGCAGACGCGGCTTCGGCGGTCCGGGCTTCGGTCCGGGTCATGGTCCTGGCGGTTTCGGAGGACGCAGGCCGTTCTAAAGCGGAGGGGATCACCCCCCCTAATCAGCTTGTCATTCTGATACACTCTCAATTCTGTGGCAGGTTTCTTTTTGATTATTTTTCAGACGCGGATGACGCAGATAAGAATATTAAAAATCTGCGTCATCTGCGTCATCCGCGTCAAAGCGATAGCAAGTATAAGTTTTCAGACAAGTTGGGGGAAGAGGGACTTTTATGTTAATCTCTGTAATCTTCGGTGAAAGTTTCTGTGTTTTTCCTACATTTGTTTCACACTTAATTGTCTGTGAACATGCTTGATTGGAACTTCATTGCCAGCCAGATTGCTACGATAGCCTTCGACATTGTTTATTTCGGTGCCATCATCGGAACGATTGTCGTCATTATCCTCGACAACCGCAATCCGGTGAAAACCATGGCATGGATACTGATACTGATGTTCCTTCCCATCGTGGGGCTGGTGTTTTACTTCTTCTTCGGGCGTAGTCAGCGCCGTGTGCGCATGATAGGGAAGAAGAGTTACAGCCGCTTGTTGAAGAAACCTATGGCGGAATATCTGGCGCAGGACTCATGTGCGCTTCCCATCAATTACAGTCGTCTCATATCCTTGTTCCGTAATACCAACCAGGCTTTCCCCTTCGATGGAAACCGGGTGGAAGCCTATACCCTGGGGCTCTCCATGCTGCAATCCCTGCTACGCGAACTGGGGAAAGCAACGAAGCATATCCACATGGAATTCTATATCTTTGAGGACGATGCCATTGGGCGCTTGGTGCGTGATGTCCTGATGGAAAAGGCGCGTGCCGGGGTAGAGGTACGTGTGATTTATGATGATGTGGGTTGCTGGCATGTTCCCAACCGTTTTTTTGAAGAGATGCGCGAGGCCGGTATCGAGGTACGCAGCTTTCTGAAGGTACGTTTTCCGCTTTTCACCAGTAAGGTGAACTATCGTAATCATCGGAAAATAGTTGTCATTGACGGGCATATCGGCTTTGTGGGGGGGATGAATCTTGCCGAACGCTATATGCGCGGATTCTCATGGGGCATCTGGCGGGACACACATCTGCTGCTGGAGGGCAAGGCTGTTCACGGATTGCAGACCGCCTTCCTACTCGATTGGTACTTTGTGGACCGTACACTGATTACGTCTACCCGCTATTTCCCGAAAATAGAAAACTGCGGTACTTCCTTGGCGCAGATTGTAACGAGTGAGCCCGTAGGCCCATGGAAAGACATTATGCAGGGACTTGTCATATCCATTTCCAGCGCAAAGAAATATTTCTATATCCAGACTCCCTACTTCCTGCCCACCGAAGCCGTACTTGTTGCTATGCAGACAGCCGCCTTGTCAGGTGTCGATGTGCGTCTGATGTTGCCCATGCGTGCTGATAACCGCTTGACGCATCTGGGTTCCTGCTCTTATCTGGCAGATGTGCTCTATTCGGGAGTCAAGGTCTATTTCTATAAGAAAGGCTTCTTGCACTCCAAACTGATGGTTTCGGATGATGAATTGTCCACGGTAGGCTCTACGAATGTGGATTTCCGCAGTTTTGAACATAACTTTGAGGTGAATGCCTTCATCTATGACACAGAAACAGCGCTTCAGATGCGCGAAATCTTCCTTCAAGACCAGCGCGACTGCGTACAAGTATTCCTGAAGAACTGGGTGAAGCGCCCCTGGTATCGTAAGGCTGCAGAGAGTGTGGTGCGGCTGATGGCGCCGCTGTTATAATGAAGAATGATGAATGAAGAATTTCTTGAAGTGTATTCATATCGTACCATTCTTCATTCATCATTTAAATATCGTGAAGTTCACGCTCCCGTATACCCTTCTCTCCACAAAGTGCGGATGTTCCTCGAAACTGTTTTTCTTCCCGTGTTCCAAGACGAAGAGTCCGTCTTCTTTCAGCAAGTTGTTCTCGAAGATGAGATCGGGCAAGGTTTCCAGCCCGGCAAGCTCGTAGGGAGGGTCGGCAAAGATAAAGTCGAACTGCTCGCGTCCGCTTTTGAGGTATTTGAATACGTCACCGCGTATGGGTAGGCACTTGTCCGTCTTTAATTCTTGCATAATCTTGCAGATGAAGGCATAGTGGTCGCGGTCTTTTTCCACGCTGATTACTTGGTCGCAGCCTCTGGACACAAGCTCGATGCTGATGCTGCCCGTACCGGCAAATAGGTCGAGGGCACGGATGCCGTCCTCAAAGTCCATGTAGTTGGAGAGCACATTGAACAGATTTTCTTTGGCAAAGTCTGTGGTGGGGCGTGCCTTGAAGGAGTGGGGCACGTCGAAACGTCTTCTTTTGTATATTCCGCTGATTACTCGCATAGGGTTATGGCTTGCAGGTCAAGATTAGTGGCGGGATTCATGATGAATACCTGCCGGATGAATTTTCGCAGTTCGGGCAGTAGCAGTTCTTTGTCGTTTAGGTCACCGGTCAGGTGCAGCTCATCGCGCTCCTGCTCGAAGCCGAGTTGTTTCCATATATATAATAGGTAGTAGACACGGTCGGGTGTGCTTCTGCATTCAAAGGAATTGGCAAGAAGGAGGCGTCCGCGCTCGTAGCCGTATACGTCTACGGCATCTTTTCGCAAGTGTGCATACATCTTCCGGTTGTTGCCCAAGCGGCTCTTTGAGGAGAAGAACTCAATGAAGGGGCTGGCTTGGGAATAGAACTTGACATCGGGATACTGTTCGCGAAGGAAGGAGCAGACACTCTTATCCATGCCGAACAATACGACAGTGTTGTTCTTATGCAGTATGTTGTATTGTACGGTTTCGTTTTCCCGTTTAGGATGGTTGTGATAGAAAATGATTTCCGTTTGTTCGTCCTCGAAGAACTCCAGGGGAATGAACGTGAAGCGTTTGTCTGCCATGAGCACATTGACACGGCGGAAGGGGCGTTCCAGCCATGCCAGTTCGCGGAAGGTCTGTTTCAGATTGGCAGTGAGGGAGAGGGACTCGTCCACTGCACGGTCGTAGTAAGAGAACTCACCGTCGCCCAGAGGGTTGAACACAGAAAAAGAAAATCCATCCGTACTGAGACGGATGGATAATGTATACTGTTCCGATTTATTAAAATCAGTCGTTTCTATCATACGTTTGTCGGGGTGAGATTATTCCCAGTTACCGGCGTTGTTGTTAGCTGTTTCCAAGCTACCAATCATCAGACCGCAGTACTTGCCAAGTTTGGTTTGTACGTCCTTGATGTTGGCAATTTCTTGTGCATCCAGACCGTTCAAATAAACTTCGTACGGAGTCTTCACTTCGAGCAGACAGAAAGGAGCACCGGATTTAGCTGTATCGTTCTTGATGGCCATTTCGAACTGTGCACCGTTTCCGAAGGGAACATATCTCATTGAATCGGGGTTGAAGCCCTTCGGGAAGATAGTGTCCAATACGGCTACCCACAAGGTGTCACGTTTGAAGTTTTCCAATCCCCATTTCTTGACGTCAGCATAGTTACCTGTCTTCTTTGCCTTATTGATGATGTTGATGGCTTTCTTTTCAGTCAGACCGTCTTCCAGCTGCTTATCGTTCAGTTCTCCTTGCTTGAAGATGAACGGAAGTTTCTGGTTTTTAACAAAGTCAATCAGAGAGTCGAAGCTTGCAGTATATTGCTGGTCATGTAAAGTACGATATTCCAATTGTGCTTTACGGATGTCGATCAGACGTGCAATGACGGCTGCGTCTCTGTGCTTCTTTGCTTTTTCAAAGTTGATAGGACCCATAATGCTGGTGTAACAAATATAAATTAGCACCAAAGCACATAAGCCTAAAATGACATTAAATACTGTTTTCATGATAAATATGTTTTTTAGTTGTTATATTCGCACCGCAAAAATAAAAGAAATTAATTTAAAAACGATAGTTCCCTTTACTTTTTTCTGTTACAAAAATGATAAATAACTATTTAGAAAGGCAAATTAAGGAAAATTTTCCTTACCAACCAACTCCTGAGCAAGAAATTGCTGTAAAATCTTTATCGGAGTTCCTTCTGTCACCCCGTAGCGAGGTGGCTTTTATGCTTCGTGGTTATGCGGGGACGGGTAAAACATCGTTGGTCGGTGCCTTGGTGCGGACGTTGGATAAGTTGCAACAAAAGTCGGTATTGCTGGCACCGACCGGACGGGCGGCAAAAGTTTTCTCGGCGTATGCGGGGCATCCGGCGTTTACAATTCATAAAAAAATCTATAGACAGCAATCTTTCTCCAATGAGCTGAGCAATTTTTCTGTGAACGATAATTTGACAACTCACACTTTATATATAGTGGATGAAGCCTCGATGATTTCCAATGAGGGACTGTCCGGTTCCATGTTCGGCACAGGCAGGTTGCTGGACGACCTGGTGCAGTTTGTCTATTCCGGCCAGGGATGCCGCCTGCTGCTGATGGGCGATACGGCACAGCTGCCGCCGGTGGGGGAGGAGCAGAGCCCTGCCCTCTTTGCCGATGCCTTGAAAGGCTATGGGCTGGAAGTGGCGGAGGTGGACTTGACGCAGGTGGTGCGCCAGGAGCAGCAGTCGGGCATTTTGTGGAATGCCACCCGTCTGAGGCAGTTGATAGCGGAAGACGATTGCTACAGCCTGCCGAAGATAAAGGTTTCGGGGTTTGCCGACATTAAAGTTCTGCCCGGAAATGAGCTGATAGAAACGCTGAGCTCTTGCTACGACCATGACGGGCTGGATGAAACTATCGTGGTGTGCCGCTCCAACAAGAGGGCGAACATCTACAACAAAGGCATCCGTGCGCAGATTCTCTGGCGTGAGGATGAATTAAACACCGGTGATTTGTTGATGGTGGCGAAAAATAACTACTTCTGGACGGAAAAGGAGAAAGAGATGGATTTCATTGCCAACGGTGAGACTGCCGTGGTGCGCCGCGTGCGCCGTACGCGAGAGCTGTATGGCTTCCGCTTTGCAGACGTGACGCTGGTCTTTCCCGACTATAACGACTTTGAACTGGAAGTGAACATGCTGCTCGATACGCTGCATACCGACTCGCCTGCGCTGCCCAAGGCAGAGAACGACCGGCTTTTCTACTCCGTCCTCGAAGATTATGCCGACATCACCGTGAAGCGCGAGCGGATGAAGAAGATGAAGGCAGACCCGTACTACAACGCCTTGCAAGTGAAGTATGCCTATGCCGTGACTTGCCACAAGGCGCAGGGCGGGCAATGGAAGAATGTCTTTCTGGACCAGGGGTATATGACGGATGAATACTTGACACCCGATTATTTTCGTTGGCTTTACACCGCCTTTACCCGTACCACGGGAACGCTCTACTTGGTGAACTATCCGGAAGAACAAATAGTTTGAAAAAGAGAGGGGTACCGATGCAGTATTCCGGCATTTTTTGTATTTTTGTAGATAGAACAACTATAACTGAACAAGTATGAAGAAGCTATACTCTCTCTTTGCCTTGATAGCACTGCTGTTTACCGCTTCCGGTTGCGAGGACGATTACCGGAGCATGGTACTTTTCGAAGGCGTGGAGCCTATTTATCAGATTGGGACATGTGATAATCTGGTGTCTAACCTTTCTTATTATCTTTCTGAAACAAACGAAGATACAGTGCTGGGCATTGACGGTGGTGACGGTTCCTATAATCTAATTAACGAACACGAGTCGGTGGCTTCCGTGACTTTTACCGATGATGTCAACGGGTATCAGCGTATCAAGATTCATCCGCTGGCAGAGGGGGAGACGATTGTGAAGGTGATGGATGGTTCCGGTGAGGAAACACAACTGCGCATCACGGTGAAAGGTCGTAGGCAATATACGTTGACGAAAATGGGCTTCGAGTATGGTATCAGTAGTGGTGCACCGACGGAACTGCTGGGTGATGTTTCTAAGGCACTTGCCGAGCGTCCTTGGGTGAAGGATGGCGGGTATTATGTGCTGGTGCCCGAAGATTTCTCCAATAGTATGTGGAAAGGTGTATTGGAAATCTATCCGACGGGAAAAGAGGAGGAACCGCTAATGGGGATATACGAGACAGTTCCAGTGGAAGATGAGAACGGAGATACATATGCATTGTGGCAGTTTACTTATAATGGAGGAAGAGGCTCTTTACGCGGACGGTCTCGGGAAATGGTAAATGTGTACTTGCGGAAAATGTAACTCCTTTCTGTCCTTCCGGTTTGCTGCCCGAAGGTGCACTGGTGGTTTATCGCGAAATGTTTATACTTCGGATGGAATAAGGTTTTAGTGGAAATCTTGTCAAGAGCAGATTTACGAAAGATTAACAGACGGGAGGCTTAGGCTTCCCGTTTTTGTTTCTGTTGCGCATCATCTGTCTGTTCTGTATGCATCATTCGTTTGCTTCGAATGCATTGTCTGTTTGTTCTGGACTAATCATCCGTTCCCTCCACTTCACTGTCCCAAACCTTAGGGTTTTTCACGGAAACCCCAGGGCTTTGGAGGGTAAATGCCAGCCATTTCACTTGCTAAGGTGTGGCATTTAGGATGGTAAGGTGTGGAGTTTGGGGAGCCGGCATGTGGCATTTCAAATGGAATACCGTGGAGGATAAAAAGAAAAGGAGAAGCAATGCTCCTCCTTTCCCGGTAGTTTAATTTTGAAATATCTAAAAAATGACATTACAAATATACAACATCACAGAGGCGATGTCAAGTGTTTCGCCAATTATTTTCAATTATAATCCTGCCAATTCCAAAACTTTGTCAATGGCAGCGTTCAGTCCGTCAGCATTCTTACCGCCGGCAGTTGCAAAGTGGGGCTGGCCACCGCCACCGCCTTGGATAAGTTTGGCAGCTTCTTTCACCAGGTTACCGGCTTTCAGTCCGCCTGCCACGAGGTTGTCGCTCAGCATGACGGTCAGCATCGGCTTGCCGAAGAACAGGTTTTCCGTAATCTGGCCACGCAACTGGAAGGCGATGTTCTTCACTGTTTCTGCCGGCAGGGGAGCACAGAACTTGATGACTTTAACGCCATTGACTTCCTGCACGTTCTTCAGCAGTCTTTCTTTCAGCTGTGCTTCTTTCTCTTTCATGAAGTCCTCTACCTGCTTCTTCAGTCCGGCGTTCTCGTCGATATACTTGCGGATGGTTCCGGCAAGGTCGGGTGCGTTGTTGAAGAGCGCCTTCAAGTCGTGCAGCGTGTCCTCGATGGTGTTCATCAGTTCCTCCACGCGTGCACCCGTGTAGGCTTCGATACGGCGCACACCGGCAGCCACGGAGCTTTCGGAGATAATCTTCACCATACCGATGTTTCCGGTTGCAGCCACGTGCGTACCACCACAGAATTCTACGGAAGAACCGAACTGGATAACGCGTACATGGTCGCCGTACTTCTCGCCGAACAGAGCGATGGCGCCCAGTTCTTTGGCTTCTTCGATAGGAATGTTGCGGTATTCCTTCAAAGGTATGTTGGCGCGAATCTTTGCATTAACGATGTGTTCCACCTTGCGGATTTCCTCGTCCGTCACCTTTTGGAAGTGTGAGAAGTCGAAACGCAGGGAGTCCGGTGTAACCAAAGAGCCCTTCTGCTCTACATGCTCGCCCAATACTTCGCGCAGCGCAGCATCCAGCAAGTGGGTAGCAGAGTGGTTGGCGGCACAAGCGGCACGCTTGTCGGTATCCACGCATGCCATCATCGGAGCTTCCATGTGTTCGGGCAGCTTCTTGGTGATGTGGATAGGCAGGTTGTTCTCCTTCTTGGTGTCTACCACTTCGATGGTCTCAAACTCGTTCACCAATACACCGGTGTCACCTACCTGACCGCCGCTTTCGGCATAGAACGGAGTCTTGTCCAGTACAATCTGATACAAGGTTTGGTTCTTCTGCTTCACTTGTCGGTAGCGCAGAATGGATGTTTCGTATTCCGTATAGTCATATCCTACGAATTCGGTAGTACCCTCCTTTAGCGTAATCCAGTCACCGGTCTCTATGGCGGCGGCATTGCGGGCACGCTGTTTCTGCTGCTGCATTTCGGCGTCAAACTCCTTGATGTCGGCAGTCATGCCGTTTTCGCGGAGAATCAGTTCCGTCAAGTCGAGCGGGAAACCGAAGGTATCATATAAGGTAAAGGCATCCTTTCCGCTGATTTCGTTCTTGCCGGCGGCTTTGGCGTCTGCCATGGTCTTTTCCAGCAGGCGGATACCCGTCTCCAGGGTGCGGAGGAAGGAGTCTTCTTCTTCCTTGATAACTTTGGCAATCAGTTCCTTCTGTGCATCCAGTTCGGGATAAGCGGCGCCCATGTTCTCGATGAGTACGGGGAGGAGCTTGTACATGAATGCCTGCTTCTGTCCGAGGAACGTGTAACCGTAGCGTACGGCACGGCGGAGGATACGACGGATGACGTAACCAGCCTTGGCATTGCTCGGAAGCTGTCCGTCGGTGATGGAGAAGGCGATGGTGCGGATGTGGTCGGCAATTACACGCATGGCGATGTCCGACTTCTCATCTTCGCCATACTTCTTGCCTGCCATGTCTCCGATGGCTTTCAGTATCGGTTGGAATACGTCGGTGTCGTAGTTGGAGGTCTTTCCTTGCAGTGTGCGCACCAGTCGCTCGAAGCCCATGCCGGTGTCGATGAGCACATGGGCTTCCGCCTTGACGCCCAGTTCTTCCGCTACGGCGTTGAGGGCGGTGCCCGTCTCATAGGAACCGATGGTACAGATGGCGCGCTGGTTCAGCAACTCCACCAGCTCGTCTCGGTTGGTGGTGGAGCGGAGCATCAGAATCGGCTCCTGGGCGAATCCGGCCTGACGCAGACGGGTGACATCCTCTGCCTCCTCCACGGCGAAATGGGCAATGCCCTCCTCCCGCAGGAGCTTGGCCAGCTCAATGAGACCTGCGCCGTAAGCATCGCCTACCAGAACGGCAAATATGACGGCAGAACCCGCCCGTTCCTGAATGATGGCGGTGTTGTGCTTGATGGCGGAGCGTTCAAAAACCAATTGTTTCACGGCAATACCACAACTTTCTGTCGAGAAATAAGTAATAGAAAATAATAACCATTATAACCCGCTTTGGCACTTTTGACAAGAGGAAACCAGAGCGGGCAGGGGAGCTTTTCCTTGTATTTCAAGGGGTGAAATGGTATACTGAATTACTACACAACGATTTGACACATGGCGTCCTGCACCAAGAAAATGCCTGACGCTGTTTGGGAGGAAACATAACGAATGAAGCGTCAGGAAGTTTTGATCCCCACAGGGGAGGTTCAGCGTCAGATGGAGATCTGCCGCCAGCTGGCACAGCACAATGCCAAGGCAGGGGGGCAGCCCTTGGCGTTGGTGGACACGTATGGCTGCCAGCAGAACGAGGCGGACAGCGAACAGATTCGAGGGATGCTTCGGGAGATGGGCTACGCCTTCACCGAGGATACCAGCGTGGCGGATGTCATCGTCATCAACACCTGTGCCATCCGGGAGCACGCAGAGCTGCGGGTGCTGGGCAACGTGGGCGCCCTGACCCACACCAAGCGCCGTAAGCCCAACCAGGTCATCTGCCTCTGTGGCTGCTCCATGCAGGAGCCCCACATGGCGGAAAAAATTCGCAAATCCTTCCGTCATGTGGATCTGGTGTTCGGCCCCCATGCCCTCTGGCGCTTCCCGGAGCTGCTCCAGCAGGTACTGCTGAAGAAGGAACGGGTGTTCGCTACGGAACAGTCGGACGGCCGCATTGCGGAGGGTCTGCCGGTGGTGCGGCGGGGGAAAATCAAGGCGTGGGTGTCCATCATGTACGGCTGCAACAACTTCTGCACCTACTGCATCGTCCCCTACGTCCGTGGTCGGGAGCGCTCCCGGGAGCCGGAACAGATTTTAGAAGAAGTCCGCAGCCTGGTGGCTGAGGGGTACAAGGACATCACCCTGCTGGGGCAGAACGTGAACAGCTACGGCAAGGATTTGGATAGCAACGTGGACTTTGCCGATCTGCTGGCACAGATCAACGACATCCCCGGCGACTTCCTGGTGCGCTTTATGACCAGCCACCCCAAAGATGCTTCTCAGAAGCTCTTTGAGACCATGGCACGCTGTGACAAGGTGGCGCCCCAGCTGCACCTGCCGGTGCAATCCGGTTCCAGCCGGGTCTTGAAGGCCATGAACCGCCACTATGACCGAGAGATTTACCTGGACGAGGTGCGGCGGCTGAAAGCGCTCATTCCGGACATCGTGCTCACCAGTGACATCATCGTGGGCTTCCCTGGGGAAACCCAGGAGGAGTTTGAAGAAACCCTGTCCCTGCTGGAAGAAGTGCGGTTTGACTCTCTGTTCACCTTTATCTTCTCCCCCAGAGTGGGTACCCCAGCGGCTAAGATGGACGATCCGGTGCCCATGGAGGAGAAAAAGAAGTGGTTCCAGCGGCTGTTGGACACCCAGAACCGCATTTCCGTGGAGAAGCACAAGGAGTACATCGGTCGCATCTTGCCGGTGCTGGTGGAGGAGGAGAACCCTGCCGACGCAGTGAACAACCTAAACTGCCGTACTGACGGCTGGCGGCTGGTTCATGTACCTGGTGACGTGAGTCTGCTGGGGCAGCGGAAAAAGGTGAAGATCACCGACTGCTCCACTTGGAGCCTCTTTGGGGAGTTTGTGGAGGAGTAACTCATACGTTTTGAAAGATAGAGAAGGAGATAGGTCATGGCGCAAAAGATCACCCCCATGCGCAAACAGTATTTAGAGATGAAAGAGAAGTGCCCCGATTGCCTGCTCTTTTTCCGGCTGGGGGACTTTTATGAAATGTTCGATGAGGATGCCCGCATCGCTTCCAAGGTGCTGGATTTGACCCTTACCACCCGAGATCGGAACAAGGACAT
>ERZ857965.3699-NODE-3699-length-11177-cov-4.320626_pt1 | contig 11177 bp, 8 predicted proteins | sample MGYA00519758_ERZ857965 | MGnify/ENA primary metagenome ERZ857965 (study PRJEB31778, sample SAMEA3449381) | human gut metagenome | biome: human gut; feature: human-associated habitat; material: faeces | place: United Kingdom | collected 2010/2012 ...
TAGTGATGTTATAGATATATTAAACTGGAGGGATATGTATGGTAGTTAAAAATAAATTAGCGTGGAGTTCTATAGAAGCCGTAAATAGAGATTTTGGATCATGTTTATATGATTTACAAAACTTTAAAATGTTATATAACAAAGAGGATATGCCACCTTTATGGGAGCGATATATTAAGGAAGGTTTTAAAAATTATATGGTTTCTTTCTTGGAATTAACAAAAGCTATGCTATATTATAAGACTATTGATTTAAATATAAAATCTAAGAATTTTTATGATTATCTTTTGGCGTGAGAGTATTATAATTTATTGCCTAAAAATTCTGCAATAGTTATAGAAACACTTCGTAAGTTAAGAAATGATGATTCACATGGTTATGATATACCTGAGTTTGAAGAAATGTATGAGCTGTTTACAGAAAATGAAGATGTGTTTGTTAGTATAAGAAATAGTTGTAATAGTAATTTATAATAGATTAGAAAAAGATTTAATAAATAGTATGTTAATTCAATTAATCTAATAATAGCATTAGTAGATATTAAAAATTTAAAAGCTATCTAAAATGATATATATAGTATAATATGTATTGAGATCTGCTTCGCATAATTTAACCTTCGGTTATTCAGCCCCGGTATGGTGAAAACTTACACTTCGTAAAAACTAAGACATACAAGGTGATGCTACATTTTAGCTCATATTACATAGGAAAATTTGACTATGATATGAGCTAAAATGTAGCTTTATTTATGTGCTCACTATTTATTACGTTTAGCTTGCACCATACTCCCGCCGCGCTCTCTGCTCCCCCACCACCAATCCCTTTTATCTTTATATAAGATGGGTGAGTATGGTTTTATATGGGTTAATATTTGTATTTATATAAGGTTATATAGATGTATGCTTTTAGCTTAAATAAATATAGATTTTTATAGTATATGTAGATAGTTGAAGTACGAGTAAAAAACACTCCTACCTCAACTATCTTTATTTATATTCTAGGGTCAAAATCTTTAGGGTCAGTCTGACATCACAGATTGTAGCAAAAAGCGCTACAAACTGTGAGGCCAAAAGGATTTCAACTGCAATCGCTAACTCAAAACCATTGATAATATATTTCATCAATTACCTTATAAATAATAAAATATAAATACTTGGTGGTAAATTTGAATACCCTGTATATGGGGGGAAGTTTATGTTTAGAAATTTAAAGTGTATAAAAAATAAAGTAAATCAAGAGTGTAATAAAAGAGAAGCAAAAGAAATAATTTATGAAATAAGTAAAAATAAGAACAAATTAAACATAATTAATATGTCCAAAAATAATTTAAAAAGATGCTTAGAATCAGAAGACATAGATAAAATATTAAAATTTAATATAGAAAAAATAGATGAGTATAATATTGACTATGATTATAGCGAATTAAAAAGAAATTCATTATGTAAGTTTAATCCAGATGTATGTAGCATTAATATAAAACTTGAAAGTGATAAATTGGAAAAATTAAATAAAGAAGTTAAGGAAAAAATAAGCGTATATAACAATGACTTATTAGTACTAGAAAAACTAAAAAAACATTATAAGAAAAATAATAATGTAAGCAAAGATATATACATAAAATTCGCAAGAGACAAAAATAATGATTTAATTGGACTATACTTTGATATAGAAAAATTCGTAAAAGATAAAATGTCAAATATATATTTATTCTCTAAAAACACTGATTATTTATACCCATCAGTTCTTTTTCTTCAATATAGAAATTATATTGAACATAGTGTACCAATTAAAAACAGTTATAGGAGAGAGTTTGATTATGGTTATGCTTTGATATGTGATTTTTTAGTTAAAGATAAAAGAATAGGGCATGGTACATTTATGTTATCAAATTTAGAGACAATACTTCATAAGGTAAACAAAAGAATAAGTTATAGAAATAGAAATATTGATAATGATGACCGTACAATAAATGAAATAGTAGCAGTAAATGGTATGCTTGGACCAGGAGAAGACACAACTTATGAGGATTTAGTAAAGTTTTATAATAAAAATGGCTATCCTACATATAGCAATGGATATATTGAAGATAGGAATATATATAAAGAAATATAGTTAAAAGTATTACCTTGTAGGTAGTACTTTTTAATTTGATATAGATATAAAATAAAATAAATATGTTAAAATAAATATGTTAAAATAAGTATGGAAATACAATTAAATAATAGAGAATATTTTAAGGAGAAAATAAATGCAAGATATAAAAAAAATAGAAGGTGACTTATGGGAAGCTGCAGATCAACTTAGAGCAAACTCTAAATTAACAGCTTCAGAATATAGTATGCCAGTACTTGGACTCATATTTCTAAGACATGCATATAATAGATTTTTAGTAGCAAAAGATAAAATAGAAGAAAATCTACCATCAAGAGGTGGAGTAAAAAGACCAATAAGAAAAGAAGACTTTGAAAGTCAAAGTGCAATATTTTTACCAGAAGAAGCTAGATATGATTATTTACTTAATTTAGAAGAAGGTAAAGATATAGGGGCTGCTATAAATGATGCTATGATAAGTATAGAAAAGGAATATGATAACTTACAAGGATCACTTCCTAAAAACTATAACATATTTGATAATGATTTATTAGCAGAACTACTAAAGATATTTAATAGTGAGCAACTTAAAAATGCAACAGGAGATGTATTTGGAAGAATATACGAATACTTTTTAAATAAATTTGCTATGACTGGAGCACAAGAAGGTGGGGAATTCTTCACACCAATTTCTTTAGTTCAGCTTATAGTTAATATAATAGAGCCACAAAAAGGTATAGTATTTGACCCTGCTTGTGGAAGTGCAGGTATGTTTGTTCAAACAGGGCACTTTATAGAACTACATGGTGAGAATGCAAATGAAAAAGTTACTTTCTATGGACAAGAAAAGGCAGAATTAAACTCAAAATTAGCAAAAATGAACTTAGCAGTACATGGTTTAGAAGGAAAAATACTTGAAGGAAATACATTCTATGAGGACAAACATGAGCTAATAGGAAAATGTGATTATGTAATGGCAAATCCTCCATTTAATGTAGATGGAGTAGATAGTGAAAAGATAAAAGGAGACCCTAGACTTCCATTTGGAATACCAGGTGTAAATAAAAAGACTAAAGCAGTGAGCAATGGAAATTACCTTTGGATACAATATTTCCATCAGTATCTAAATGAAAAAGGAAGAGCAGGATTTGTTATGGCAAGTTCTGCAAGCGATGCAGGTTATGGAGAAAAGGATGTTAGAGAGCAGTTAGTTAAAACAGGTGATGTAGATGTAATGGTAGCCATAGGAAACAACTTCTTCTATACTAGATCTCTTCCTTGTGGTATATGGTTCTTTGATAAAGATAAGCCAGAGGATAGAAAAAATAAAATACTTATGTTAGATGCTAGAAATATACATAGTAGGATAGTTGGAACTAGTAATAAAAATGAATTTTCAGAAGAACAACTTAAAAATCTTACAGCTATAACATGGTTATATAGAGGAGAAAATGAAAGATATTTAAAACTTATAGATGATTATATAAATGAGTATGTAAGTAAGTCTATGAGTATAGATAGTGAAATAAAAGGTTTTGAAAATAACATTAGAGAATTATTATCTGAGTTGATTAAATTTAGAAATGATATAGAGAATAATTATAGTGAAAGTGAAGTTCATAAAAGCTTCTGTGATGATATAAAAGCACTTGAAAATGATATTAAATCATACCAAGAGGAAAAAGAGCAGTTACTTGAAAATATAAATGAATATGACAAGTACATAAATGAATCTAAAGTAGAAGATTTTAGTGATATAAAAACAGTAAATGAGTTACAAAAAAATCAGTACAGTAAATTTGAGAAAAGTTCAAAAGATGTAAAAGTATTAATAAAAACTATAGAACATATATATAAAGAAACTAATAATTGCTTAGATAAAGCAGAAAAAGAGTTAAATGCTAAAACTACTAAAGATTGGGTTGTCAAAGAAGTAAGAGAAAATAGAAAGAGTTTAGAAATTAAAAGAAGAGAAGTTATAGAAGCTTTAAAGGATATAAGATATATTTATTCTCAAGTTAATTGGTTACAAAGTAAGTTTGTAAATGGTAAGTTTGAAGATATTAAAGGTCTTTGCAAAGTTGTTGATATAAATGAAGTTGAAGCTAATGATTGGAGTTTAATGCCTGGGCGATATGTTGGAGTTGCACAAGTTATTGATGAGGACTTTGATTTTGAAGGAAGACTTAAAGAGATTCAGATGGAACTTGATGGACTTAATGATGAGGCTTTTGAACTTGCTAAGGTTATTAAGATGAACTTTGAGGAGTTAGGTATATGATTAAAGATAATAATATAAAACTAGGAGAAGTAGCTGAATTTAGAAATGGTGTAAATTATAATGAAAGTAATTTTGGGACAGGTATAAAGATTATAAATGTAGCAAATTTTAAAGATTATTCTAAGCCTAACTATGAAGAATTGAGTGAAATAAATCCTAATGAACTTATAAAAGAAGATGATTTATTGCAAAATGGAGATATAGTGTTTGTAAGATCTAATGGTAATAAAAACTTAATTGGAAGATCTTTATACATCGATGAAATAGAGGATGGTTTAACATATTCAGCATTTTGTATAAGAGCTAGATTTACATCTAAAGAATGTAATCCTAGATTTTATGCATATTTATTTAAAACAAATTTAATAAGGAAAACACTGTCATCACAAGGTAATGGAACTAATATTTCAAACTTAAATCAGAAAATATTAAATAATTTAGTAGTGCCAAAGCCAAGTATAGATAAGCAAAATAAAATTGTATCATTATTATCTAGATACGATGATTTAATAGAAAATAATATAAAAAGAATAAAGTTATTAGAAGAGAGTGCAGAATTAATATATAAAGAATGGTTTGTAAATTTAAGATTTCCTGGATATGAAAAGTGTAACATAGTAGATGGAGTACCTGAAGGTTGGAATAATGAAAACTTAGGAAATTTAATTAAAATAATTAAAGGGAAGAAACCTAAAGATATTATAGATTATAAAACTGAAGACAGCATTCCATATTTATTAGTAGAAACATTAGAACGAAAATGTATGAACTATACTAATGATAAAAATATACCATTAGCTGATAAAAATGAGCTTCTGATGATAATGGATGGTTCAAGAAGCGGAAATATTTATAGAAGTACAGGTGGAGCTATAGGTTCAACACTTTCTTTATTTAAGATAGTAAAAAATAATATATGCAACGAATACTTATATTACTTTATAAAATATAGGCAAAATGAAATAAAGCAAAATAATACTGGTTCAGCTATACCCCATGCAAATAAAAACTATATAAATAGTATGGAAATTATTATACCAAATGAAGTTATATTATATAAATTTACAAATATTATTCTTAATATACATGATAAAATTGATAATTTATATGATCAAAATGAAAAGTTAAAAGAAGCTAGAGATATTCTTATACCAAGACTAATTTCTGGTGAAATAGAAGTATAATAATAGAGTCATAAGAGGATTTTAATATTTTCTTATGACTTTTATTTTTATTGATTATATATTAATTATTATGGAAATACATATATATAGTAGTAATTATTGAATATTCACTTAAGGATGTGTATAATTATGAATAAAGATATACATAGATGGTACAAAGAATGGGGGGAATTTAAAGTGCAAGAACAACTTTATAATAGAAGACCCGCATATCAAAACAATGAAATAGTAAGCTTATTTTCGAAAAAAATAAATGAAAATAATGAAGATATAAAGGTTCTAGCACAAAAGTATGATGTAGAAGAATCTATAATTGAATTCATGTTAGATAAGCGTTGTCGTTATTCTTATAAAATGTTAGAAATAGCATCAGATTACTTAGAGATACCATATGATGAATTAACAGCAATTTTAGAAGATGATGAAAAGATAAGTCCAAGAGCTAATACTGATGAAGATACAGGTGAGTTATTTGGAATTATTAATTATATGTTTAATGAAATGATTAAGCATAAAAGATTATCTTGTGAGTAAGATTAGAGGTGATAATAACAGATGTCTAAAGGAAAAAAGCTAACACCAATACAAAAGAAAGAATTAGATAAGAAAGCAGAACAATATGCTATTGAGTTTAGAAAAAAATTAAATTTAGGAGATGAACCAATAACTGATATATTTTCCTTGGACTATACCAAGGAATTTTTATTGTTAAAGTTTCCTAATGAAATGAATATATCAGGTGCATATATAGAAAAAACAGGAAGAGAAAAAACATACAAATGTATTTACATAAATACAAATGAGCCACTAGGAAGACAAAGTTTTTCATTTGCACATGAGCTATATCATGCATTACATGAAAAATCTAATGATGTATTATCTGTAACTAATGCATATCATTATGACCCTGTAGAGTATTGTGCAGAACGGTTTGCAAGTCATTTATTAATACCTAGAACGCATTTAAAGAAAATGTTATCTAATATAAAAGGTTTTAAATCTTATTATTATATTAAACAAGATTTATTATTTAAATTACAAAAAATATATGGAGTTTCTTTTATGGCTATTGTATATGCAATAGATACCCTAGAAGATAAAGAAATTATTCCAGATAATATAAAGAAGTATATGAAATACACATGGCCTAAATATTGGGAAGATCTTGAGAAAAAGACTTTAGCTAATGATAAAAATAATATGCTTAATAGTGTAAACCCAGTGTTTGAATGGCCAAAAGAGTTTAAAGAAAATATAGAAAAGAATTTATCAGAAGGTCTAGTATCATATGAAGATGTAGAAGATATTTATGACTTTTTTGAAATGTAATAAGTAGGGGGGAAGTTATGCCTATTGAGGAAATAGACAAAAAACGTCCTATTTGTGATACTGATATATGGATAAAAAGTTGTAAGCATAAAGAAATATATCAAGAAGAGCTTATATTTGATGTATATGATAAAATATTTATGTCAGATGCAGTTCGTCAAGAATTAGGACGTATAAGAGAAAGTAAAGAACCATTTAATGGATTTGCTTCAATAAAAACTATAAAAAATATAGATGTTAATAGTGATTATGAAGATGAATATAAAAAAGATTTTGAACTAGGTTTAAGATATTTTTCTGAAGAAAATGGAAAAAGATTAAATATAATTCAAAGTCATAATGAAAAATTTTTCAATGAAAAAGAATCTAAAGCATTAGAAAAAGAATTTTTAGAAATGGGGATTATATACGATAGAGAAAAAAGAAAATATAAAGGTACTAGAAAAGGATTAGGAGAAACTGTTACATTGATAATGGCAGGTGTATTAGAAATACCAATAATATTATCAGACGATAAGCATACTAAATTAGGTGCTGATGAGATGATTAATAAGTATCCATATCTAAAAGTAATAAATCTACATAACTTACTAAATGAAAAATATAAAAATCAAGCAAAAGTTAGAGAAATAAAATCGAAAATAAATGAACCTATAGATAATAATAAAGCATTAACAGAAATCGCTATCACTAGTGTAGGTAGTGGCAAGCCAAACTTAAAATCGTATAAGAATAAGTTTAAGAAATCGAATAATAAATAGATTTAAGAAGGCATGGATAATGTCATAATAGAAATATTCCATTTGTGAGAGTAAGAATATAATTCTTACTCTTTTTTCATATTTATATAAATACATTACGTTATTTAAGTACAACTTTTATGATACAATTGTAATAGGATTAAATATTTTAGGGAGAAATTAAGTATGAGAAATTACAGTGAAGATTCATTAGTACAACAAACAGTGATAAATCACTTTAAATATAAATTAAAATGGGAAACAGCATATGCATATAATACAGAAGTTTTTGGAGATAATGGAACACTAGGCAGAACCTCAGAAAAGGAAGTAGTACTTGTGAGATATTTAAAACAAGCTCTACAAAAACTAAATCCTAATCTACCAGATAGTGCATATCAAAATGCCATAAATAAAATAGTAGAAAATAATATATCAAAAACATTACTTGATATAAATGAAGAAAAATACAATCTATTTAAAAATGGAGTAGAAGTAGAATATAAAAATGATAATGGAATAAATGAAGAAAGAAGACTAAGAGTATTTGATTTTGATAACTATGAAAATAATCATTTCTTAGCAGTAAGAGAATTATATATACAAGGAAGATTATATAGAAGAAGAGCAGATATTATAGGATTTGTTAATGGGATACCACTATTATTTATAGAGCTTAAAAATATTCATAAAGATATAAAAAATGCTTATGAAGATAACTTAAAAGACTATAAAGATACTATACCGTATTTATTTAATTACAATGCCTTAGTTATATTAAGTAATGGCCTTGAAGGGAAGGTAGGAGCTGTTACTAGCAAGTATGAATACTTCCACGATTGGAAAAGAATTGAGGAAGAAGATGAAGGTAAAGTGAATTTTGAAGTTATGCTTGATGGTATATGCTCAAAAGAAAGCTTTATGGATATATTTGAAAACTTTATATTATTTGATGATAGCGGAGATAAAAAGGCTAAGATAATAGCAAGAAATCATCAATATATTGGAGTAAATAGAGCAATAGAGTCTTTTAAAAATTCAAAGGAAAATAAAGATACAAAACTAGGAGTATTTTGGCATACACAAGGTAGTGGGAAGTCTTATTCTATAGTATTTTTTAGTCAAAAGATACTTAGAAAAATAAAAGGAAATCACTCATTCTTAGTAGTTACGGATAGAAGTGAATTAGATGAACAGATATATAATACATTTGTAGGATGTGGAGCTATAAAAGCAAATAATAATATATGGGCAACTAGTGGAGATCACTTAAGAAAATTATTAGCAGAAGACCATCGATATGTATTTACTCTTATTCATAAGTTTAATGAAAAAGTAGAAAAGGCTTTTGAAAATAGTGAAAATGTAATAGTCATATCAGATGAAGCTCATAGAAGTCAGTATGGATTACTAGCTAAAAATATGAGAGATTCATTACCAGAAGCTAAGTTTATAGGATTTACTGGTACTCCATTATTCAAAGAAGATGAGATAACTAAAAAGTTATTTGGAGATTATGTATCAGTATATGACTTCTCTAGAGCAGTAGAAGATGGAGCAACTGTACCTTTATATTATGAAAGTAGAGGAGAAAAGTTAAATATTATAGACCAAGAAATAAATGATAAAATCTATTCTAAGTTAGAAGAATATGATTTAACAGATGAGCAAGAAGAAAAGTTAAGACGTGCATTAGCTAAAGATTATCATACACTAACATCCAATGAAAGATTAGATGACATAGCTAGAGATATTGTAAATCATTACTCTACTATGTGGGAGACTGGAAAAGCTATGCTTGTATGTATAGATAAGGTTACTTGTGTTAAAATGTATAACCTTATAGATAAGTACTGGAAGCTAAAAATAAAAGAACAAGAAAATGAAATGAAAAATTGTCTAGATGAGCAAGATGAAAAAGAAAAATCTAATAAGTTACAATGGTTAAAAGAAACTGAATATGCAGTTGTAGTAAGTGAAGAACAAAATGAAATAGATAAGTTTAAAAAGTGGGATTTAGATATAATTCCTCATAGAGAAAAAATGAAAAAGAGAGATTTAGCAACTGAGTTTAAGGATAATTCAAACCCATTTAGATTAGCTATAGTATGTGCTATGTGGCTTACTGGATTTGATGTTAAGAGTCTTTCTATATTATATTTAGACAAAGTATTAAAAGAGCATACTTTAATGCAAACAATAGCTAGAGCGAACAGAGTTTATGAAGGTAAGAATAATGGGCTTATTGTAGACTATATAGGAGTACTTAAAAATTTAAGGGAAGCACTTTCTAAGTATGGTACTGGAACTAATACAGAAGGTGGAGATTCTCCTATAGGTGAAGAGAAAGACCTTATAGAAGAATTAGTAGAAGCTATTAGAGAAACAAAGCTTCATTTAGGACAATTAGGATTTGATTTGAAAAAGCTTACAGATATAATTGATAATGAAGTAGGTTTTAAAAGAATAAAATTATTAAATGATGCAAGAGAAGTTATTTATTCAAGTGAAGAAAATAAAAAGAAATTTGAAATATTAGCTAGAGCAGTTATAAAGAAATATAAAGCTTGTGTATTTAATGAAAATATTAATAAATACACTAAAGATTATGAAGCTATAAATGCTATATATAAGCTTATTAAAGGTGATAAAAGAAATGATGATATAACTTACATTATAAGGGATTTACATGCTATAGTTGACGATGCTATTTTAACTCAAGAGGTTAGAGAAGGTGAGATTAAGCCGAGTGGACTTTATGATATTAGTAAGATTGATTTTGATAGGTTGAAAGATGAGTTTAAAGGTAGTAAAAGAAAAAATACTATGATGAAAACTCTTCAAGATAGAATTGAAGAGAAGTTAAATAGTATGATTAATAAAAATTCAAATAGAATGGATTTTTATAAGAGATACCAAGATATTATTTATGCGTATAATAAAGAAAAAGATAGAGCTACTATAGAAGCTACTTTTGATGATTTATTAGATTTTTTAAATCAATTAAACAATGAAGAGAAGAGAGCTGCTAGAGAGGGTCTTACTGAAGAAAGTTTAGTTATTATGGATTTATTAGAAAAACCCAATCTATCTCAGAGAGAAAGAGAAAAGATAAAACAAATGAGTGAAGGTCTTTTAAGTGAGGTTAAAGATTTATTAAAAGATATAGATAACTGGAGAGAAAAAGCTCAAACTAGTGCTAAAGTTAAGTCTGGTATATATGATTATCTATATGAGAACTTACCAGAGTCTTATGATTTTGAGGAGATAGATTTTAAGAGCGATATTATTTATAATCATTTTTATGAAAATTATAGTAGCATAGTTGATAATATATATAGTTAAAATAAGTGTATTGGATAATACACAGGAAAAGAGAATACAAAATCCTTTACTAGTGAATTGTTTTAACTATATATAAAATGTGGTATAATAAATTAGATAGTAAGCAAATAATTGAAGTTGCCACTAGGGATTATATAAAAATAAATATTAAGAGCTCTGGAAACTTTATAAGACCAGAGCCTTTTTAGTACTATAAATTTTATAAAT
>ERZ857965.3702-NODE-3702-length-11172-cov-3.918503_pt1 | contig 11172 bp, 7 predicted proteins | sample MGYA00519758_ERZ857965 | MGnify/ENA primary metagenome ERZ857965 (study PRJEB31778, sample SAMEA3449381) | human gut metagenome | biome: human gut; feature: human-associated habitat; material: faeces | place: United Kingdom | collected 2010/2012 ...
AGGGACTTATCGCTCATTACACAGCAATTGCCAATGCAGTTCCGGAAACTCCGCTTATCATGTACAATGTACCGAGCCGTACAGGCTGCAATATCCAGCCGGCTACAGCAGCTTATCTTGCCAAGAATGTGAAGAACATTGTCGGAATCAAGGAAGCTACAGGAGATCTTTCACAGATTGCCAAGATGATGTCTCTGGCTGACGGACAGCTTGAGCTTTACTCCGGAAATGATGACCAGATCCTCCCGATCCTTTCTCTGGGCGGACTTGGAGTAATCTCCGTACTGTCCAACGTTGCACCGAAGTATACACATGATATGGTTATGAAATATTTCGACGGTGACACAAAGGGTGCAGCTGAGGATCAGCTGAAGGCTATTCCGCTGATCAATGCCCTGTTCAGTGAGGTTAACCCGATCCCGGTTAAGACGGCCATGAATCTTATGGGAATGAATGTAGGACCACTTCGTATGCCACTTTGTGATATGGAAGACAACACAAAGGCAGCTCTTGCAAAAGAAATCGAGAAATTCGGTCTTAAGCTTGCTGAATAATCTGACTGTAAGCGGAAGGTAAAGGAGAAACATACTATGGTAAAAATCATCATGCACGGCTGCAACGGACATATGGGACAGGTGATCAGTGACATCGTGGAGAAAGATCCGGATGCTGAGATCGTGGCAGGTATCGACATTGCAGATCAGGGAAAAAACAGCTATCCGGTATTTACCGATATTGACGCATGTCAGACAGAAGCAGATGCCATCATCGACTTCTCTTCTGCAAAAGCAACAGATAAGCTTCTTGAGTACAGCGCAGCACGTCAGATTCCGGTTGTTCTCTGCAGCACAGGCTTAAGCGAGGAGCAGCTTGCAAAGGTAGAGGAAACATCCAGGAAGGTTGCAGTACTGAAATCTGCGAATATGTCTCTTGGTATCAACACACTTCTGAAACTGGTCCAGGATGCAGCCAGGGTTCTTGCAGCAGCAGGATTTGATATGGAGATCGTTGAGAAGCATCACCGCCTGAAGGTTGACGCACCGAGCGGTACAGCTCTTGCGCTGGCTGACAGTCTGAACGAGGCGATGGATAACAAGTATCACTATGTATATGACCGCAGCCAGAAACGTGAAAAACGTGATGATAAGGAGATCGGAATCTCTGCAGTCCGCGGCGGTACGATCGTAGGTGAGCATGAGGTGATCTTTGCAGGACAGGACGAGGTAATTGAGTTCAAGCACACAGCTTATTCCAAGGCTATTTTTGGAAAAGGTGCTGTGGAAGCAGCGAAATTTATTGCAGGCAAACCGGCAGGACGTTACGATATGAGTGACGTGATCGGCTAATCCAGCTGATAATATATGGACGTGGGGAACACGTCATTACATAGGACCGGGGTTCGCAGAAGCGGAGCCCGGTTTTTTGAAAAAGAGGTGAAAAATGGTCACCATTAAAGAAATAGCGAAACGTTGTAATGTTTCTATTGCCACAGTGTCCAATATTATAAACGGAAAGCCTAATGTGGGCAGAGAAACCAGGGAAAAAGTACTTAAGACAATAGAAGAGCTGAACTACACACCCAATTATATTGCGAAAAACCTTAAAACAAGGCGATCAAAAACGATCGGTGTTGTTGTGGAGGACATCACGGCATTCTGTGCACCGAATATTGTAGACGGAATCACGAAATGCTGCGAGGAAAAGGGCTATCATATTCTGCTGACGAATCTCCGGCTTTATCGGAAATTCGGTGAAAGCTATTATGAAAACGAGAAGTTTTTTCCGATGATCCAGAAAGAAATAAAGGAGCTTATTGCGAAGCAGGTGGATGGTATTGTCTATGTGACCACACATGAGAGAGTGCTTAAGTGCCTTCCGGAAGAACTGAACGTTCCGGCAGTTATGGCTTATGGCTATACAAGATCTCCGAAATATCCATCGATCGTGGTAGATGACCGGAAAGGTGCGGCAGAGGTGATCCGGTATCTGTTTTCCATGGGGCACAGAAGAATTGGAACTGTCAGCGGACCGGTCAGGAGTATTCATACCAGAGAACGTCTGCTGGGAGTGCAGGACATATTTACAGAGCAGGGAATCCCTTTTGAAAAAAAATGCGTGGTTGAAGGTGACTGGAGGCGTGGGAGTGGATACCGTGGGACGGATTCTCTTCTGGAACAGAAGGTTACGGCAATCTTCTGCATGAGTGATATTATGGCAGGCGGTGTTTATGACAGACTGGGCGAACTGGGCCTGATCCCGGGAAAGGATATCTCCGTTGCCGGTTTTGATGACCGGGAGCTTTCTACATATTATAAACCGCCACTTACGACCACAGCACTGCCGCTTTTTGAGATTGGATATACAGCCTGTGAACATGCGATCCGGAAGATCGAAGGCAGTGACTGCGGGGAGGAGCCGGAAGAGCTTCTTGAGATAGCCAGGAGCTGCAGTCTGACAGTGCGTGACTCAGTGAAGGATATTCGGATTCGGTGATGGGGAGTAAGTTTTGTACAAAAAAAGATAGCTGAATTTGTAAGAAATTTATAAAGTTAAACGTTTTATTAATGAGATATTGACGGTGAAATTTAAACGTGGTATAAGAAAGATAACGAAATAAATAAGACATTACGGAAAAGCAGAGATTGTTTTTCCGTAAATATTTACCCTTTAAATTAAACGTTTAACTAAAGAAAGTAAGCTATCTGCGAAGCAGAAAAAAAATAATAAGAAGAAGAGGGTGTTTACCTGATTTAGTTAAACTGCCAAACAGTTATTTGTTTATGCAGGAGGAAAAAATATGGGAAAAGCAGCAAATTCAAGTATTGATCTGAAAAACATCCACATCACAGACAGTTTCTGGAACAAATACGTACATCTGGTAAAGGATGTGATCATTCCATACCAGTGGGACATTTTAAATGACCGTCTGGAGGACGTGGAGACCAGTCACTGTATTGAGAACTTCAAAATTGCAGCAGGAGAAAGCGAAGGCGAATTCCAGGGAGCCGTTTTTCAGGATACGGATGTTGCCAAATGGCTGGAAGCGGTTGGTTTTGCGCTGAGCTGGGAGCGGGATGAGAAGCTGGAAGCACTTGCAGACGAGACAATCGACCTGATCGGACGGGCACAGCAGCCGGACGGATACCTGAACACTTATTTTACGATCAAGGAACCGGGACTTCGCTGGACGAATCTTATGGAAGGTCATGAGCTTTATACAGCCGGGCATATGATCGAGGCTGCAGTGGCATACTACGAAGCAACCGGAAAGAAGAAATTTCTGGATATCGTCTCCAGATTTGCTGATCTGATCTGTGACACCTTCGGAGCAGAGGAGGGCAAGATTCACGGTTATCCGGGGCATCAGGAAATCGAGCTTGCACTTGTGAAGCTTTATCGCGTAACGGGAACACATAAATATCTGGAGCTTGCGAAATATTTCATTGATGCCCGCGGCGAGGGTGAAAACTATTTTCTGAATGAAGAAAAGAAACCTGCATTTAAGCGGATCTTCCCGGATTTTCATGATTATAACCCGGCGTATTCCCAGTCACATCAGCCTGTAAGAAAGCAGAAAACAGCAGAAGGTCATGCGGTTCGTGCCAATTATATGTATTCTGCAATGGCAGATCTGGCCTGCGAATATGAGGATGACAGACTGAAAGCGGCATGTGAGAACCTGTGGGACAATATGGTGCACAAAAGAATGTATATTACAGGAAGTGTCGGTTCATCCGGAATCCTGGAGCGTTTTACAACGGATTATGATCTGCCCAATGCCAGCAACTATTCAGAAACCTGTGCATCGATCGCACTTGCCATGTTCGGAAAGAGAATGGCAGATATGGAAAAAGATGCTTCTTATATGGATGCAGTGGAGAGGGCTTTGTACAATACGGTTCTTTCCGGAATCGCCATGGATGGAAAAAGCTTTTTCTACGTAAATCCACTGGAGGTATGGCCTGCAAACTGTATTCCGAGGACTTCCATGGAGCATGTGAAGCCTGTAAGACAGAAATGGTTTGGGGTTGCCTGCTGTCCTCCGAACATTACAAGAACCCTGGCATCACTTGGACAATATGTTTATTTCCAGGAAAAAGATCAGATTTATGTAAACTTATATATTGCAAATGAGACAGAGGTTCAGATCGGCGGAAATCCATTTAAGATCACTCTGGAAGGTAATTTCCCATGGGAAAATAATCTGCGGTTCACAGTGGATGGAGAGAGTGAATCCGAGGGTATGATCGCATTTCGTGTGCCATCCTATGCGAAAAATTTTTGTATTTTACATAACGGCCAGAAGGTTGAGATAAAAACGGAAAAAGGTTATGCGAAGATTGCCGGAAAATTTTCTCATGAGATTTTTGAGATCAGCTTTGAGGCACCGGCAGTATTTGTACATGCAAATCCGCAGGTAAGAGCGGACGCAGCAAAAACTGCTGTAGTAAAAGGTCCTCTTGTGTATTGCCTTGAGGAAGCTGACAATGGAGATGACCTTTCTGCACTCCTGATCGATACAGCACAGACACCGGAGGAGATTTATGATGACCAGCTTCTGGGAGGCTGCAGCGTGGTTCATATTTCCGGAAGAAAAATTTCCGGTGAGGGATGGAATGAGCATGTTCTGTATCAGGAAAAGCCGGTCAGCCTTGAAGATGTGAAGCTGACGCTGGTGCCATATTGCTACTGGGGCAACCGCAAGGCAGGGGAGATGCTTGTGTGGATGAAGGAGAGCCTGTAAAAAAATTTTGCTGTTTTTTCATAAGTGATTTTTTCCAGCTTTTTCCGGGATAGAACACCGGAAAAAAGGCCATATTATGAGTACAGAATTTTTTAAAAAAGGAGAAGATCACATGAAAAAATGGAAAGCGATATTTTTCGGAACCCTGTTGACGCTGTCCTTATGTACATTTACAGCCTGCGGTACAGATGTAAACAATGCCGATGAGACGGTGGATGAGAAGGAAAATAATGCAGCAGATAGCAAGAATGATGCTGCGGCTCAGGATGAGATCACAGAGAATGAAGCAGACAACGACGGTGTGATGGATAACGGAGATATTGTGGAGGATTCCGGAACAGACAACAATGAGATGGCCGGAGGAAATGCCACGGTAACACCAGGTGGAAATGCCGCGACAGTGACTCCGGGTACAGGTGATGCCAACGGAAACGGCAATGACGGGACAGTATCCGGTGAGCTGGGAGACAGTGTGAAGGATCTCGGGGATGGTGTTGGAAATGCGGTGGATGATATCGGAAACGCAGTGGGAAATGCTGTAGAAGGACGATAGGATATCCGGCAGAAAAATCCCGGCGTTGCACAAAAATGCCGCGAATGCTATTATCAATGTATGGAAAGAAAACGGAGGATAAATGACTATGAAATTCAGACCATGCATTGATATACATAATGGACAGGTGAAGCAGATTGTAGGCGGGAGCCTGAAGGATCAGGGAGATCAGGCAGCAGAGAATTTTGTTTCTGAGCAGGATGCGGCTTTTTATGCGGAGCTTTACAGGAAATCCGGCTTAAAGGGCGGTCACGTGATCCTACTCAACGGAAAAGATTCTCCTTATTATAAAGCAACGCGTAAGCAGGCGCTTCTTGCACTGGGAAAATACCCTGGCGGACTCCAGATCGGAGGCGGCATCAATCCGGAAAATGCACCGGAATATCTGGAAGCAGGTGCCAGTCACGTGATCGTTACCTCTTATGTTTTTAAGAATGGCGTGATTTCCTGGGACAATCTGGAAAAAATCCGTGACACAGTTGGGAAAGAGCATCTTGTGCTGGATTTAAGCTGCCGCAAAAAAGATGGCAGCTATTACATTGTCACAGACAGATGGCAGAACTTTACAGAAGAGATCGTAACTCCTGAGCTTATGAATAAACTTGGAAGCTACTGTGATGAATTTCTTGTTCATGCAGTGGATGTGGAAGGAAAGTCCCATGGTGTGGAAAAAGAGCTCGCCACGATTCTGGGAGGGTACACAGCACATCCGGTTACCTATGCAGGCGGAGTTGGTTCCATGGAGGACATTGAGGTGCTGTGCGAGGCAGGGCAGGGAAGGCTGGATGTGACGGTTGGCAGTGCACTGGATATTTTTGGCGGAAGCATTCCATTTGAGACTCTGGCAGCGATGAAATAGAGGGAATAGTTGCGCATTCGCGACAAAAAAAACCTTTTGCAGGAATATATCGAATAAATTTAGAAAAAATTTGTGAAATTTTTGAAAAGTGATGTTAAAATTCAACTTAATGTGTTATAATAGCCACATAAAACAGCAAAGGGGATGGAAGTCATGAAATTTATTATTAGTGGAAAGAATATAGCAGTAACAGAAGGACTTAAAACAGCTGTTGAGGACAAGCTTGGTAAACTTGAAAGGTATTTTACTCCTGAAACTGAGATTTCAGTAACCTTAAGCGTTGAGAAGGATCGCCAGAAGATCGAGGTAACAATCCCTGTGAAAGGTAACATTATCCGTTCCGAGCAGGTAAGCAATGATATGTATGTATCCATCGATCTGGTTGAAGAGGTAATTGAGCGTCAGCTTCGTAAATACAAGAACAAGATCGTTGACAAGCAGCAGGAATCCACAAACTTCCAGAAAGCATACCTTGATAAGGATTATGAAGAGGATGAGGAAGTTAAGATCATCCGTACCAAGAAATTCGGAATCAAACCAATGTATCCGGAAGATGCATGCGTACAGATGGAGCTTCTTGGACATAACTTCTTCGTATTTTTCAATGCTGAGACAGAGCAGGTTAACGTGGTTTATAAACGTAAAGGTAATACTTACGGACTGATCGAGCCTGAGTTCTGATTGCTGCATAACAACTGAATATTGAAAAGATAACTCCGGGAATCTGCGTGGAAACTCTGCAGATCCCCGGAGTTTTTTTCAATCAGGTGAGAGAGGGTGCAGTCAGGATTTTTTTACTTGAGTATAAAAGTTTGCTTTACAGCAGGCGGCCTGATATTTTATAATAAAATCATCAGAAAAAAGGGAGGAAATACCAATGAAAAAGAAGCTTTCAGTATTACTTCTCAGTGCTGTGCTATGCGTGACAGCGATACCGGTAACTGGTATGGCTGCGGAATTCAGTGATGGTTCGGCGGTGGAAACACTTGGAGAAGATGTTTCAGAAGCTCCAGAGGAAAGTTCTGGTCAGGAAGAAGCCTCTTTGGATGTTTCAGATGATGCAGAGATTCTTGATTATGAAGATGAATCAGATGAATTAAGTATCGGGGATATTGAACAGGCATATGCAGGCAGCAGTTCGGATGATTTTACCGATTCTGCAGATGATTTTTCCGACGGGGAAGTACCGAAAAATGGAAACTTTACATTATCACATGAGGGAATTATCCAGGAAGGTGCGATCTGCCCGAAAAAGACTTCTGTAGTACTTACAGAAAAATGGGAAAATGCTCTGGTAAATCTTGTGGAAAAAGGTGGATCTGTGCTGGATATTGCATCACTTTCTATTCCGGCAGATCAGATATCAGATGTAGTCATGCTGTTTATTAACCGACACCCAGAATATTATTGGCTTTCTTTTGAGTCCTGCGATGTAGAAAACGGAATTGCGGTTACACTTTATGAAGATGTGAAGCCTTTTATGGGCAAGAGCAGAAGTACAGTTTTTGGTTCTTCCTCACTGGAAGAGGCTACCAAGAAAGCACTGGCAGTTGTGAAGCCGGAGATGAGCGATCTGGAAAAAGCTCTTGTGCTTCATGATTATATTGCGTTAAATACAGAGTATGATTATCAGGGATATTTGAATGGCAATCTTCCGAATTCTGTATTTACGATCGAGGGAACTCTGGTAGAAGGTAAAGCCGTATGCCAGGGATATGCACTTGCGTATCAGTATCTTCTGAATAAGGTTGGAATTGAGAGTAAATATGTTGCCAGTTCAGCTATGAATCATGGATGGAATCTGGTGAAGATCTTTGGCCGGTGGTATCACGTAGATGTGACCTGGGATGATCCGGTATGGGATCAGCTGGGACAAGTTAAACATCAATATTTTCTGTTGAGTGATGCGGGAATCATGGGATTGAAGCACTATAGCTGGGAAGTCTGGGACAATGGAACAGAGACTGCACCGGCGGCTGTATCTGAGGTGTATAATACTTATTTCTGGAGAAATATAGATACCGGAATCTGGTATTATAAAGAAAAAATGTATTATATGGAGATCAGCAGTACAACAGTAGGACAGATCAAATGTCAGAGTATTTATGACTCTTCAGCTACAGTACTTGCGATGGTGGATATGAAATGGCCATATGTGGGTATGCCAAATTATTATTGGGGAAATTCTTCGAAGACGATCCTTTATAATGGTCAGTTCTATTACAGTGGTCCGGATGCACTTTACCGGATCAATCTGGATGGTTCCGGAAATACAAAAATTGCAGATGTAAGATATACAAATCAGTATGTGTATGGATTTGCTTATTCTAATGGAGCGTTTTGGATTGCACTTCATGATAGTCCGAATATCAGTACAGCGGAATCACCGATGAAAATCACGCTTGGAGTAGAGCCAACGGCAACGCCGAAACCAAAGCCAACGGCAAAGCCGAAACCGAAGCCAACGGCAAAGCCGAAACCGAAACCAACAGCAAAGCCGAAGCCGAAACCAACGGCAACGCCGAAACCGAAACCAACAGCAACGCCGAAACCGAAACCAACAGCAAAGCCGAAGCCGAAACCAACAGCAACCCCGAAACCGTCGAGTAATTCGACTGTTATTACAAAGAATACATATAAGAATTATAAGAAATCAACATTAAACATCAAAAAAACAATAAAGAAGATTGAGAGCAATGCTTTTGAAGACTTATCGTTATTGTATGTTTATTTTGAGGGAAGTGCCCCACAGATGGGTGCGAACATGTTTAAAAATCAGGCACTGACAGCTTACTATCCGATCAATGATCCTACATGGACAGCGGCTAAGCTGAAAGATTATGGCGGTATATGGATCACTTGGTCTGCATGGGACCCAACTACAAAAAAAATATATGGTGCTGATCTGAAAAAATATGGCGATCTGAGTCTTAAATATACAACTGTGACATACACTGGAAAGCCACAGAAGATGAAAGTATATGTACGCGATAAATCATATCCAGGAGAATCAGATTATTTGCTGATGGAAGACATTGATTACAAAGTTACATGGAAAAATAACACAAATGCAGGTACAGCAACAGTAACAGTAACAGGTCTGGAACCATATTTCAGGGGAACTCTTACAAAGACTTTTAAGATCCTTCAGGCAAACAACAGCATTACAGCTTCCAATGTGAAAAAAACGCAGAGTACCAAGACACAGACATTTTCACTTGGAGCAGCAGCAAAAGGCGGGGCGAAACTCAGCTATAAATCAAACAATAAAAATGTTACTGTTAATTCAAGCGGAAAAGTAACGATTGCTGCAAACTACACAGGCGAATCTGCTATCACGATCACCGCAGCAGCTACCAAGAACTACAAAGCGGCTCAAAAGACAGTAACATTAACTGTAAATCCATCTGGAACATCCATCACAAAATGTACCAACATTAAAACAAAAAAAGCGGATATCCAGTGGAAAAAGAACGGATCTGCAACAGGATACGAAGTTCAGTATTCTACCAATAAAACATTTAAAAGCGGAGTTAAAACAAAATCGATCACAAATGCTTCCACAATAAAATACACAGCAGCCGGACTCACCAGCCAAAAAACATATTATGTAAGAGTCCGCGCATACAAAACTGTTGGAAAGAAGAAATTATACTCTTCCTGGAGTGGAATCAAGACTGTGAAGATTACGAAGTAAACGAAAAAGAAAACGGCTATGCATACGGTAACAGCATATTATAAGTACTGTTATTGCTGCATAGCTGTTTTCTTTTGGGGAAGTGTAAAAAAAGCAAAAGTCAGGAAGGATATATAGGACATGATTTGTTAAATAATTGTTCATTGTTTTTGTTACAGGAAAGTGGTAGAATATATACCATATGTGATCTGGATTTCAACAGAGACCTGTAATGATCCTGAATCGGATAGATAAGAGGCTTAAAAGCCTGATTTTGAACGTAAATCATATCCGGAAGTTGTGGTTGCGTTTATGAATATACAGCGGATTAGGATATAATATCCGTATGAATTAAGACGATTGGAGCAGAAACATGAATGTTTTTTCAAAAGTATTTGGAACCCGCAGTCAGCGAGAAGTAAAGCGTATCATGCCGCTGGTTGAGAAAACCGAGAGCTATCAGTCCCAGATGCAGCAGCTTACCGACGAGCAGTTACGGGACAAAACCAGAGAATATAAGAAACGTCTTGCAGAAGGCGAAACACTGGATGATCTTCTTCCGGAGGCATTTGCCACCGTACGTGAGGCTGCCAAGCGTGTGCTTGGAATGGAGCATTACCGTGTACAGATCATCGGTGGTATCATCCTTCACCAGGGCCGTATCGCCGAGATGAAAACAGGTGAAGGTAAAACTCTTGTTTCCACACTTCCTGCATACCTGAATGCCCTTGAGGGAAAAGGTGTCCACATCGTAACGGTCAACGATTACCTGGCTAAACGAGATGCCGAGTGGATGGGTAAAGTCCATGAGTTCCTTGGCCTGACTGTAGGTGTGGTACTCAACGACATGAAACCGGAAGAACGCCGTGCGGCATACGGATGTGACATCACATACGTTACCAACAACGAACTTGGATTTGATTACCTTCGTGACAACATGGTTATCTATAAAGAACAGCTTGTTCAGAGAGATCTTCACTACTGTATCATCGATGAGATCGACTCCGTCCTGATCGATGAGGCACGTACACCTCTGATCATTTCCGGACAGAGCGGCAAATCCACCAAGCTTTATGAAGTATGTGATATCCTTGCACAGCAGCTGGAGCGTGGTGAAGCCAGCCATGAGATGACCAAGATGGCAGCCATCATGGGTGAGGAAGTTATCGAGACCGGTGACTTCGTTGTAAATGAGAAAGACAAGATCGTCAACCTTACCGAACAGGGTATCAAGAAGGTTGAGAAATTCTTTAATATCGAGAACCTTGCTGATCCGGAAAACCTTGAGATCCAGCACAACATCACACTGGCACTTCGTGCACACAATCTGATGCACAAAG
>ERZ857965.3703-NODE-3703-length-11172-cov-2.858235_pt1 | contig 11172 bp, 7 predicted proteins | sample MGYA00519758_ERZ857965 | MGnify/ENA primary metagenome ERZ857965 (study PRJEB31778, sample SAMEA3449381) | human gut metagenome | biome: human gut; feature: human-associated habitat; material: faeces | place: United Kingdom | collected 2010/2012 ...
TCTTCTCTAATTTCCATAATCTCACCATTCCTTTTCTTTTTTATTTAATCCAATAAATTAAATCAATATGTATCTTTGATACAGTTATGTTTGTATTTAATGATACACCTAATACTCCTGTGCCGGAATTAATATCGTTAGATGTAACGTCCTCATTTATCATTACAGCACCTGTTAATATTCTACCAATAGGACTTCCTGCAAATGAAGACGGGTTAAATGGCAAATCACGAATATAAAACGAAGAAATATTTACAGAACTTTCCAATTCAATTTCCCCTCGTATATGTGCAATATCTCTAAATTTTTTGTAATACCCATATGTTCTATTATTTTTATATTTGGCACTATCAATGGTCTGTGATATTGATGGTGTCCAAGTAGAACCATCTTCAATTTTTATCTGATCCTTGTAATTACTACTGTCTAACACAGTTTTCCAACTTTTCCATGTACCACTTGACATATTTCTATGTTGTAAAGTTCCATCATTTATCATTGCCAATTGAGAATCCCAACCACCTGTATTATCCCAGTTCATTTGTAATATTTTAGCATCTGCACTTGGCTTACCAGTTGTCATAGAAGAACTTGCGACAAACGCTTCAATAGAACCGACTCTATCTGATGAACTTGCTTTATTAGCGGATGTAGGACGTGTTTCGTAATAAGTAAGTCGGTTACTTCCACCAGTACCAGCGTCACCTTTTGCACCATTTTTGATAACAATAGTAGAGCCATCTGAGAAGGTGTACACATTTTCTCCACCATCCTTATCAGAAGTGGACGTTTGAGAGCCACCTGTTAACACTGTTCCTAAATCAACAACTCCAGATGTGCCCTTAGAAGCACCGTTCATTTTAATTCCTGTAATAGTACCAGTATTAGATGTTTTAGCATTCCATGTAGCTTTTTCACCAGTTGTTACAAGTGAAACATCTGTACCTCCTGATACGGCTGATTTACTAGAATAAGTTGTATCTGTAAATTTTGCATTTACAGGAACATCACTGTTTACTGTGTGATCGTTAACTGTTGATGCATTTCCTCCGTTAGCTGGCATACTTGTTGGAAAATCTGTAATTTGAGATTTTGTATGAGTATGGCTTATTGCAGCATATACTTTATCTGCTTTGCCTTTAATATAAGACCATAATGCAGATACTGGTCGTCTATGATAAGTAGTAGTAGTATCTCCACCACCAGCATATTGAGATACATAATAATCTGCATCTGAAGGAGTGTCAGTACCTATTGATAATCCATTTATCATTGTTGATAAATTGTGAGTATGACTAGCACTGGCATAACTACCTTTTGCTTGATATTTATCATCATGGTTATGAGTAGAACTTGCATATGAGCCAGCTACTTGTGCCCCAATATTCGCTCTCGCATTTGATTTCTCGGTATCTGTCAATTCCTGACTTGCTACAGTAGAAACAGCTTTAAAATTACCTACATTCCCTAATCCAACATCACTCTTCGTAGTACCGTGTGGATTCGTTCCGCTTGGATGTGTATATACAGTCGTTTCCGTACCATTGATCTTAATATTTCCATTAGTAGTAGATTTCTCTACTTTGGTGGCATCAGTACGAGCATGTGCGGAATCAGCATGTGTTTTTGCAGCATTCCAGTTAGTACGTTCGGATGCTGTAATATGAATTGTAGAATTGCCGGTATGTGTATCAAGTTCTGTCTGATTGGCTTTTTTACCAATTGCCTCATTCAGTGCCTTTTCTACATCTTTATTTTCCTGAATCGCAGCGGCAACTTCTTCCAAAGTATCCATTGTCTCAGGAGCACTACCGATAAGATCTGCAACTTTTTTATCCGTGTATTTATTAGCATTTGCATATGCAGTATCAATAGCAGTTTGCTGAGCTGTAGATACAGGCTTACTTGTATCACTGGTATTATCTACGTTTCCCAATCCGACTTCTGATTTAGTATAACTTGGTTTTGTACTAGATTTAGCCCATGTAGATACATCACTAGCCTTACGAGCATCACTTAATCGCGTATCATTTCCCATAACAACCTGAGTGGCAGAAGCGTTACCACTAGAAGCAACATCTTTTGAACTAGCCGTACCTAATTTGGGAAAATCGGTAATATCATTTTTGGTGTGTTTATGAGAGTTATTCGCTTTTCCTTTAATTAAAGTCGTAATCTTTTCTATCATATGGTCTACGCCATCATAAAATAAAACCGACAAAATAACACCTCCCTTTAATTGCCCATATGTTTAGAGAATAAAATATCTATTTCATCGTTTGTAATAGGAGTCATTAGATTATTCATTTCCTCAATGGTTTCGTTTGCTTTACTTATTGTTTCATTTGCTTTTTTAATAGTAGATTCTAAGATGTCAATATCTGGATTCGCAATAGTACCATCAGAATTGTAGACATTTTCATAAACTTTAATTTTAAAATAAAAAGAAGATAGCTTCTTATCACCATCTTCAATCACAATTTTATATTTTGCGATTCCCTTTACATTTAGTTCTTCTTCCCTGAAAATAATAGTTACTTTATTATCATTAAAAGTCTGAATATACCTATTTACAACTGCACCATCTGCACGTGTACCTTGTAATAAAAGAACAGAAGAGGGTGATATAATATATTTTTCACCATCCTGAACCTCCCACGACTAAAGTCGTAGGGTTCTCGGTCAATAACTCTATTGAGTTAAGTATCACCGAGCTATCCCCGTAGTTCCTACGGTTCTTATATATTACTTAAATATTTACAATTCTTAATCCTTCATTCAGAATATTGATAGCTGCATTTATATCCCTGTCTAATTCTGAATTACATTTAGGACAAATCCAAAATCTAATATCTTCTAATTTCTTACCATCTCTATGACCGCAACAATGACATATTTGTGATGAAGGATAATATCTATCTATGACAGATAATTCTTTTCCATACCATTGAGCTTTATATGCTAACATTCTACGAAATTCAGACCAAGATACATCACCAACTCTTTTATTACGAATAGTAGTATCTGTCTCTTTCATAGATTTAACGTCTAAATCTTCAATGGCAATTACATCATATGTTTTTACAATTTTTGTTGTAAGTTTCTGTAAGAAATCATTTCTTTGATTAGAAATATGTTTCTGTAGCTTTGCAACTTTGATTCTTACTTTGTTCCAACGATTACTACCAATTGATTTTCTTGATAATTCACGCTGCAATTTAGCAAGTTTCTGTTCTGATTTTTCAAAGAATCGAGGGTTCTCAATTTTTGTTCCATCAGATAATATTGCAAAATCTACTAAACCTAAATCTACTCCAATATTCTGATTAGTTTTTGGTAACTGCTCGAATTCTATATCTGTACAACATAGAGAGCAGTAGTAATGTCCGTTTGGTTCTTGTGATATTGTGGCATTAAGTATTCTTCCTTGTGGGATTTGTTTATCTCTTGTTTTAACTAATCCCAATTTTGGAAGTTTTATTTTTTTATTTTCAAAGCGAATATTGTTATTTGTACAACTTGTTCTATAAGATTGATACCTGTTCTTTTTAGACTTAAATTTAGGATAACCAGTATGTTCTTTGAAGAATTTCTGATAAGCCATATCTAGATCTTTTAAACATTTCTGTAAAGAATATTTATCTGGTTCTCTGAGCCATTCAAATTCTTTTTTTAACTGAGTCAAATCTTTAGAACACATATTATATGTGAATGTAATTTTATTATTCTCATACATTTCTTTTCGCTTATTAAGATAATAGTTATATACAAATCTTGTACATCCAAACGTCTTAGCGATAAGTTCTTTCTGCTTTTTATTTGGATAAATTCTATATTTATAAGCCTTCTCTGCCATAATATCACTTCCTTTCTGAATATAATATTTATCCTTCTAAACATAATATATCATATAGCAAACAAAATGTCAAACAAAATATTTATATTTCTAAATATTTTTTCTTGACTTATAAATGATATGTGATACAATCTGAATAAAGGAGGTGTCACTATGATTAGTTACAAACCATTATTCAAATTATTATTAGAAAGAGATATGACAAAAACTCAGTTAAGAATTGCAGTTGGGTTTTCTTCTGCCACTCTTGCTAAGATGTCGAAAGGTGAATATATTTCACTTGAAACTATTGAAAACATCTGCAAACATCTTAATTGCAAGATAGAAGATGTAATTGAAATTCAATAAAATATATTTACATTTATATATTCTCTGAAAGTGTTTTTATTTTTATTTAAATAATATATAAGAATCGTAGGATTCTTTAGTCGTATTAGAGATTGTCGTTCACATAGGCTCGCTAGTTCCTATGCATCCTTACCTGCCTTATTGTTTAGCAGTAGGTATCTTACACTTTCGTGTAAGCACAGACTATATCTTATCCATATCACATTTCTGTAACTTAGGCGCAAACACTTCGGTACGCTTGTACCTACTCCCCTCACGAGGGATAGTCGTTGGGGGCAGAACTATTCGTTCATTCCCTGCTGATTTCCAATTTTTATTCAGTACTTAGGATTTAACCTTATACTATCTAACTGTTTTTTTCTGCTTTCGCAACATTCACACTTAGGTTTATTTCATCCTTATGTTGTAGTTCAGTTAGCTTTATGGATTTCCAGCATATTCGTTTGCTTCGTTGGAACGATTATTTATTAAATCGAACGCTACATACAAGTTTCCCTATATGCTGACTATTTTGTAAACGCTCACTTACTCATGACTAAAGTCACGAGTGTGCGTTCGCAATTTAATCAAAAAGAGAGACTACCAATTGTCTTGAATCAGAGTCTCCTTGTTGGGCGTATATTGTATTAACAAAGCCTTGGTTTTGTAAATCAAGACTAATTTCTTTTTGTGAAATTGTTATTCCCATAATTCTGTATTATCGCCACCTTTCGTTATATAAGAAAAGGACAAGAGTTTAATTTCTCTTGTCCTAGGGTTGCCTTTTTAACTACCAGTTTCTTTCTTTATGCTCGATGTCTTTCTGGTCAATCGACATTTTAAAATAAGTCACATCTTTCATTCTAATTCCTCCTTATTTCTTAATCTTAATTCTAACAACTTTACTCCATTTACCGTACAATTTCTTCTTGCCGTTCATTTTATAAGCACGAACTCTAAAACTGTATGTCTTTTTCTTCTTTAGTTTCTTAGCAACAAACTTATTGGTACTGACCGTTTTTGTTTTCTTTGAAAAAGGAGCACTGTAAGCATATTGTACTCGATATCCTTTAGCTCCTGATACTTTCGACCATGTAACAGTTGCTGTTTTCTTTTTGTTATTTTTTACTTTTACTTTAGTCGGCTTTGATGGTGCAGCTACTTTTTTTACCACTTTCTTTGGTGCTTGAGGTGTTAGGGTTGGGGTAGCAGTTGGTACAGGTACTTTTGTTGGTTTCGCAGTTGGAACAGGTGCTGGTGTTCTTTCAACATCTAATTCGTTATAGATATTAACAGTTCCTGCTTTTTTGTAATGTGTTGATGATTTCTTTAAGTGAAGTGCTGGACGGATACCGTGTGAACTCTCCACGCCAATTAAAGCATAATAATATGTCTCATAAGCACAATGTGTGGTATCATAACTAGATTCTTCATTATATCTTAACCACCAAGCATCCATATTCCCACCATTTTTTTCTTTAAAACCATATTTTTTTGTTTCGATTTCGTCCTTAGATATACAAAAAACTTTATCTATTGTTAATTTATCTCCAATAGTTGTATTTGTATCAATAATATCATTCTGTTCATCCTCTGTAAATGCATTAGGAATAAAATCCGTTTGAATCCAATTCCTAACAATTGAGTTCTCCCAAGTTCCATCATTGTTTTTTGTATATCGCATATTTTCACTTAAGATATCATCTGCAAGTAAAAACAAATCATCCCCATCTACAGATAACACACGCCATTTAATAGGTTGTTTCTCTTTTGTTTTATCAATATTCCCATCTGAATCTTTTTGCCAATATGAACCGAAGTAGACACAATCCCATGTGATACACATTGGATCACCATAGGGACATGTATATTCTAGCCCATTTTCATCTTTATATGTTACAGTTTTCCACGAATCACTTCCTATAATTCTTGGATTCCTCAATTCATCAGTGGCTTGTGAATAGATTGGCAACAAACTAAATAATAATGTTAAGACAACAATACTTGCAATAATTTTCTTTTTCATAAAATACCTCCTCGTTGTTTACAATGTTTTATTACATTATATTATTCTCTGTTTATTATATAATATTGAGGGAGATTTTGCAAATATTTACAGGATAAAATTTGGTTATTTTTAACAAAACATATGTTCTTTCTGTAAAATATAGTAAAACAATGGTAATATAATACCAAGCAAACTGCGACTGTATTACCACATTGCAGTCCGTTGTCACGGCAAGTGCTTGGTATTTATACCATGTGGGAGTGCCTATTGCAGTATTTTGGCACATTATTTAATAATATAAATATCTGCCCTTTCTGGGCGAACATAAAATCCCTAAGATTTAAAATCTGCAAGAAGGGAGGTGAACATGAAACAACTACTAGGAATACTTGTCAGCAAAGGCAAATATGGATTTCGTTCCATATTGGGTAAAGTCATTGTCACCAAAATGATTTGTAAACACCCTGAGTTATCCGATGAAAAAGTTAAAAACATCACTAATATGATGCTTTAATCATAATATTCTTCATAATCATTATCTTGTTCTATTTATATTATTCTCTTTTTTTGTGGGACTGTGCTATTTCAGTGTTTCAGTCCCACTTTTTTACTATAATTTATTAACAATTGTTCGCCAATAATTAGTTCTATTCTTTACGCTTTCAGGACTAGAAGTTCCTGATACAACATAAGATTTATATTCTTCATTACTATCATATGTTTCAACAAATTCCTTGATTTTATCCATCAATCTTTCAACAGATTTATGATCTTTCTTTGCCTTATAAATAGCATATATAATCATAGGAACAGAAGTTTTCTGAATCTTAACATCTTCATTTTCTATTAAAAAAACACCTAATGAAGTAAAGGCTTCATCTAATTTTGCAACTTTATCATCATTTATATTATCATTTAACCAAGTGATAAAATTGCTTTTTGTTTTAGACTTAAATGATATAAAATCATTTTCAGACGAACTTTCAATAAGCATAAAGCTTTCTATGATTACTGAAATGTCTGTTGAACTTTTCAACTGAGCAGGAGACAACAATTTATCAAAAACTAAGTTGTTCGATAATAACACAACTGAATCAATAACTTCATCACTCATAATAGACGTTAATTTCTGAGTTGAATTGAGTGGCTTGCCAGCATTAAGTCTTGCAAACATATCTCTAATTTCTTCGTCTGTATAATCCGCAATATCGTATTCAACGACATTACAATCTTTTATCGAATCCTGAATCTTTTCATCAAGTTTTGAGAACTTCTTTTTTGATATTTCATATTCAACACCATCAATGATAATTGGCTTTAAACCATCACAAAGCGAGAATTTATCTGCAAGATAATCTCTAATCGTAGATAATCGTTGAACTCCATCAATTGAATGTTTTTTATTATCCGTTGGATCTATAACTAAATATATTGCTGGGATAATATATTCTCTCAACATCGAATCAATTAACAAGGATTTCATCTTGCGATTCCATATACCGTCTTTTCTCTGAAGTTTGTGTTTAAGTGATATTTCACCTTTGTTTAACTTTTTGGCTAGAGAACCAACAGTAATTGATTTACTTGACTTTTTCATTCCTCTACCTCCTAAAAATACAAAATTTTTATGTTTTTAGAATAACAGATTTTTCTGTTTTTGTAAATATAGTTATTTCGTATTTTACAAAATAATAGATTCTAACTTGTCTAGTCGTTCTTTCAATTTGGCGATTTCTTCATCCTTTTTATTATTCTCATCTTTCAAGATTTGTATCTCTTTGTACATTTCTTGAGAAAATGAAATATGAAAGGCGTGTAAATTTTCATAGTTAATTCTATATGCTGTTTTACCTGTATATTGTCCCTCGTCCATATAATCACGACATTCATATTCTTCAATTAAGTCTGATTGTTCGCTATCTAATTTGTTCTCATCTAACGCTTTTTTTGTTTCTTGAGCTAATAAACCATAATGTATCTTATTATTATTCTCTACTTTTGTATCTTTAAAAGTATATGATTTAGGTTTGAGACTTAAATAAAATTGAGTAATATCAGGTAGTGATAATATATCTTTTTTTAACCTAAAATCAGAAGATGTTTTTGGTTGATAGTTATTAGAACCATACCATTGACTAACAACTTCAGAATTTTTATAACTCATTTTTCCTAAATTATTGGAACAAAAATTAACTTCATTGTCGTTTATCGAATGAGTTATACTATAACTATTATTGGTATCTATCCAACAATATTGAAATTTTTGTGGTTCTATAGTAAAATAGTTATTGGATGGTAAGTTTTTTCCAACTCTTAAAATAGAACTTCCTATCCACAAAGAAGGGTTCTTTCCATTAGAATCACAACCAAAATTAATATCGCCTTCTTTAAAGTTAATATCAAATTTTTCTTCTTTTGTGTTAGCTCTAAATGCTACTCCATAATTCGAATACATTTCAAAGTGTTCATTTTGAAAAGTTAATTTTCTATTAGAAGTTGTATCTTCTGCCCATAATGCACCGTTATACAACTTAATACTTCTATTTGTACTTTGGTCATTACCGTATACTTCAATATAACCAGAACCAATATAAGTAGTGGTATCTTTATTACCATGAACACCTGTTACCGTTATACTACCACCAGTAATTTCTGCGTCATTAGATGTGATTTTCCCTTTAAATGAAGCGTTTCCTTGTGTATCAACACCCATAATAACTTGTTTATCTTTTTCTAAACTTTCATTCCTAATAACAAACAGATATCCATCTAATGTAAAATCTTTTTTTTCAGAGTCTTTACCTGCATTATGACTAGGATCAATTTCTATTGAATAGTTATCTTTTTTAAAATAAGCATATCCACCACCAATTTTAGGTGAAATAACATAATCACTACCAATCTGAGTGAAATTTAAACTGTTCTCAACTTTTTTCTTAAATTCATCAAGATTTTGTTGGTAATTTTCCAAACCATCAATAGATGCAGCAGGAATTATACCATCAGCAAATCGTATTCCATCGCCATCTATAACTACACTACTTTTACCGCCAATAATTTTTAAGTTGTTAGTACAAGTAATATTACCGCCAATAATATTATCAGCCCAAATACCATAACCATATGTTCCATCAGGAAGCATTCCTAGACCTATAGCAAGTCTTGCACTTTCCCATCCATCATCCGTCATAACAATATTTCTATTGATCATCTTCATCTGATACTTGGAATAATCGTCTAATTCATCTAGGAATTTTCTGAATAGCAGTCCATGCCTATCCATTGTTATTTCCTGATTATCACCTGCCATAACAGCAGAGTAAGCAGAGTCAAGTCCATTTTGTAAAATCTTATTGATTTCTACATTCGCTTCACTACCTTGTTTTGCTTGGTCAGTTACATAATTGTAAGTGGAAGATATAGCACTTGCTTGTTGTAAAACAGAGTTAATATCAGATAATACATTGCCAACTTGAATTACATCTGAAAACTCAACAGACATTTTATCTACTGTATCAAAATCAAATGTAATACTGATAAGTCTCAATTTTTTTATAGTTTTATCAAGACGTACTCTCATCCAATTTCCAAGACTGAATTTATCATACATATCATGATACTTAGTATTTTCATCCCAATTTTTCCATCTTTCAGCTAAGAGAGAAAATACATCTGCACTTACACTATATTGTTGTTCACATGCTTTGTATAATTCCTTGCGTGATTTTTGTAATAGTTCTTTAGCTTTGGCGATAATATCTTGATTTGTGTTACATGCATCAGAAGTATAATTGGAATTACTGTATTCCTGTTCTTTAATATAAGGAAGTAATTCATTATATAATTCTCCAAAATAATTTTCAATTTTGAATTTATTTCTGATTTCAGTAATATCTTTCAATAAGTTATTTTCTGATTTATTACATTGCTCACTTACTTGCTTTGCAATATCAGCATAAGTAACTAAAAGAGAAGGGTTGGTATTACCGCAGCTCAAACAATAATTGTATTCAGTACCACTTTCGTTTTTAGCAATTCCAACATTAGAACTACCACATTTTTTACATGTAATTGGCTTTGTTCCTATGAAATATTTTGTGTTAGGTAATGAATAAGCAATAGAGAAAATTTCTTTCTTGTAGTCAACTGTATAATCCTCACTTACGTAATCAGGAGAATATGTACGTTTCCCATACTTGTCTGTTTCATATGTATATTCTCCTAAATAACGGTACAATGCGTTAATCTGTTTCTCAAGTATTTTCATTTGTTTATAAATTTTGTATTGAATAGATGAATAACTGTTATACATATCCAAAAGAATTTGTTTAACTGCACCAATCATCTGCTGCTGTGAAGCCATTTCATTTAATGACTCTAAACATGCTTGATAACCATCATAAAAACTCTTTAATCGTTCATAACAATATTCTTTCCATGGTTTTTCTTCTTCGTTTTTATATTCCACTTTTTTATAAGAAGCAAGTTTCTGTTCGCAAAATTGTTTGATGTATGCCGCATATCTTGTTGGGTCTTGGTCAGCGAACATAAGATTAACATAGAAATCAGAATAAGTTTCCTGTAACTTAGTATCTGAATTTTCAGCAGTAATCTGATTATATTCAACATAAGTTGTATCCGTTTTTGAACAATGAATTTCGGCATAATTATCAGAATTTGACGTTTCGTAAACAGTAATTATACCATTCCAACGAATATAAGTATCTGATTCGTTTACCTTATCTCCAATATCGCCATTAGAAACCCTTACTGAATATCCTTTATCCAAATAAAGTGTGAATAGGTTTTTTATAGAAGATGCTGATACTGTCAGTTCATGACCAGAAAAACATTTTTCGCCCTTATTATAAGATTCGATATAAAAATTATTTTCATAATCTGCACGCCCCAATTTATCTTCCTGACTCGGACAGATATATTTATACTCATTTCTGTTTATACTCATTTCTGAGCAACGCAA
>ERZ857965.3705-NODE-3705-length-11168-cov-10.655629_pt1 | contig 11168 bp, 9 predicted proteins | sample MGYA00519758_ERZ857965 | MGnify/ENA primary metagenome ERZ857965 (study PRJEB31778, sample SAMEA3449381) | human gut metagenome | biome: human gut; feature: human-associated habitat; material: faeces | place: United Kingdom | collected 2010/2012 ...
CGCACAGCGGCAGCCTGCTAATACGCGGTCGAAGAGAGCGCAGGAAATGGGCCGGTGGCTGGCGAGCAAAGCGAAAAGCGAGATGTGTTACCTTCATTTTGAGCCGCTATAAAACAGCAGGAGGAACACAATATGTCTGAAAAATTATACCAAGGATGCGAGCCACGCATAATAGAGAGAGTTCCCATACACTTAAAAATGGTCTTAACAATCCGTGAAGCGGCCGAGTACAGTAATATAGGCATCAATAAGATAGAATCTATGCTCAGACAGCCAAACTGTCCATTTGTCCTTTATGTTGGGACGCGCAAGCTCGTAAAGCGCAGAGCGTTTGAGGAATATATTTCCGGCAAGGTGCTAATTTGATGAAATTACTCCGGGTGCGCACCAAAATAGTGGCGAGTGATTGAAAATAACAGGATGCTATGCTATAATTTAAACGTTGTCGCGTTGGGCTCTTTCTCTTGAGTGGACTGCTTGAGGAGGAATTCAACAATGGGAAAAAACTTGAAAGGCAGAGAATGCGGAAAAGGTATCTGCCAAAGGAAGGATGGTAAATACCCGGCAAGATATAACAATAAGCATGGAAGGCGTCTTGAAAAGCACTTTGATACATTGGTTGAGGCACGAAATTGGCTGGCAGATGCAAAGTACAATGATCGGCACGACGTAATAACCACAGATTCCGAGATGACGGTCGAGGAATGGTATACTTACTGGATGGGCAATCTAATCTGCGATTTGGCTCTCAATACCAGACGTAATTATGAGGAAAGATACCGGATCAACATTCGCCCGGTGATAGGTGCCATGCGCATATGCGATGTCAAGCCCATGCACTGCAAAGCGGTCTTGAACCGGATGGAACTCAAATATGCCGGCTCGACGATCCGCCAAGCCTACATTGCAATGGGAACGATGTTTCGGGCGGCTGTGATGAACGACATTCTCATAAAGCACCCTATGAACGGTGTGAGGTATACCAAACCGGTTCGGGCTGTTGATGACATTAAATTCTTGACAGTGGATGAGCAGGAAAAGTTTATGGAAGTTGCGCGGCAATCGCACAATTACAGGCAATACCTGTTGCTGCTGGAAACCGGACTGCGGACTTCCGAGTTGATTGGATTGACTTGGGATGCCATAGATTGGGAAAAGCGGACTCTGACGATCAACAAGGCTTTGGAATACCGGCACGACCAGCACTGTTGGCGTGCAGGGCCGCCCAAAAGCAAGAAAAGCTATCGAACGATACCGCTCACGGCGAAAGCATATAACGTGCTGTTAGAATGCTATGGCGAACGCTACGAGCGAAAAGAGGCTGAAATCATGTCATGCTGTCTTGAGTACATAGACCGGCGCACGGGAGAAAAGAACACTCTGTTTATGCACGATCTAGTCTTTGTGAACTGGCGAACAGGAGAGCCTGCAAAAAACAGTTCCTATGACACCCACCTCTATAAGCTTTGTGATAAGGCGGGGATAAAGCGCTTCTGTATGCACGCCCTGCGGCATACTTATGCAACCCGCGCTATCGAATATGGCATGCCGCCAAAGACGCTTCAAAAACTGCTTGGTCACGCGAGTATTAAAACCACCATGGATCGCTATGTGCACGTCTCCGAGGACTTCATGCTGAGCGCTGTCCGGATTTTCGAGACAAAAGGGGAAGCCGGCTGAGCTGGGACAAAATGGTGCGGAAATGGTGCGGAGCGATCCTGTAAAAGACGGGAAACCCTTGAAAATAAAGGAGTTGTGAGAAAAGATGAAATTAGGTATCGTAGGGCTGCCCAACGTGGGCAAGAGCACCCTGTTCAACGCCATCACCAACGCTGGGGCTGAGAGCGCCAACTATCCGTTCTGCACCATCGAGCCCAACGTGGGCGTGGTGGCTGTGCCGGACGCACGGCTGGACAAGCTGGCGGAGATGTACCAGCCGGACAAAAAAACTCCGGCGGTCATCGAGTTTGTGGACATCGCCGGTCTGGTGAAGGGCGCCAGTCAGGGCGCGGGCCTTGGCAACAAGTTCCTGGAGAACATCCGCCGCACCGACGCCATCGTCCATGTGGTGCGCTGCTTCGACGACGAAAACATCATGCATGTGGTGGCCGATGCCAGCCAGAACGTGCCGGTAGACCCGCTGGGTGACATCGGCACCATCGATCTGGAGCTGATCATGGCCGATCTGGAGATGGTGAATCGCCGGGTGGAGAAGGCGGCCAAGGCCGCCAAGGGCGACAAGAAGTTCCTTCGGGAGGCGGAGGTATTCAAGGCGCTGGCGGCCCATCTGGACGCCGGGAAGTCTGCCCGTACCTTCGAGTGCGACAAGGAAGACCGCGCTATCATCGAGACAGCGGATCTGCTGAGCCTGAAGCCCATCATCTACGCCGCCAACATGGATGAGGACGGCTTCGCCAACTGTGAGAGCAACGGCTACTTCCAGTCCGTCCGCGATCTGGCGGCCAAGGAGGGGGCGCAGGTGCTGCCTATCTGCGCCAAGCTGGAGCAGGACATTGCCGAGCTGGACGATCCCGAGGAGCGGGCCATGTTCCTGGCCGATCTGGGCATTGAGAAGTCCGGCCTTGACCGGCTGATCCAGTGCTCCTACGACCTGCTGGGGCTGATCTCCTTCCTGACCTACGGCAAGGACGAGTGCAGAGCGTGGACGATCCGGAAGGGCACCAAGGCGCCGCAGGCCGCCGGAAAAATCCACTCCGACATCGAGCGGGGCTTCATCCGGGCGGAGACCATCAACTTCGACGAGATGATGGCCTGCGGCGGCAGCGTGGCCGCAGCTAAGGAGAAGGGGCTGCTGCGCTCTGAGGGCAAGGAGTATGTGGTCAAAGACGGCGACATGATCTATTTCCGCTTCAACGTGTAAAAAGAACAGCCGGAGGCGGCGCGGAGAAACTCTCCGCGCCGCCTTTTTGCGGCATGAAACCACGGTAGGAAGAAATACTGCAGCGGTGTAAAGCGCGACTTAGGCATTATATCTAAAAAACAGGGGAAATTTTCTATTCCGCAGCCGCAAAAAGTGCTTGTTAAAAAATTATCATCACGGTATAATAGGGGTGCAATTGTGAAATCCGTCACAATCAAATCGAGGAGAGAAATCAGAAAGGAAACAAGTATGGAAAAACGGTATACCCTGCCTGTGGCCATCGCTCTGGTGGTAGGCACAGTCATCGGCTCCGGCGTGTTCTTCAAGGCGGAGGCCGTCCTGACCAAGACCGGCGGCAATCTGTCGGTCGGTATCCTGGCGTTCATTATCATGGGCGTCGTCATGATCATCAGCGCCTGCACCTTTGGCGTCGTGGCACAAAGCCACGAGGGCGTGGAGGGCCTGGTGGGCTACGCTGCCGCCTCCTGCGGTAAGACCTACAGCTACTATGTGGGCTGGTTCATGGCCGTCATCTACTACCCCTCTCTGGTGTCCGTGCTGAGTTGGCTGCCCGCCCGCTACTTCGGCGTGCTGATGGGCTGGGACGACGCCGTGGTAGGCGGCCGCACCATGATGCTGGCCGGCGTGTTCATGGTCGTTACCTACACGATGAACGCGCTGGCGCCCAAGCTGGCCGGTAAGTTCGCCATCTGCACCACCGTTATCAAGCTGATCCCCCTGCTGCTCATGGCTGTGGTGGGCACCATCGTGGGCCTGAGCAACGGCATGACCGAGTTCAACTTCTCCAACGTCGTCACTGAGATGCCCTTCACCGAGGGCCTGTTCGGCGCCATCGTGTCCCTGGCCTTCGCCTTTGAGGGCTGGATCTGCGCCACGTCCATCGGCACCGAGCTGAAGGACTCCAAGAAGAACATGCCCCGCGCACTGCTGATCGGCACCGTCATCGTGGCGATCGTGTACGTCATCTACTACATCGGCCTTGCCGGTGCGGTGGAGTCCGAGGTCATGATGGCCGGCGGCGAGGCCGGCGCCAAGATCGCGTTCCAGAACATCTTCGGCCAGGTGGGCGGCGCGGCTATCTTCGTGTTCGTCGTCATCTCCTGCTGGGGCACCTGCAACGGCCTGACCATGGCCGTGACCCGCGGTATGTTCGATCTGGCCACCGAGAGCAACAGCCCCAAGCTGGCCATGTTCAAGAATGTCGACCCCAACACCAACATGGCCAACAACTCCGCCGTGTTCGGCCTGCTGGTCAGCTCCCTGTGGCTGCTGTACTTCTACGGCGGCACGATCATGGAAGGCTTCGGGCCCTTCAAGTTCGACTCCTCCGAGCTGCCCATCATCACCCTGTACGCCATCTATATCCCCATCTACATCGCGCTGCTGAAGCGCAAGGATCTGGGCGGCTTCCAGGGCAGAGTCATGCCCGTTCTGGCCATTCTGTGCTCCGTGTTCATGGTCTTTGCGGCCATCTACTCCCACAAGTGGAACGTGCTGTATTATCTGATCGTGTTCTTCGTCATCGAGGTCATCGGCGCGTGCTTCCGGGGCAAGAGGGCGTAACGTCTCTGCCGACAAGTAAAAACACCGGCCCTTGCGGGCCGGTGTTTTTTGCGCGGCGGCGCGGGGAAGCGCCGGTTTTCGACAGGCTTCGCGCCGTATCTGTGGTATCATGGCTGCAAAGCGGCTGTGATACGAGGAACGCCGTTTTGCCCGGCACGGCCGGGCCGCTGACGACAGGGGGGACGGTCATGGAACAGGGGGACGCCGCGCCGGTGCGGGCTGCACAGGGGGGAGATGCGGCCCGTACCCGGCGTCTGGCGCTGGCGCTGCTGCTGCGCCTTGCGGCAGCGGCGGCGGCGCTGACGGTGCTGCTGGGAGTGGTGCTGCTGGTGACGCAGGCCCGGGGACAGGACATGTTCCCCGCCGTAAAGGACGGCGATCTGCTCATCGCCTACCGGCTGCAGCGCCGGTGGAGACAGGACGATATCGTGCTGTACCGGCAGGGGGATACGCTGTGCGTGGGCCGGGTGGCGGCGGCAGGCGGCGACGTGGTGCTGCTGGACGACAGCGGCGAGCTGCGGGTCAACGGCACGCTGCACACCGGCGAGATCCCCTATGCCACCTATCCGGCGGAGGGGCTGACGTACCCCTACACCGTGCCGGAGGGCTACCTGTTCCTGCTGTGCGACCACCGCACGCAGGGACGGGACAGCCGCCATTTCGGCGCGGTGCCGGAGGACAGCGTGGCCGGGAAGGTCATCACGCTGCTGCGGCGCCGGGGACTGTAAGGGGGACGATCGCGGTGTATAGGGTGCTGAAATTCTTCGATGATCTCAGCGGCGCCATCGTGGCGGTGCTGCTGATGCTGCTGGCGGTGTACGCGGGCTACGCCCTGTGGGACAACCAGCAGGTGTACGCCGCGGCGGCGGAGGTGCGCACCTCGCTGCTGGAGATGAAGCCGGCGGAGGACGGCCCGTCCTTCGCGGCGCTGCAGGCGGTGAACCCGGACGTGTGCGCGTGGGTGACGCTGGACGGCACCGGCGTGGACTATCCGGTGGTGCAGGGGGAGGACAACCTGACGTATGTAAACACCGATGTGTACGGCAATTTTTCGCTGTCCGGCTCCATCTTTCTGGACAGCCGCTGCGCGCCGGACTTCACGGAGGGATACGGCCTGCTGTACGGCCACCACATGGTCAACGGGCAGATGTTCGGCGATCTGGAGAAGTATCAGGACGCGGCGTTTCTGGAGACGCATACCGGCGGCACGCTGCTGCTGCCGGACAGGACGTGCCGGCTGGAGGTGCTGGGCTGTCTGCTGATCCCCGCCTCGGAGGAGCGTATTTTTCAGCCGGGGTCACAGGATACGGCGGCGCTGCTGGACTGGGCGGCGGGCACGGCGCTGTGCTGGCGGGCCGGTGCGCCGGTACCGGGGCAGGTGCTGGCGCTGTCCACCTGCTCGTCGGCGTACACGGATGCCCGCACGGTGGTGCTGGCGGCTATATGGCAAGAGGGATGAGGCGACTCATCCCTCTTGTCATAGACGGCGTTTCGTGCTAATATAAGCGCGCACCAATATTTATTACCCGAAGGCTCCCCCTTTACGACAGGGAAAAACAAGGGGATGCGCTCTCCGGCAAGACGACGGGGAGGGGAACGTATGACGGAAAAACGGGTGGAGCTGCGGCGGGCATTGCGTTGATCCTGTCCGGTCTGCTGCGGCCCCGCCTGATGAAAGGAAAGAAGTCACATGAGATACAAGGCGATCCTGTTTGATATGGACGGTACGCTGCTGGACACGCTGGCGGACATGGTAAGCGCCGTGAACCACATCCTGTCCGTCCACGGCTGGCCGCGGCGCACCACAGAGGAGGTGCGGGCCTTCGTGGGCAACGGCGCCCGGCGGCTCATGGAGCGCGCCGTACCGCCGGACGTCACCGGCGGCGCCTTCGAGGCGGTGCTGGCGGAGTACCGGGAGTGGTATCAGGCCCACAACTGCGTGGATACCGCACCCTATCCCGGTATCCCGGCGCTGCTGGACGCGCTGGCTGCCGCGGGGGTAAAAACGGCGGTGGTGTCCAACAAGCCGGACGCCACCACCAAAGCGCTGGCCGCCCGGTTCTTCCCGGGACTGCCCGCCTTCGGACAGCGGGACGATGTACCGCCCAAGCCCGCGCCCGATCTGGTGTTCCGCGCACTGGAGACGCTGGGGGAGGACGCCGCCGACGCCGTCTATGTGGGCGACAGCGAGGTGGATGTGGCCACGGCCCGGAACGCGGGACTGCCGCTGGCGGCGGTAAGCTGGGGCTTCCGGGGCCGTCAGGCGCTGGCAGAGAGCGGCGCGGCGGACATCGTGGACACGGCGGAGCAGCTGCTGGCAAAACTGCTGTAAACCGACGGCGGGAGGATTGACAAACGCCGCAAACAGGTTTATACTGTCTCCTATCGAAAAAGCGATGACGGAGAAGAAGCCGCTGCCAACGGCAGCAGAGAGGGACGCCGCGGCTGAAAGCGTCCCGCCTGACAGCGCGGTCTGTACCACTCCCGAGCGGCCTGCGAGGAGCAGGACGGGTATCTCCCGTTACAGAGATCGAAAGCGACGGCGTATGCCGTAAGCAGGGTGGAACCGTGGAGTAAAGTCACTTTACCTCACCCCTGACACACATCAGGGGTGGGGTTATTTTTATGCCCGCCCCCAACAACAAGGAGGACACGATCATGAGCGAAGAAAACTACACCTTTGAAAACGAGCAGTACCGCAAGACCTACTGGCATACCTGCTCCCACATTCTGGCGCAGGCCGTGAAGCGCCTGTGGCCGGAAGTGAAGCTGGCTATCGGCCCCAGCATCGACAACGGCTTTTACTACGATCTGGACGCACCCTTTGCCTTTACGCCGGAGCATCTGACGGAGATCGAGGCGGAGATGCGCAAAATCTGCAAGGAGAAGCTGAAGCTGGAGCGCTTCGAGCTGCCCCGCGAGGAAGCCCTGAAGTTCATGGAGGAGAAGGAGGAGCCCTACAAGGTGGAGCTCATCAACGACCTGCCCGCCGATGCCCATATCTCCTTCTACAAGCAGGGCGAGTTCGTTGACCTGTGCGCCGGCCCTCATGTGGACTCCACCGGCCGCATCAAGGGCAACGGCATCAAGCTGACCGCCTGCAACGCCGCCTATTGGCGCGGCGACTCCAATCGCCAGACCCTGCAGCGCATCTACGGCGTGGCCTTCCCCAAGAAGGAGGAGCTGGACGCCTATCTTGAGCGCCTGGAGGAGGCCAAGCGCCGCGACCACCGCAAGCTCGGCAAGGAGCTGGGCCTGTTCATGATGGCCGACGAGGGTCCGGGCTTCCCGTTCTTCCTGCCCAAGGGCATGGTGCTGAAAAACACCCTGCTGGACTACTGGCGCCAGTGCCACAAGCGCTACGGCTATGTGGAGATCTCCACGCCCATCATCCTGAATCAGGAGCTGTGGCACCGCAGCGGCCACTGGGATCACTACAAGGACAACATGTATACCACCGTCATCGACGGCGAGGACTACGCCATCAAGCCCATGAACTGCCCCGGCGGCATGCTGGTCTACAAGAGCGAGCCGCACTCCTACCGCGACCTGCCCCTGCGCATGGCGGAGCTGGGCCTTGTCCACCGCCACGAGATGTCCGGCGCGCTGCACGGCCTGTTCCGCGTCCGCTGCTTTACGCAGGACGATGCGCACATCTTCATGACCCCTGCCCAGATGAAGGACGAGATCAAGAACGTTGTGAAGCTGTTCGACGAGATCTATTCCACGTTCGGCCTGTCGTATCAGATCGAGCTGTCCACTATGCCCGACGACCACATGGGCGACGAGAAGGACTGGAGGTTCGCCGAGGATACGCTGCAGGCGGCCATCACCGAGATGGGCAAGGACTTCGTCATCAACGCCGGTGACGGCGCGTTCTACGGCCCGAAGCTGGACTTCCATCTGGCTGATTCGCTGGGCCGCACCTGGCAGTGCGGCACCATCCAGCTGGACTTCCAGATGCCCGAACGCTTTGAGCTGGAGTACATCGGCGAGGACGGCGAGAGGCACCGCCCCGTTATGATCCACCGTGCGCTGCTGGGCTCCATCGAGCGCTTCATTGGCGTTATCACCGAGCACTTTGCCGGTGCGTTCCCCGCGTGGCTGTCTCCGGTGCAGGTCAAGATCCTGCCCGTGACCGACCGCGCCGCCGAGTACGCCAAGTCCGCCGCCGCCCAGCTGGACAGCGGGGGCTTCCGCGTGGAGGTGGACAGCCGCAACGAGAAGGTGGGCAAGAAGATCCGCGAGGCCACGCTGGAGAAGATCCCCTACATGCTGGTGGTGGGCGACCGCGACATGGAGGCGGGCACCGTCTCCGTCCGCACCCGTGCCGGTGAGGATCTGGGCGCCATGTCTCTGACGGACTTTGGCGCCATGCTGCGCGGCGTGGTGGACAGCAAGGCCCGCCAGTAACCGTTTGACAATCTGACAGAAAGAGAAGCATCCCCGCCGGGATGCTTCTCTTTTCACGTTTTGACCGGCAGATTTGCAGGAAATATAAAAAGCTCCTGCAATTTTGCAGGATTACCCTGCAAAACAACGATTTACCATATTATAAGGCGGTGGTGGCGGTATTATAAAATATGCGGCAAATTATAAAAACTGCACAGAAAATGCGGTGCAAATCAGCGCAGAACAGCGGAGGGGGTGTAAAAATGTTTTGCATAAAATGAATTTTTACACATTTTGATATTGCAAAATGAGAACGGGAGCGTTATAATGGCACGGTAAGAATAAAGCCCCTCAAGCGGAGGGGCCGATAAGGAGAGGACTACTATGAAAAAACTGATGAGCATGATCCTTGCCCTGGTCATGGCACTGAGCCTCGTGGCCTGCGGCGACAAGGGCGGCAGCGGCGACACCGCTAAGGCTGAGCATACCGACACCACCACTGTGGCGGTGGGCGCGGTGATCCTGGCCCGTGACGATGTGGCCGAGGACGACGTGTACAACTTCGTGGCCGACATCTTCGACAACGCCGAGTCTCTGGTGACCAGCCACGCCAAGTACGGCGAGCTGAGCCTGGAGTATGGCGCGTCCATCACCTCCGTGCCCTATCACCCCGGCGCTGCCAAGTACTTCGCCGAGAAGGGCTTTGAGGTCGCCGCCGTGAAGGACGGCGCCGGCAACACCGACTCCCGCAACCTGCGCTTCGTCACCGGCGGCGAGTCCGGCACCTACTACGCCTTCGGCTCCGTCATCGCCCAGCACGCCACCAACAACGCCGGCATCAACGTTGTGGGTCTGGTGGGCAACGGCTCTCAGGCCAACGTGCAGGAGCTGGTGGACGGCACCGCTGACTTCGCGTTCTGCCAGTCCGACGTGATGGCCTACGCCTACAACGGCACCAACCTGTTCAACACCAAGGTGGAGGGCTTCTCCACGGTGGCCGCCCTGTACATGGAGCAGGTGCAGATCGTCACCACCAACCCTGACATCAAGACCGTGGCTGATCTGGCCGGCAAGTCCGTGTCCATCGGCGCTCCCGGCTCCGGCGTGTACTTCAACGCCATCGATGTGCTGAGCGCCTACGGCCTGACTGAGAACGACATCAAGCCCACCTACCAGTCCTTCGGCGACAGCGCCGACGCCCTGAAGAACGGTCAGATCGACGCCGCCTTCATCGTGGCCGGTGCGCCTACCACCGCCGTCACCGATCTGGCCACCACCAAGGACACCTATCTGGTGAGCCTGGACGATGAGCATGTCGCCAAGCTGCTGGAGACTTCCGACTATTACACCAAGACCGTCATCGCCAAGGATGTGTACTTCGGCGACTGATCCTTAACGCGGATTTAGCACTTTTCGAGGCTGCGGCGGGGGTTCCCGCCGTAGCCCTCGCATTATTCTGAACGAATTTGGAGAGAAACGACTATGAGCATAGAGAAGAAAAAGCCGGATACCAGTCCGGCGGCAGGGGCGGATACCGCTGCCGGGGAGGCCACGGATCTGGACGCGGTGATGCGGAAATACGACCGCGAATCCGCCACCCGTATGTGGGAGGGTACGCCCCAGATGGTCATCCGTGTGCTGATGGCCCTGTTCGGCGTATTCTGCATCGTCATGACCCTCTTTTCCAAGGATATGCCGGAGATTCGGCTCACGCTGTTCGTGGGCTGCATCGTGATCATCGGCTTCCTGACCTACCCCGCCAGCAAGCACCATGTGCGGGTGAACTACCTGCCGTGGTACGATATCGTGCTGATGCTGGTGGGCGCGGGCTGCTTCTTCTACTTCGCGCTGAACGCCATGACACTGGTACGGCTGTCCACCCGTATCGAGCCGGTACATGTCATCATCGGTGCTGTGGGCATCCTGATCCTGATGGAGCTGTGCCGCCGCTGCGTGGGCGTACCCATCCTGTGCGTGGCCGGTGTGCTGATCGTCTATGCGTTCATCAACCAGCTGAGCTACGCCGACGGCGTCAACGCCGCCACGCTGTATGACGCGCTGAAGACCATCATCTACAAGCTGTTCTACACCACCTCCGGCGTGATCGGCACACCCATCAACGTGTGCTACACCTATATCGTGCTGTTCATCATCTTCGGCGCGTTCTTGGAGCGCACCGGCATCGCCAACTTCTTCATCAGCTTCGCCAACCGCATCGCCGGCTGGTCAAGCGGCGGCCCAGCCAAGGTAGCCGTCATCAGCTCCGCCCTGTGCGGCATGGTGTCCGGCTCCTCCGTGGGCAACACCGTCA
>ERZ857965.3706-NODE-3706-length-11168-cov-2.808333_pt1 | contig 11168 bp, 13 predicted proteins | sample MGYA00519758_ERZ857965 | MGnify/ENA primary metagenome ERZ857965 (study PRJEB31778, sample SAMEA3449381) | human gut metagenome | biome: human gut; feature: human-associated habitat; material: faeces | place: United Kingdom | collected 2010/2012 ...
GGAGCTCGAGGTCACCCACACCGAGCCGGGCTTCAAGGGCGACACCGCCACCAACGTCACCAAGCCCGCCACCGTGGAGACCGGGGCAGAGATCAAGGTCCCCCTCTTCATCAACACCGGCGACAAGGTGAAGATCGACACCCGTACCGGGGAGTATCTGGAGCGTGCCAAGGGCTAAGGTCCCAGCACGGGAAAGGATGGAACGCGCTATGACGATTTCGGAAAAAGTGGCCTACCTGAAAGGGCTGGCCGATGGACTGGACCTGGACCAGGAGACCTCCAAGGAGGGGAAGCTCATCGCCAAGATCATCGACGTCTTGGAGGATGTGGGCTTTGCCGTGGAGGACCTGGAAGTAGAAGTGGAAGCCCTGGCCGACGGGATGGAATCCATGGCGGAGGACCTGTCCGACGTGGAGACGGTGATCTTTGACGAAGAGGACGAGGACGAGAATGGCTGCTGCGGCAGCTGCTCCGCCCTGGACGACGACGATTTCTTCCAGATCGCCTGCCCCAGCTGCGGCGCGGATATCGTCATCGACGAGAGCGTCCTGGACATCGGGGAAGTCACCTGCCCCAACTGCGGGGACAAGTTCTCCCTGGACCTCACCGACGAGCCGGTGGACGAGGACGAGCCCGAGGCGTAACACATCACCACCCATCGAAGAAAAAAGGACGGCATCTGCCGTCCTTTTTTTGTTGCCTAATACGCGACAACCCCTTGACTAGGGCTGATGATGGTGAAATGTTCAGGGTTTGTGATGGGGGCGGTGGTCAGCGCGTGGCCTGCCTCGTCGAGAAGGGTGATTTGGGTGTAGGAGGGGCAGAGCGCCTCCCCTGTGTAAGGATGGTGGACCCAGAAGTACTGGTCTCCCTCCCCAGTGGGCTGGAGGGCTGCCTCCATAGGTTCCGGTGCTTCCGGCCCGGTGAGGCGGACAGAGACCGCCTCCGGCCAGCCGCTGACCAGGCCGGCCCACTGGCCCCAACCCTGACGGGTGTCCTGGTTGTAAAACCGGAAGCCCGCAGCTGCGATCCCTTGCTGGGCATCCCGGGTCCGGTCGGCGCAGTACAGGGGTTGGCCAGGCAGTAGGTGGCCCCGCCAGAAGGCAGGAGAGACCATATTTGCCAAGAGGACCTGGTCATTCCAAGACAGGAGGAAGGTGGCCTCCCCTTCCTGCCGCTGGGCCAGGACCTCCGTGGGGCCGCAGGCCAGGTCCTGCTCTGCTGCGGCGATGGCGCTGGAGGGGGAGAGATAGGGGAGCTTTCTCAGGACGGAGAGCCCCACCAGTACCAGCAGGCACAGCATGGCCGCCAGGATCCGTCGGAGGGCGATCTGCCGGCGGGTGCGCAATTTTTTCATGGACACACCTCCTCCCAGGGGATGGAAATGGAAAAGGTCGTGCCGAAGTGGTTGTACTCCAGGATGAGGGTGTCCCCCTGGGGTGGGGGAACAAAATAGACACCGTAAACCCCGTAAGAGGCGGAGTCGGAGGGGCTCCAGGGCAGGTCCCCCTCCCCTGGTACGGTGAGGGTGGGCAGGGCCAAGGGATTTTGGGTCCAGAGGGAAGCGGGGTACCGCACTGCCAACAGACAGGTGTAAGGGGGGTCTGTCCCCTGCACCCAGGGGAAGGCGCCGTAGAAGACCAGGGTGGAGCCATCGGGCAGGGGATAGCTCTGCCCTTCCAGGGGGGTGACGTTCTCTAAGGTGTTGCCCTCCCCCAGCAGGAAGGTGGTGTGGTAGTTGTGGAGGGGGTCCTGGCGGATGGCCCAGGCCTCTTGAAGGTGCTCCCCCAGGGGTAGAACATAGCTTAAGAGGGCCAGGGTAAGGAGAAGCCCCAAGGCGGCCAAGGCCAGCCGGGAGAGGACCAGCCACCGCCGGGGGAAGGCCTGGTTCAGGGCCTGGCCCACCTCCTGGGCCTCCCCCATGGCGGCCAGGGCCCGGGTTTCCGCCGCTTCCGGGGGACAGCCGGCGTCCAAAAGGGCCTGGGTATGGTCGGTGAGGTGGTCCATGAGCTCCTGGCGGACGGCGGCCTTCTCCCGCCGGGTGGCGTGGGAGAGGAAGGCGCACACGGCCTCCCCGTAGGCCTGGAACTTCTCCGGAACCGGGCTCATCCCGGCTGGAAGGAGAGGACGGAGTTGACCCCGTGGGCGTAACTTTCCCACTGGGCTTTCTCCCGCACCAGCTCCTTCCGGCCCCGGTCGGTGAGGCGGTAGTATTTCCGGGTGCGGCCGTTGGCCTCGGCCTGGTAGGCGGTGACGTAACCCCCGTTCTCCAGCTTTTTCAGCACGGGGTAGAGGGTACCCTCCTTCATCTGGAAGGTGTGGTCGGAGCGGCGCTCCAACTCCGTGATCATCTGGTACCCGTACAGGTCCTGGCCCTGGAGCAGGGAGAGGACCAGCAGGGAGGTGTGTTCCATAGTTTGCTTGCGTTCCATGGGGAAGCCTCCTTTCAGGAAATCATGGGGTCGATGGAAGAAACGGGCGCAGTGTAGGACAGGGGGCCGGCGTAGAGTATGTGGCCGGCTTGGTCCAGAATCTCGTGCCAGGAGGGGTGGAAGGCGATCTCCTGGGCGGGGAGGGGGAGGGTTTTGGCCTTGCGGGAAGGGAGCTTTTTGGTTCGCTTCATGGGTCAGTCACCTCCTCCCAAGGGAAGAGAACGGGGACGGTGATCTCCTGTTGGATCCAGGAGACATGGGCGGTGAGGGTATCCCCCGGATGGAGGGGGGCGATACTGTCGGACCAGAATGTTACACCGGGGCGGACAGAAGAGGTGCGGCTGGCGAGGTTGATGGAGGTGTCGCTGTCCCCCAGGGTGTAGGTTACGTAGTTAGAGTTGTGCTTCCGAAAGGGATTCTGGTGGTATCCGAGTCCGTAGATCTGGGCTGTGTAGGTGCCGTTCCACGCCTCTGTCAAAGTCACGGCGTATAGGGCAATCTGGTCCCCGTTGGGCAGGGAGAAGTGGACGTCCAGGGGATACGCGGAGACGGAAGAATCTTTGGTTGGGGGATAGAGATGGGAGGGGTCAGCCCGGGCCGCTAGGCTGTTCCAGGCGCTGACCAGCCGGCCGGGGATGGGGAGCAGGAGGACGATGGCCGCCAGCACCGCCAGAACCAGCAGCACCCGGGAGAGGATGAGCCACCGAAGAGGGAAGGCTCGGTTCAGGGCCCGCCCCACCTCCTGGGCCTCCCCCATGGCGGCCAAGGCGTGGGCCTGGGCTTCCCAGGGTCCCAGCCGGCCTCCGCCAGGGCATCGGCGTGGTCGGCCAGGTGGTCCTGGAGTTCTTGGGCCACGGCCTGCTTTTCCTTGGGTGTTGCGTGGCGGAGGCAGGCACAGACGGCTCGAGTGTACTCGTTGGGGATCATGGGGATCCCTCCTTTTTCGGGGGCGTTAGTCAAAGGAAGCGGGGGTCAAAGTTTTAGGCAGCGAGCCGGTGTACAAAACCCGATCCTCCCGGTCCAGCACCTGGTACCAGGCGGGGAGAAACACATCCTCGGTGGGGGAGGGCTGGTACAGGAAGAGGTACCCGTCTCCCGTGGCGGAGGAAAAGAGGGCCCCCTCCAGGAATACGTCGGGGCTGTAATTCCAAACGCCTGGGTGGTTGTAGAGCCGCACCTTGCAGGCCCCCTCCAAGACGGTCTGGCCAAAGGCCAGGATAAGGGTTTCCTGGGCATCACTGTCCCAAAAGGGGAGCACAGAGAGGGTGACTGGGGCCGCTTCCGTGGGGGCGCTGAGCACCCCAAGGGGCTGGGCATTGTTCCACCCCATGGAGTAGGATAAGGGGTGGAGGGGCTGGTACACGGTGAGGAGCAGGGCGTCCTGGTTGGCGGAAAAGGTGACCCGGTGGGAGAGGACCTCCGCCTGGGCCAGTACCTCCGTCCGCTCCAACCCCAGCAGGTTTTCCGAGGCCCGGATGACTTGCCCTGGGGTGATACTGGGCCGGTGGATGGCCAGGAAGGCCAGCAGAAAGACCGCCAGCACCACTCCCCGGCGGAGGGCCCTCTGCCGCCGGGAGGGAAGGGATTTGGGTCGCTTCATGGGCCGGTCACCTCCTCCCATGGCAGGGGGATCTCCGTGGATCGGTGGATGCCGGGGACGTCGAGGGAGACGGTGAGGGTGTCCCCCGGCTGGAGAGAGGGGATTTCGGCAGACCAATAGGCTACCCCGGAGGTGAGAACGCCACCGGCGGGATAATGGACAGGCAGCGTGTGGTTGATGGTGTATTCCAATGCCCACTCGCCGTAATAGGGCTCTCGGAAGGGGTTTTGGTGATACTCCACTCCGTGGAGTTCTACCTGGTAGGTGCCATCGTTCTGTTCCGTCAGAGCGATGGCAAAATAGCGGATCACATCCCCATTGGGCAGGGAGAGGCGGAGATCCAGGGGGGAAAAGTCCTCCAGGGGAATGGAACCGCTGCGCATATGGTTGGGGCTGTCAAAGGGATCTGTCCGGGCAATCAGGTTGTTCACAGCGCCCTCCACCCGAGAAGTCAGGGGGAAGAAGAGCACCAGAGCCACCAGAATGGCCAGCACCAAGTTCACCCGGGAGAGCACCAGCCACCGCCGGGGAAAGGTCTGGTCCAGGGCCTGGCCCACCTCTTTGGCCTCTCCCATGGCGGCCAAGGCGTGGGTTTGGGCTTCCTCAGGGTCCCAGCCGGCCTCCACCAGGGCGTCGGCGTGGTCGGCCAGGTGGTCCTGGAGTTCCTGGGCCACGGCCTGCTTCTCTTCCGCAGTGGCGTGGCGGAGGCAGGAACAGACGGCTTGGGTGTAGTCACGGTAGGGGGTCATATCGATCACCTCGTTTCCGAGAGGGGGTAGGAGGCATAGCCCCAATGGTTGGTCAGGTCATAGGTGCACAGGGGATGGCCGGCCTGGTCCAGCACCGTCAGCTGATCTGGATGGAGATAGGTGGTGCCCCCAGGGAGGGTGACGGTCTCCCAGAAGTAGCCGGCGGTCTCTCCGGTCTGGGGGATGGCGGCGGTGAGTTCCAGAGCGGTGTACTCGGAGGACGGGGCCGTATGGGTGCAGCGGGCCACCACGGAGGCGGCGCCGGGCAGGTCCACATAGCCGAAAAGGTGGAACTGGGACTGATCGCTGTTGCCGTCCCAGAAGTGGAGTGCCCCGGCGGTGACGCCCGCCGGGTCCCCCGACCTGTCGATCACCATCAGGGGCTGGCCGTTGTTCCGCCAGTCGTAGAAGAGGCCTAGGCGGAAGGGGGTGACCATCCAGGCCCGGTGGTTTTGGGAGAGGTAGAGGGGGACGTTGCCCACAGCCCCCTCCATCACCACCTGGGTGGGCCCGGTGCCGGCGTGGGACTCCGCCGCCCGAATGGCCTGGCCCGGGGTGAAGCAGAGGAAGTGCCCCGCCATCAGCACCACCACCAGGAGGGCGGCCGTCAGGGACCAGACCAGGGTCTTTTTCCGGCGGGGCCAGGGGACGCGCTTGGGTTTCATGGCAATACCTCCTCCCAGGGCAGGGAAATGTCTAGGGCAAAGGACGTGTCCAGGTACTGGTAGTGGAGGGTGATGTTCTGGCCGGCGAAGTCGCCGCTGACCTCGATGACGGAATAGGTGGCGTTGAAGTTCTGATGGGTGGTGCCGGAGAGAGGAAAGCCGATGGGATAGGGGACGAAGAGCGCTTCCTCAGCGTCCTGGGCGGTCACCCACAGTTCGCCCAGCAGCAGGGGGGTGCTCCGGAAGGGATTCCTATGGTAGAGAACAGTGTAGAGATCGGCGGAATAATACCCTTCCTGGGGCAGCTCCCGCAGCCCCACTCCGTAGAGGGAGAGAATGGTCCCGTCATAGATCTCCCACTGGACATCCATGGGGACCAAGGGAGGGGGTTCCTCAAAGTGGGCAGCGGCGTAGGCGGCGGGATCCCACCGGGCCTGGAGGCTTCCTGCCGCCCCTGCCACGGCGGGGAAGAGGAAGGGCAGGGCCACGGCGATGGCCAGTACCAGCGCCGCCAAGGCCAGCCGGGAGAGCACCAGCCACCGAAGGGGAAATTCCCGGTCCAAAGCCCGCCCCACCTCTTTGGCCTCCCCCATGGCGTCCAGGGCGTGGGCCTGGGCTTCCTCAGGGTCCCAACCGGCCTCCACCAGGGCGTCGGCATGGTCAGCCAGGTGGTCCTGGAGTTCTTGGGCCACGGCGTCCTTCTCCTTGGGGGTGGCGTGGCGGAGGCAGGCGCAGACGGCTTGGACATAGGACACCTGCTGGGTGTAGACGCGGAAGGGTGGGTCCATAGGGGTCACCTCCTGGAAAGGAATACCTCGAGGTTCTATGGATATTATACATAGAACCTCGAGGTATGTCAAGCAAAAAGCAGCCAGCCTGCCAAGGCAGGCTGGCTGCTGCATTACCGGCTTTTCCGAAACAGGAGGGAGACGAAGAACCACACCGCCAGCAGCAGGGTGATGGAGGCGCCGGTGGAGGCCCCCAGGTAGTAGGACACCAGCAGCCCCCCGATGCCGCACACCAGCCCCCCCACCACAGAGACCAGGTGGTACTGGGGCAGGTTCCGGGCCACGTTCCGGGCCGCCGCCCCGGGGAGGACCAGCAGGGCGTTGATCACCAAAAGGCCCACCCAGGTCATGGTGATGGTCACCACCACGGCGATGGCGGCGGTGAAGAGGAAGTTCTTCCACACCACCCGGATGCCCCGGCTGTCCGCCAGGGCCTGGTGGACGGAGGAGAGCATCATGGGGTTGAAGGAGGTGACCCACAGGATCACCACCCCCAGGAGGATGAGGGCCAGCAGGCCGATCTCCCCCGGGGCCACGCTGAGGATGTCGCCGATGAGGAGGTTGTTGAACTTGGTGAAGCTCTGCCCCCCCAGGGTGCTCAGGAAGATGCCCAGGGCCACCGCCGCGGAGGAGAAGACGCTGATGGCCGTGTCGCTGGCCATGTGGGTCTTCTGGCGGATGAGGGTGAAGAGCAGGGCGATGACCACCGCAAAGACCACCGCCGCCCCCACGGGCTCTGCCAGGCCGCACAGGGCCCCGATGGCCATGCCGGTGAAGGCGGAGTGGCCCAGGGCGTCGGAGAAGAAGGCCATGCGGCTCTCCACCACCATGGTGGACAGCAGGCCGAAGAGGGGGGTGACCACCAGCACCGCCAGCAGGGCGTTTTTCATGAAGAGCATGGTGTCCGGGGCGGCCCACTCGAAGGGCAGCCAGGAGACCAGCCAATACCAGAAACTCATTGCGCGCTGCCTCCCTTCTCTCCCAGGTCCAGGTGGAACACCGAGCGGAACTCCGGGGAGGAGAGGACCTCCCCCGGGGTGCCGGTTTTCAGGATGGTCACCGTATCCCCCTTCTTGGCCGGACGGAGAAGGGGGGGCTGCTCCACCTGGGGGCGGGCCCCCAGTTTATCCTCGGCGGCGTTGAGACGGTGGCGCAGGCCGGCCCGCTGGTCGTTGACCGCCTGCCAGTCCTGCTCCTTCTTGGCCTTTTTCCGCATGTCGCTAAGTTCGTGAAAGACCTCGTCGGCGGTGCGGCGGGCCTCCTCCAGGATGGACCGGGCCTCGGCTTTGGCCTGGGCCTCGGCCTTCTCCTTCTCCTTGGCCAAGGCGTCCCGGTACTCCTGGGCTTTGGCGGCGGCCTGCTCCATCTCCTGGCGGAGCTGGGCGGCCTGCCGCTGCTCCTTCTCCATCTCCTGGCGCTGCTGGTCCAGCTTGGTGAGCACATCCTCGAAGCGGACGTTCTCCGCGCTCACCCGGGCGGCGGCGGCCTGGATGATCTCCTCCGGCAGGCCCAGCCGCTGGGAGATGGCGAAGGCATTGGACTTGCCGGGGATGCCCACCAGCAAACGGTAGGTGGGGGCCAGGGTCTCCACGTCAAACTCGCAGGAGGCATTCTCCACCCCCGGGGTGGTCATGGCGTAGACCTTCAGCTCAGCATAGTGGGTGGTGGCGGCCACCAGGGCCCCTAAGCTCCGGGCGTGCTCAATGATGGCGGCAGCCAGGGCTGCCCCCTCCACAGGATCCGTGCCGCCCCCCAGCTCGTCGAAGAGGATGAGGGTGTCCCCGTCGGTCTCCTGGAGCATGCCCACGATGTTGCTCATGTGGGAGGAGAAGGTGGACAGGGACTGGGCGATGGACTGCTCGTCCCCGATGTCTGCCAAGACCCGCTGGCAGACCCGGACGGTGCTCCCATCCCCCACTGGGATATGTAGCCCGCACTGGGCCATGAGGGTGAGCAGGCCGATGGTCTTTAAGGTCACCGTCTTGCCGCCGGTGTTGGGGCCGGTGATGATGAGCGTGGTAAATTCATCGCCCAGCCACAGATCGCTGGGCACCACCTTGTCCGGATCAATAAGAGGATGACGACCGCGCACGATCTTCAGGTATCCTCGCGTGTTCATCTTGGGCAGGCTGGCGCGCATCTCCCGTGCCAGAAGCCCCTTGGCGAAGGCAAAGTCCAGATGCGTCAGCAGCTCGATATTGGTGAAGATGCTGTCCGCATGCGGGGCGATCTGATCGGACAGGGCCTGTAAAATGCGGGCAATCTCCTGCTGCTCGCGCGCGTGCAGCTGCTTCAGGTCGTTGCCCAGCTCCACCACAAACATTGGTTCAATGAACAGCGTCGCTCCTGTGGCGCTCTGGTCATGCACCAGACCCGGCACGTTGGCGCGGCATTCGGCCTTCACGGGGACGCAGTAGCGGTCACCCCGCATGGTGATGATGCTGTCCTGCAGATACTTGGAAAAGCTGGAGGAGCGGATCATCTGGCTGAGACGGTCGCGCATGCGCTCGTTGGCGCTGCGGATCTGACGGCGGATCTGATGGAGCTCCGCCGAGGCGCGGTCCGCGATTTCCTCCTCGCTGATGATGGCGGCGGAGATATCGTTTTCGATGCCGTCCAGCGCCGTCAGGCGGGTGGCCAGGCCGGTCAGAATGGGCGTATCCTCGCGGTCACGTACCAGCGCGGACCGGGCTGCGCGCGTGGCGCGCAGGCAGGCGGCCACGTCCAGCAGCGCGCGCTGGCTGAGGCATGCGCCCTTCTGGGCCAGCGTCACCTGCTCGCGCACGTCGGGAAAGGCCACCAGCGGCTGTCCGCCCAAATAGCTGAGCAGCACGCAGGCTTCCTCGGTTTCATCCAGCGCCCGGCGCACCTCGCTTACATCATCGTAGGGCACGAGGGCCAGGCATTTTTCCTTGCCCATGTCCGTCAGGGCGTGCGCGGCCAGACGCTCGCGGATCTTGGTAAATTCCAGCACGCGAAGGGCGCGGTCCTGTTCCATAGGGGTCCTTCCTTTCGGGAAATGGTGGGGGTACCGACTATTCCACGCCGCGCGCCCAGTGGCCCAGCGTGGTTTCAAAGGCGGCGGGGGCGCAGGGAGCGCCGGATAGCAGCGCCGCATAGGTGCGCGTAAGGGACTGTTGCTCCCTTGGGCTTTCAACGGTGAAGTGCAGGAGCATGCCCGCGCCCAGCGCGCGGCGGTCCGCGTCGCGGGAGCGCAGGTCGGTGGGCAGCGCCCCCAGAACGCTCAGCTCACAGCCTTCGGGAAACCGCGTGCGCGTAAGGGGAAAGCGGTAGCCCAGGCGGTCGGTGAGGGTGGGGTCAGCTTTCGCACAGACCATGGCCTCGTCCGTGCACAGGGCGCAATCCGCACGGCCGTGACGCAGCCCGCGCCGCACGCGTTCGGGGCAGTGATTGAGCAGCATGAGCGTTTCACGGCCATAGACCTTGAGCAGCGCGGGCAGAGGCAGGGGCGTCAGGCCCTTTTGCTCGGAAAAGGTCCATTCCGGCCAGAGCACGAACCCGCATGCGCCCAGCGCCCGAACCGTCTCAACGCCCATGGGATTGGTGGCGGGTACGCCCTCCCCGGCCAGCACCGGCAGGGGGAGGGAAAGGCCCAGCTGTCCCACGCTTTCAGCCATCACGCCGCCCAGACGGTCCGCATGTGCGCGAATGACGGCCAGACAGGCGTCCTGCGTGCGCTGCGTCATCTGCGGGGGCAGGCGCAGCCACGCGCCGCGCGGCAGGCGCGGCAGATCCCGCGAGAGCGCTTCCGGTGTGAACGTGCGGGGCGCAAAGCACAGAAGCGTGGCTCCCGCCTGCGCGAGTCCCTCCGCAAGCGCCGGGTCCGAAAAGATCACAGCCAAGGTATCCGATCCGATGGGGGAATCCGGATGCGGGTGTTGGGAAGGGACGGCATCGGGCCGCGAGGGCCGTCCGGCGGAGGCAAACGCCTCCGTGCGCGTCCGGATGAGCCGTTCCACGGCCTCCCGCCGAAGCGCGTTGAGCGCGCTGACGGGCAGAAAAATCCCTTCATCCACCATCACTTGCAGACGGCTTTCCTCCTCGAGCGCAAAGGGCGTGCCGCCCAGCTTGTCCAACTGGCGGCGTGCATCCACTTCGGTGGAGGGACGGCTCTTGGCCGCATCGACGACGGGGCCGGTTACCGTCACGCTCACTTCGCCGTCGGTGAGGGTCAGCGTCATGGGCTGCCCCTGCGCAAAACGGGCCGCCATGCTCACAGGGATGGGCCGGGGCGCATGTGCGCGAGCCCGCTCCAGCTGGAGGGCATCCGCCAGGCGGGCGACCTGCATGCCGGGCTTTGCTTTCGCATCGGGCCGCAGACGCAGGGAAGCCGTGCCTCCTGCGGGAATATCCGGGCCGGAGTAGCGCAGGTCGTAGGATTCGCCCGCGCCGCGAAGCTGCAGACTGTCACCGTCGTGAAGTGCGCGGTCCACATGCAGCGCGGCCAGACGGCCCTTAACGGCCTGCACCTTGCCCAGCGGCAGGCCCTCGTGGCTCACGCGGTCCGGGGTGACCAGGTCCGCATCCTCTGCGCCCAGAATATGGCCGCGCGTGAAGCCGCCGCGGTTGAAAATCTGTAAAAGCTGCTCGCGCTGCACCGGGTCCGGGCGGAAATTGCCCTGCGCGACGGCATCCAGCGCCCTGCGGTAGACCGAAGTGACCACGGCCACATATTCGGGGCTTTTGAGGCGCCCTTCCACCTTGAGCGAACGCACGCCCGATGCACACAGCACGGGCAGATCGTCCAGCAGGCACAGGTCGCGCAGAGACAGGAGCGGACCCTGCATTCCGTCCATGCGGAAGCCCTGACGGCAGGGTTGGGCGCAGCGTCCCCGGTTGCCGCTGCGTCCGCCGGACATGCTGCTCATCAGGCAGCGACCGCTCACGGCGGTACACAGCGCGCCATGCACAAA
>ERZ857965.3707-NODE-3707-length-11166-cov-2.836378_pt1 | contig 11166 bp, 9 predicted proteins | sample MGYA00519758_ERZ857965 | MGnify/ENA primary metagenome ERZ857965 (study PRJEB31778, sample SAMEA3449381) | human gut metagenome | biome: human gut; feature: human-associated habitat; material: faeces | place: United Kingdom | collected 2010/2012 ...
GCATGGCGCGGCCGCCCAGCACGTAGCTCGGACGCACCAGCACCGGATAGCCGATACGCGCGGCGGCCCGCACGCCGGCCTTGACGGCCTCGGCAATCTTGTCCAGGTTCATGTGTCCCGGAACAATTTCGTTATATGAACAAACAATACCAACTAATGGTTTTGCAAGTTCTTCTTCAGTCATCCCAAGAGCATTAAATAATGATCTGTGAGGTGCCTGCTGTATACCTGATTTTACTGCATCACTCTTCATAATAATAACCTCCGTCAATATAAATATGTATTATATACGTTTTGCTATTTCATCACCCATTTCCTTACAACCAACTAATGTCATTCCTTCTGACATAATATCAATCGTCCGGTATCCTTCCTCGAGTACTTTCTCTACCGCCGCCTCAATCGCATCTGCTTCTTGATCGAGATCAAACGAATATCTAAGCATCATCGCCGCCGATAAAATTGTAGCAATCGGATTTGCGATTCCTTTTCCCGCAATATCAAATGCTGTTCCGTGGTCTACTGAACTTCTGATAAACGGAAGACCAAATGTAAGTGTTACAGACTTTTCAAAGTCAAGTGTCTTACAAGCGATATGTCCCTGATCATGGTACAGAGAAAGGATTGCATCGTATTTTCCTGATTTACCAATATGGAATACAGAATCTGCCGGGCATGGTCCAACAGCATTGATTCCTCTTTCCTGAGCTGCTTTAACCGCCGGTCCGATATCTGTGATTTCTTCTGTTCCGAATAATCCGTTGTCTCCATTATGTGGGTTCAGACCAGCTACAGCGATCAGTGGATTTTCGATTCCGACTTTACGAAGTTCCTTATCGATATTGATTACATCTTCAAGGATGACATCCTTTGTTGCATAGTGGCATGCATCAACCAGTGACATATGACGGCTTACAAAGAATACTCTCAGTTTATGGCAGGAGAACATTGTAAGAGCATATGGCGAATGTGTCTGGTTCTGATAGATTTCTGTATGTCCAGGTTCTTTGATGCCAACCAGTTTGATCGCTCCTTTGTGGATTGGTGCTGTAGAAACTGCATCTACCTTCTTAGCCATTCCAAGTTCAATGGATTTCATGATCCAGTCAATTGCCATCTGTCCTGCAAGTGCCTGAACTTCACCCCATTTGATAGAATCGGTGTCATAATCACCTGTTTCAATCACATCAACTGTACCATATTCATATTTTGCTTCTGAAGGATCTTCAATCTTATTATATTTTAATTCTTTACCAAGTACTTTTGCTGCTCTGTCGAGAATAGCAATGCTTCCGATCACAAACGGTTTGCAGCATTCATGAATTTCTTTATCAAGCATAGTTCCCACTACGATCTCTGGTCCGATACCTGCCGGATCTCCCATTGTGATAGCTGTTACTGGTTTAAAAATTGTTTCGCTCATTTTCGTTCTTCCTTTCGTTTTGTTTTATTTTAATTTGTTTTTCCTTTTGTTTTATGTTTTTATTTTATAGCGTTTTCATCGTTTTCGCAACACTTTTTTACCATTTCGTAAGTTTTTATATTTTCCGCATCGTATTTTTATGCATTTTAAACATATTATTCCATTTATCTTTTCGTTTTCTTTCGTTTTTTCGTTTGTTTATTATTTAACGTATTTTTTCGTGATTTTGCTTTCGTTTCTACCATTGTTTTTTCCTTATCCGCGTAGTATAATTTTCTCAGAATCTAATATTGATAAAATCTAAAGGAGGACACTATGCAGAAGAAACTTTATTTTGGAAGCAACCTGAAAATGTACAAAAATATTCAGGATACCGTTGCTTACCTGCAGAAACTTGTAGAAAATACAAAGGATATCAGCCGTGATGAGATTGAACTTTTCATCATCCCTTCTTACACAACACTGGAAAGTGCTACGAAAAATGTAGATCGAGACTATGTACTTCTCGGCGCCCAGAATATGTGTTGGGAAGACCAGGGACAGTTTACCGGGGAAATTTCTCCTCTTATGTTAAAAGAGCTTGGTCTTGATCTTGTTATGATCGGTCATTCCGAAAGACGTCACGTATTTGGTGAAACCGATGCAGAAGAAAACAAAAAAGTAAAAGCAGCATTAAACCATGGCTTCACTACTTTATTATGTATCGGTGAGACCGCAGAAGAAAAAGATTTCAGAATCAGTGCAGAAGTACTCCGCACACAGCTTAAAGTCGGATTCCATGATGTTCCCGTTTCTCAGGTGGGCAAGATCTGGGTTGCTTACGAACCGGTATGGTCTATTGGTGTAAACGGAACTCCGGCAACAGCTGACTATGCTGAAGAGATGCACAAAGTCATCAAAGGATGCCTCCGTGAAATTTTCGGCGAAGAAGCAGACAAGATTCCTGTATTATACGGCGGAAGCGTAAATCCGGGCAATGCAAATGAACTGATTGTTCAGCCATCCATCGATGGACTCTTTACAGGACGTGCTGCATGGGATGCAGATAAATTCGACAAGCTGATACGTGACGCTAAGGCAACCTACGAAGCACAGTAACCGGACTTCTCCAGTACAAAGCAAAATATGCCTTTTCAATTCACTGAAAATACATATCCCATTAAATTCAAAAGCGGGGCAGTAAAAGGTTTGTCCTTTACTGCCCCGCTTTTCTTTTACCAATCTGTATACAGATCTATATTTCCGGATCCACTTCCGGTATCATATACTTTTCCAGCACCAAGTGACGTCTCTACAACTGTTCCTCTCGGGTAATCATCACTTGCCAAAACAATGTAACCATCGGCATCTCTGATTGTTCCGTCACTTGCTATATGGCGTCCTGGGATTGCAAGCCCTCCTCCCGGAAGTACCTTCTGAGAATAGTAAGTCTCGGTATGTCCATTATACCAGATCCTTCCCTTTGACGGGGTAAGACCGCCTGATGGGATCACATAGCCACCGCTTCCGGAATTATTGCCCGCAGATGTATTACTTCCGGCGGAAGCTGACGCCTGCTTTGTCTCTTCCTGTGCCTTTTTTGCCAACTGCTCATCCGCTTTCCTCTGGGCTTCCTCCTCCTGCTTTTTCTGTGCCGCACGTGCCGCCTCAAGCTGTGCATTTACCGTGGCAAGGTCTGTCGAAGTCTCTTCTGCTTTTGCCTGCAACGCTGCCTGTTCACTGTCCAGCTGGCTTTGCAGTTCAAGCAGTTCCTGCTGCCTGCTTTTCAGTTCAGTCTCCTGCTCTTCAATACCTTCACGTACTTTCACCATATTCTCCAGCATATCCTTATCGTACTTTGTAATATTCTGGATAAAGTCTACACGGTTCAGGAACTCTCCCATACTTTTTGCTTCACATACCATAGAAAGCAGTGTGTCCGAACCATTTTCATACATGTACTTAATTCGAGTCTTCATGTTTGCATACTGTACTTCCTCGTTATTACGGGAAATCTGGAGCGATGCTTCCAAACGGAATACTTCATTATTAGACTCTTCAATTTTCACTTCTGTCTCAGCGATTTCATTGCTGATCGTAACCAGATCCTGGTTGATCCCTTCCAACTGACTCTGTAGATTACTGGTCTTATCTTCGAGGCTGTCCACCTCTTCTGCATGTACCGACATCTCCGACAGCGCGATACCGAATGCACAGATCAGAGAAAGTCCGCACTGTACGATTCGTTTTTTCTGCATTTTCATAAATGTAATCCTTTCTTGAATGTTTTGGGGTAACACTAAGATAGTATATACTATTTTAATCAAAAGAACAACCTTCTATTTTCTGGAAAGGACTGTACACAACCATTTCTTCCCATTTTCAACGTACAAAAAGCTTCTTCAGATGCCATTTTTCTCTAAGTGTATGACAGCAAAAAGGAACAGGCTTTTTGCTGATTTCAATCAGTTAAGCCTGCTCCCTTTTCAGCAGAGCCTATGCTGTCGGCTCTGCAACTGTTTTACTTTTATCTTTTTTCACTCTGTATCCAGCAGTTGTTCTGCAGATGACCGGATCAAAGATCAGGAACATTGCCGGAAGGACAGTCAGTACTACGATCACACTGATGATCGCTCCCCTTGAAAGAAGTTCACAGATAGAACCGATCATATCAACCTGTGTATAACAAGTCACACCAAATGTTGCCGCAAAAAAGCTCAGTCCACTAGTAATGATCGATGGCATACTGATTCTGTGTGCAATCGCAACAGATTCTTTCTTACTCTTGCCTTTCATACGTTCTTTCTGATATCTGGTCGTCATAAGGATTGCATAATCAACGGTTGCTCCCAGCTGGATTGCTCCGATAACGATACTTGCAACGAACGGAAGACTCTTACCCTGATAGAACGGAATCGCCATATTAATCGTAATTGCAAACTCGATAACCGAAACCAGAATGATCGGAAGCGAGATGGATTTAAATATAAGCAAAATGATAATAAAGATTGCTGCGATTGAAATAACGTTAACCCTTGTCAGATCGATATCTGTTACATCCTGCAGGTCTTTCATCAGTGGTGCTTCACCGATTACCATTCCAGACTTATTATAGGATTTTACAATCTTATCAATCTGTTTGATCTGTTTGTTGACCTGCGGAGTTGCAGACTCATACTTGGTACATACAAACATCAACTCGGTATCCTTACCCTGAAGCATACTCTTTACATCATCCGGGATCATCGATTCCGGAATAGAAGATCCAACGATAGAGTTAAGTCCAAGTGTCCATTTTACACCTTTGACATCATCAATTTCACTCATCATTGCCTTTTTCTCTTTGGCATCCATGTCTTTATCTACCATAACTATATGCATTGTACTCATATCAAAGTCATCTTTCAGTTCACTGTTTGCCACATTTGATGGAAGTGACTGTGGAAGTGACTGTGCAATATTATAATAAATTTTTGTATGATTATTGCCATAAATAGCAGGAATAAGCAAGATCAGGAAAGCAACGATCCATACTTTGTAATGTTTGGTGATAAATGTCGAAACCTTATCCATGCTCTTGATCAGCGGTTTATGCTTGGTTTTTTCAATCGGTTTATCAAAGATAAGAATCATTGCCGGAAGGATTGTTACACAGCAAAGCACTCCAATGATAACACCTTTTGCCATAACAATACCAAGATCACGACCAAGTGCAAATGTCATAACACAAAGAGCTACAAATCCTGCTACTGTGGTGACAGAACTTCCTACAATGGATTTGAATGTATTAGAAATCGCATGTCCCATCGCACGGTTCTTATCTCCCGGGAAACGGCGCTTGTTCTCTTCGTAGCTATTCAGCAGGAAAATGGAATAATCCATCGTAACACCCAGCTGCAATACCGCCGTCAGCGCTTTTGTAATGTAACAGATCTCGCCAAGGAAAATGTTACTTCCCAGATTATATACAATTGCTACACCTATACTGATCAGGAAAAAAATCGGTACCAGGAAGGATTCTCCGGTAATTTCCAACACCAGAAAAGAAAGAATTGCCGCAATTACAACATAAATCGGGACTTCTTTCATTGCTACATTCTTGATATCGGCTACAACACCTGTCATACCTGCAATAAAACACTGTTTGCTGGCAATCTTACGCATCTCACCGACTGCATTCATTGCTTCGTCAGATGAAGTCGTATTGTCAAATAATGCGAGCATCAGTGTCGCATCTCCGTTGTAGAAGGCTTTTCTCAAATCGGATGGTATCATCTCTACCGGCAGTGAAAGATCTGCCACATCACCATACCATAATACTTTTTCGACATGATCAACCTTATTAAACTGATCCGCCAGCTTCTGGATATCTTTCATGTCCGTATCCTCTACAACAACCATGGCGAATGCACCCATACCATATTCATCCACCATAACGTCCTGTCCTTCTACTGTTTCCAGTGATTCCGGAAGGTAACTGAGCAAGTCGTAGTTAATTCTTGTCTTCGCCATTCCAATAAATGACGGAATCAAAAGCAGTATCCCCAGTAACAAAATTATAACTCTGTGTTTTGCTATCCATTTTCCCGCTTTGACCACAATAATCATCTCCCTGTCTTTACATTTTTATTCTATAGAATATTATACAAAAAAATGACTGATGGTCAATATCAAATAGTCACAATAATTTCATAATTAAAAAATGAATTTTGGTCATTTTTAGCATGGTTGATTTTTTATTATTTTCCAAAAACTATAAACTACAAAAAAACTGCTACTGGCAGTTTTTCTTGTACACAAACATACTAAAAAGGGTGTTTTTCTGGTATATTACAGAGAAACACCCTTTGCTCTTAGCTCTTATTTACGAATCGTAGATACAGAATAGACCAGAATTTTCATACAGATTTCTTTTTCCGGATCAATCTCTACTGTAAGGATTTCACCATCCCGTTCTTTTACTGTTGCGATAATCCCTCCCATTGTAAGAACCTCATCTCCAACCTTGATCGAATCATGGAGTTCCTGCATTTTTTTATTCTTTTTCTTTCCCGGAACTACCATCATAAAATAGATCACTACAAACAATAGTACCGCATACAATAAAATCATCATCTGTGCATTCATACTCTTATCCTGCCTTTTTTGCTTTATTATACTACTTCAGATAAGCTTCTACAATCTTTACAAACATTGCTGATCCTTTGTAGAGCACGTCTTCATCTACATTAAAGTGTGGATTATGATGAGGAACATCCGTATGCTTTACCGGATTAGAAGAACTAAGGAAGAAAAATGCTCCGGGTACTTTCTGTAAGTAGTATGCAAAATCCTCTCCTGCCATATTTGGTGCCGGAACTTTACTTACAACATCCTCTTCACCTACAACTTCTTTTGCGGCTTCAGTTACAAGTGCTGCCATCTCATCGTTATTGATTACCGGAGGTGCTCCCCAGTCCATCTCAACTTCTGCTGTTCCTCTGAATGTTGCTGCTGTACTCTTTGCAATCTCTTCAATTCGTTTTGCAAGGTACTGTCTTATTGGCTCTTCCAGTGCCCGGATCGTTCCTTCGATTTCTACTTCGCTTGGAATTGCATTATAAGCAACACCACCATGGAAATAACCAATTGTTACAACTGCAGCTTTTACTGCGGAAACTTCACGTGCAATGATTTCCTGCAGGTTAATTACAATATGAGACGCCATTGTAATCGGGTCTGTTCCTTTTTCCGGAGTAGAGCCATGACAACCTGTTCCTTTTACATGGATCACAAATCTGTCAAATGACGCCATACAGCATCCAGGAGTAACAATTACCTTTCCTGCAGGGATATCTTTGTTGATGATACTTCCGATATGCTGTCCAAATACAGCATCTACACCATCCATTGCACCATCTTTGATCATAATCTCTGCGCCTTTGGATAATTCTTCCGCGGTCTGGAACAGAAGTCTTACATTTCCTTTAATTTCTGCTTTGTGTGCATTCAAAACTTTTGCAGCTCCAAGAAGCATTGCGATATGATTGTCATGTCCACAGGCATGCATCAGACCTTCATGTTTGGACTTATAATCGACATCATTTGCCTCCGTAATCTTAAGTGCATCCATATCTGCACGAAGTGCAACCGTCTTACCTGGCTGCCCACCCTTGATTTCTGCAATGATACTGCTGTCTGTTCCTGAACATTTATAAGGAATTCCGAGTTCATCCAATTTATCTGTTACATATTTCTGCGTTTCCGGAAGATCAAAACCAAATTCCGGAATCTGATGCAACTCTCTTCGTATTTTTACGAGTTCTTCCTGTAAACCTTCACATTCTTTCCACATACTCATGCTTATTCCCTCTTTTCTCTATGAATCTTTTGCTTTTTATTCATTTCCCACTAAGCAGTTTTCTTTTCTTTTACATATAACAGTCTTGCAAATCCAAGGCTTCCGAATACAGACACAACGATAAGTACCCATGCCGGAGGAGCGATCGTAAATTTAAGGATAAGCGGAAGTCCCATACCAAAGATGGCAACTTTAGGATATTTCAATGCATAGGTTCCAAAAGTTCCTCCGAAAATTGCACCTGCTGCATATTTTGTAAGAGCGGATACAATAACATCTGGAAGTACGGATACAACTGCTGATCCTACTAAAACAGCTGCTGTTGTAGCGATCAGGTTTGTAATAATAGAACCACAGATTGCCATTGTAGAAGCCACCTCTGCCTGAAGCGTTCCTGGTTCACTCTCCGTCGTTTCAAGAGCCATTGTTGCACATGGAACTCGCATGTTACCGATATTTCCTGAAAGGAAACTTAAGTATGTACCAGTAAGTCCAAGAGCTGCATAGTAAGAAATTGGTTCAACAACATAGAATGCACCAAATGATAATGCAACCATTCCCCATCCTGCAAGTACTACTTTCGGATCCGGCCAGCAGTTATAGGTAATACACAGCCAGATAACCGGTATAAATGATGTAAATGCTGCGAGCAGGTTTGTAGGAGTACCGATTCTAATACTATTCTTTTTCCATTCTGACATTAATTCTTTATTTTCCATAATCATACCCTCCTATGCTCCAACTGCCATATCATAGATGATTGCAAATAACATTCCGATGATCATTGCAATACCAAGATTGTACTCTCTGATTTTTGGAACTTTCTTTGCTACAAATTTTTCAAGGATTGCCATTCCGATAATACCACCGGCAACGGCTGCTGCATTTCCCCATCCTTTACCAATTTCGTTAACATCCAGATAACCGAAGATACCAAGTGAACAGGCCCCACTCATTACAACCAGCCATTTTGAATCGCCACCGCTCATCTTTGTTCTCAAGTTTTCAAGTGCAGGTGTAAAAAGACCTGTTACAACCAGCCATCCAGCTCCGTTGAGTGCCATTACGAACCAGCTGACAGCCATAACTTTCAGTGTAAATCCAGCTCCTCCAAGCTCTGCACCTGCCGCTTCAGCACCAAGCGTTGCTGCAGTAAGCTCTGTCGGTGCTGCACCAATGATGGAAAGTCTCTGCCATGCCATTGGACCTCCGATCGAAGTCATAAGACCAACCATTACGATAAATACACCAAGTGCAGGTCCGATTGCGGAAATGAGACCGACTCTGAATGCTGTCTTCGGCACTGTTGCCGGAATGTTTGCCTTCACTGTCATTTTCTTTGCCATTCGGATATAAAGAACAGCCTGGACAAATGCAATTGCTACAGTAATACCACAAAGCAAATACACGATCATTGAATTAGAAATCTCTACATAATCCATATACTCTCTTCCTTTCTTCTTTCATGTTCCTTTTTTGTTATCCAGTTTCCTCTTGTTAATGATAAGTTTATAACTTAATAACTTTGCTTTCTATATATATCATGTACAAATTTATCTTGATTTTTTTATATTCGACATCATTTTTTTGTATTTGTGATATAATTATTTTATCAGTTTTTGTATTTGAGATACAATTTTATTACAAGGAGACTAAAAATGACTGTCGAAGAACTATTAGAACTGCCAACTATTAAGGGATTAAAACTTATTTCCGGAAATCTCGGTGTACACAGAGAAATCTCCACAGTAACCGTCGTTGATACTCCGGATGGCTTCCAGTGGTTAAAAGGAAATGAAGTTGTGATCACAACGACCTATGCCCTGGAAAAGACGCCTAATGCTTTTCTTGATTTCATCAGCAAGCTGTTGTCAAGAAATATCAGTGCACTAATTGTCAAATCGGACCGATACATAAAGGTTATTCCGGAAAATGCCAAAAAACTTTGTGATGAAAAAGCTTTGCCACTGATCTACTGTCCGGCAATCTACGCATTTGCCGACATTATCAATCCAACTCTGTCCGGAATTATATCCAAACAGGCGGAGCAGCTAAAAGAATCTTCCAAGATTCACGAGAGTTTCCTGGAACTGGCAATAAATGACCGCTCTATCCATCAAATTTTGCAGACACTGAGTACTCTGATCCAGGAACCGACTGCCTATGTTGATACTGTTTTCCACAAAGTATATTTTTCTGAAAATGTAAGCGAGGATAGTCTTTATCTGAAGGGATTGTCATATGAAATTATTTTAAATGAATACCGAGAGAAATATCAGTGTATCGACGTTGTCAATAAAGAGCAGAAATTTGGATATATTATGCTTCTTTCTGACCGGACATATCCGGATACTGACTCCAATATCTACAAAACAGCGATTGAATATGCCAGTATCGTAATTATCCTGCGTATGCAGATCCGAATCAGCAACCGGATGATCGAAGAGAAATATTACTCTTCTTTTGTAGGTGATCTAATGCTTAACAACGTCAAAACACGTGAAGAGATCAATACACGTGCCCATTTATACGGCTGGAATCTGGACGGCGGCGGATTTGTTGCGATCATCGATATAAACAATATTAAAAAGTATTATCTGCGTAATCTGGATACCGGAACAAATGAAAAGCTTCAGAAATATACAGACCAGATTTTTGATACTTCTATTAAGTATATCAAGCAGGCATTCCCTTCCACTATTTATTATTCACAGAGTGACTTTATTGCCTTTCTGATCACTGGAAAACTGCCTGTCAGCGCCCGTAAAACCCTTGCAGATACATTCAGTCAAATCCAGCACAGTCTGTTGAACGCCGTTCCTTTTACTATTTCAATGGGAGTTGGAATGTATGTAGATGACATTATCAATATTCACAACAGCTACCAACAGGCAAAGCAGGTCATCCAGACTGTCTATCAGATTCAGCAATTTAACCGCCTGTTCTTTTATGATCAGATTGGAATCTATCGCTTATTATTTTCTATTTCATCCAATAACGAGGCAATTGAATTCTGCGATAAATATGTAAAGCCTCTGCAGCAATACGATGACCAGCATCATGCAAACCTGATTGAAACACTACAGTCTATCATCAACTGTGGATGGAATTTAAAGCTGGCATCTGAAAAGCTTTTTTTACATTATAATTCTGTGAAATATCGGTTTCAGAAAATTTGTGATTTACTTGAAATTGATTTGAGAGATAATTCCAGACATACGGAAATAGAACTTGCTCTTAAGATTTATTTGATTCAGAAAAATCAGATATAGCGTGGGATTTTTCGACTGACTCATTCAATCGCGGGATTTCGCCATATAAATAAGTAAAAAAATACAGGGAAGAATGCAAACACTCTTCCCTGATATTATTTACTTATTTGCACGGCTCAATGCCATCACGAATATTACTCGATGATTGTAGC
>ERZ857965.3709-NODE-3709-length-11162-cov-2.455749_pt1 | contig 11162 bp, 8 predicted proteins | sample MGYA00519758_ERZ857965 | MGnify/ENA primary metagenome ERZ857965 (study PRJEB31778, sample SAMEA3449381) | human gut metagenome | biome: human gut; feature: human-associated habitat; material: faeces | place: United Kingdom | collected 2010/2012 ...
GCTTTACACTCGCCTGCATATCTGTGCCGCTTCCTGTGGGAAAATCGGTTCTTCCCACACTCTGTGCAAATAAGGTATCACCGGAAAACAGAATTTCTTCTTCCGGCAGATAATAACAGCAACTTCCCGCTGTATGTCCCGGTGTATGGAAAACTTCGATGGAAAATCCGGCAAGTTCCAGTTTTTTTCCATCGCAGATCCACTGATCTGCCAGCAGGACATGTGCACTTGCCCAGCTTCCGGACAGATTCTTTATGGAATCTGTAAGCACCTGTTGTTCGGCTGCACATGCGATAATCGGAATACCGTATTCGTCCCGCAGATCATCTGCTGCCAGCATATGATCAAAATGTCCGTGTGTCAGGAGAACCGCCACCGGTATTCCTCCCATTCGGTCAATTTTTTCTTCAATCCGTGCACTCTCATCCGCCGGATCGATGATCAGCAGCTCATTGCTTTCTTTATTTTTGATCAGCCAGGTATTGGTTCCTACCATTCCCAGTACCAGCTGTTCGATCATTGCTTTCTTCATATTTCCGGATTACCCCTTCTGTCAGCCGGTAGTACGTTCAATATCAATTACGCTCTCTACCTGACGGATCTTTTCTACAATACTGTTCAGTTCTTCCGTACTGTGTACATCAAAAGTCATGGATATCGTCGCACGCCCCTGTTTGCTGGTCCGGCTGTTGATCGTTGTCAGATCAATCTTGCGCTCTGTAAAGATCTTCGAGATATCCACCAGCAGACCTGTTCTGTTATTGGCATACACATTGATTTCTGCCGTATAAAGTCCACTGGTCAGATTACTGCCCTGCCACTCCGCATCGATCAGACGCACACGTTCTGATTCAGAAAGATTCATGACGTTTACACAGTCTGTTCTGTGAATCGTAACTCCACGGCCTCTCGTTACAAAACCGACAATCTCATCCCCGGGAATGGGACTGCAGCATTTTGCAAATCGTACCGCTACATCGTCGATACCTTTTACGACGATGCCACCTTTTTCTTTTTTTACGATCGGCAGTTTTTCTTTTGCTTCCGCAGCTGCCTCCAGAACTTTCTCATCGGTAATCTCTTTTTTATGTTCTTTCTCATATGCTTCAATCAGCTTATTGAGAATCTGTCCCTCTTTTAACCCTCCATGTCCCAGCGCGGCAAGTACACTTTCCCAGTCACGGAATCCGTATTTTCGCATCACAGCTTCCAGATATTTCGGCTTGGTCAGTTCTCCCAGTGTTCTGCCTTTTAATTTGGCATAATTTGCAAGCATCTCTTTTCCCTTGAGGATATTATCCTCTTTCCGCTCTTGCTTGAACCACTGATTGATCTTATTTTTTGCCTGTGTACTCTTTACAATTTTTAACCAGTCACGGCTTGGTCCTTTGGAATTCTGTGATGTGATAATTTCCACACGGTCACCATTTTTGATTTCATACTCGATCGGAACCAGTTTTCCGTTGACTCTGGCTCCAACCATTTTATTTCCCACAGCACTGTGCACACTGTATGCAAAATCTACGGTGCTGGAACCACGTGGAAGGGTTTTCACATCTCCCGCCGGACTGAAACAATAGACATTTTCATTAAACAGATCCAGATCGCTTTTTAACAGGCTCAGGAACTCTTTATTATCCGACATATCCCGCTGCCATTCAAGGATCTGACGAAGCCAGCTTAACTTTTCTTCTTCCTGCTGTTCTACCGGTTTCTTGCCATCCGAAGCCTCTTTATACTTCCAGTGAGCTGCAATACCATATTCCGCAGTACGATGCATCTCAAATGTTCGAATCTGGATCTCAAAAGGACGTCCTTTCGGTCCGATCAGAGTCGTATGAAGCGACTGATACATATTTGGTTTCGGCATGGCGATGTAATCTTTGAATCTTCCCGGAATCGGTGTATACATTTCGTGGATCACACCGAGGGCAGCATAACAGTCTTTTACCGTATCTACAATGATACGTACCGCAAACAGATCATAAATCTGATCCAGTGTCTTGTCCTGATTGACCATCTTTTTATAAATACTGAAGAAATGCTTTACACGTCCATTGACTTCTGCTTCGATATCTGCCTCTTCCATGCGGGTTTTGACCTCATCCACAATAGACTGCACAAAAGCCTCCCGTTCTCCTTTTCGGAGATTGATCTTTTCCACAAGATCATAATACACTTCCGGTTTCAGATATTTTAAAGAAAGGTCATCCAGTTCAATCTTGATCTTGGAAATACCAAGACGCTGTGCTATTGGCGCATAAATATCCATGGTTTCTCTGGCTTTTTCTTTCTGCTTTGGTGCCGACCAGTACTGTGCGGTACGCATATTATGCAGTCTGTCTGCCAATTTTACCAGAATCACACGGATATCCTTTGCCATGGCGAGAAACATTTTTCTTAAGTTTTCCGCCTGCACCTCCACCTTGTCCGCAGAATAATTCAGCTGACCCAGTTTAGTAACGCCATCTACCAGAAGTGCTACCTCACTGCCAAATTCTCGAGTAAGGTCTTCTGTCGTCATCACCGTATCTTCCACTACATCATGTAAAAGTCCGGCAACAATTGTTTCTTTATCCAACTCCAGATCTGCCAGAATGATCGCCACACACAGCGGATGAATAATATAAGGTTCCCCAGACTTTCTTTTCTGACCTTCATGTGCTTTAGAAGCAATCTGATAGGCCTTTTTAATCATAGAAATATCGGTGGACGGATGGTATTTGCGAATACTGCGGTTTAATTCTTCATACAGCTGTTCCGGACTCGTAAAATCTTTCATACATTTTACATTGGCCTCTACCGCCTCGATCTCCTGCATCCGTTCCTCTTCCGTTTTTATTTTTCCATCTTCCATAGATTCACCGCCTGTTTTTGTTTATTTACCCTCGTAACAGATGACAGATTCCACATCATACTCTTTCAGTCGTTCTCTGCCCTTTAAGCCTGCAAGTTCCATCAAAAATACAATTTTAACGACTTCGCCGCCCAGACGTTCCACCATCTTTGCAGCTGCCTCTATGGTGCCGCCGGTAGCAACCAGATCGTCGATCAGAACAACTTTCTGTCCAGGTTTCACAGAATCTTTATGCATCTCTATCGTTGCACTTCCATACTCAAGATCATAATCCTGGGAAATCGTCTCACACGGCAGTTTTCCTTTTTTCCGTATGGGTACAAACGGCTTATGTAAATTATATGCCACCGGCACACCGAAAATAAAACCTCTCGACTCAGTACCTGCAATCACATCCACGTCCACATCCTTGAGTTTTTCCTGAATGGAATCGATTGCCAGCTGCAGTCCGTCTGCGTCCTGCAAGATACTGGTTACATCACGAAAAATAATTCCCGGTTCCGGAAAATCCGGAATACTTCTCACATATTCTTCAAGCTTTTTCATAACAATCTCCCTTCTTTATATGAACTTTATCCCCTTCGGGTAAGCAATATCGACAATTAGCGACTACATTATACCATTAATCACGATTCATCGCAAATTTATTTTACCTGAATCGCTTTGTGCGGACACATTTCCTGACAGCAAAAACACCGGATACATTTATGATAGTTATAAACCGGCGGCTTTCTTCTGCCGTTTTTAAATTGCAGGGCTTTTCCCTCCACCGGACAGGCTTCCACACAGACTCCGCATTTTTTGCACTTGTCTGCTTCTATATACGGTTTTTTCTGAAAATATCGTAAAAAACCGTTATTAAACCGGTTCCACAGATTCCCTCTCTGCTTTTTACGGTCTACATTGAAATCCGGATTTCCGAAACGTTCCACTGCCTCCTGCATCGTGATCTCACCACCGTCCGTTAACAGCCGGATATTTTCTTCCCTCCAGGTACCAAGTCCCATCGTCTCTCCATGTACATTTGTCGGAACCATCTGTGGATCAAGATGTACCAGATGACAATATACACTGTCGATGGCCACCGGATCATTGCCCAGAAGCAGCACTTTCATCTTCACCGGATCTCCGGAAGTCGGTCCGTTTCCATCCATCGCCACGATCCCGTCCATCACGCAAAACCGCGGTTTGATCAGCTGATTCAGATCGATCAGCTGTCTTGCAAAAATGTCTGCATTCGTATATTTGGTATGCCCTTTGGCTTTATGGAGTCCGCTGATGCAGCCATACAGATTTTTTACCCCACCGGTTACTCGTTCGAGAGCATGTGTCTTCATCTTACAAAGATTGATCAGCGCATCCGTTTCCTGCACCGGTTTCGCCAGAAAGAATTCTTTTGCCGTGTGTCCCTGCGGATAAGATACCGTACTTCCCTCATTAAAATCAACGATCGCGACACCATAATCTTCCAGCATCTGATCCATGCCGGTGCCTTCCATGACTTTCTTCGCTGACCCCACACCGCAGGAATCACCGCAGCTCAGATGCACATAGCCTTCTTCTTGCAACAGTCTTACGATACCTTTGACCACTGCCGGATGGGTAATGACTGCCCGCTCCACTTCCGTTTTTCGTACCAGATTTGGTTTCAGCAGAATCTTTTCTTCTTTTTTCAGGAAAGTTTCCCATCCCCCTAGTAAAGCTATTCCCTTTTTCAGTGTGCTGTAAACCAGTTCTTCCTCATAACTTTCGCAGGAAAGAATCACAACTTCACTTTTCATTCTTTTTGTTCTCCTGTATATGTATTCTATCTGCTTTTTAAGCACTGTTCCTGTCTCCGGCTGTCCCGTTTTCACATGTTGTTTCCGCCATCATGTTTACCATATACTCTCTCATCAGATCAGTCCCATACTGCGAAGCAGGTACAGCCAGAATGTCAGTGTGAATCCGCTGAAAAATGTCGTCAACATCACAATGCTCGACGCCAGTACCCCCTCATGTCCCATATTTCTTGCCATGACATAAGAACTTACCGTTGTGGCAGAACCAAGCATCACAAGAATGGCGATCAGTTCCTTCTGCCGGAATCCAAGCATCACAGCAACCGGCAGAAATACCGCACACCAGACCACCAGTTTCAATACCGTAGCAGTAACCGCCGGTTTGATCTTTCCGAATGCTTTTTTTGCATCGAACGCAGCGCCCATCGCCATCAATCCCAGTGGAGTTGCCAGTTTTCCCAGATTATCTACTGTCTTGATAAGAATCGGCGGACAGGGAAGTTTACATCCTGACCAGATCACCCCTGCAAGGATTCCAAGAATAATCGGATTGGTTGCAATCCCTTTTAAAGTCTTCTTTATCAGTGTTCCGTCCAGTCTCTCTCTCTCCGGTTTCAGAAAAGCCAGTACCACAACGGCCATCACATTATAAATCGGCACCGAAGCAATGATCATCAATGGTGCCATGCCTGATGTTCCATATATATTCTGGATAAATGCAATACCAAGGATTGCAGCGCTGCTCCGGTAAGCCCCCTGAACAAATTCTCCCTGGATACTTTTGTCTTTCCACAGACATGAAATCAAAATCGAGATCACGATACAGATAATCGTTGTCAGTGCGCAGTATGCCACAAAGGTACCGTTCCACACGTCCCGAAAGTTTGCCTGGGAAAGATCGGAAAACAACAGGGCCGGCAGTGCCGCCTGAAAAACAAACTTATTCGCTTTATTGGTAAATTCTTCATCCATCAGCCCCACTTTCCGGAAGACAAATCCCAGGATCATCGTAAAAAAGATTGGCACTGTGGCATTCAGACTGAATATCAGATTCTCCATGTTACACTCCTACACCAGACCGAAGCAACGCAGCACATACAGCCATGCTGTCATAGTAAAAGCACTTCCCAGCGTAGTAAGCATGACCACACTCGAGGTAAGCGTTCCTTCGTGTCCCATATTTTTTGCCATAATAAAACAACTGACTGCGGAAGAAGACCCTGCCACTACAAGTGCTCCTACCATCTGTTCGTTTCGTAATCCGCTCAGGGCTGCAAGCGGCAGGGCAATCATGGCAATTCCTGCCAGTCGCAAAAACGTTGCACCAAGTGCCGGCCGGATCTGACCGATTGCTTTCTCTCCCTCAAAGGAGCCACCCATCGCCATGAGACCAAGCGGTGTGGCCAGACTGGTCAGATTGTGCACTGTCTTGCTGACGATCGTCACCTGTGGCACATGGCAGACAGACAGAAGCATTCCTCCGGCGATACCGAGAATGATCGGATTGGTCAGAATTCCTTTTACAGTCTCTTTTGCCAGATTTCCTGCTGCCTTCTTTTCCCCATCCGGTTTCATAAAAAGCAAAATGATCACAGCCAGAATATTATTAAACGGGACATTTCCAATCAGCATCAGAGAAGCCATATCGGATTTTCCGTAAATATTACTGATAAATGCGATTCCCAGCAGTGCAGAATTACTTCGAAACGCCGCCTGAGCAAACTCTCCACGGATATTCTCATCCTTCACCAGTCTGGAACACAGGACACTGACCAGTCCGCCGCCAATCGTGATAGCCGCACAGAAGCCGACAAATTTTCCGTCCCACAGTGTCTGAAAGTCTGCACTCCAGAGATCTTCCAGCAGCAGCAGAGGCAACGCCGCCCGGAAGACAAATCGGTTGATTTTCTTTATAAAACTTTCATCCAGCAGTCCGATCTTACGAAATCCATATCCCAGAAGCATTGTAAAAAAGATCGGCAGCGTGGCATTTAAACAAAAGAACAGATTTTCCATAAGTATGTAAAAGGAGCCATAGCACGATCACTCATGCGACAGCTCCTGTCTCCTTATTCAAAAATTTTATTATAAATCGGGAAACAATCCAGTGTTGCAAAATAGTCTCTTGGAGTCTCTGCCCGGCGGATCATCTCAAAACTGCCGTCTTCTTTCAGCAGGATTTCCGCTGATTTTAGTTTGCCGTTATAATTGTAACCCATCGCATAACCATGTGCACCAGTGTCATGGATTACCAGATAATCTCCCATATCGATCTTCGGAAGCATCCGGTCGATGGCAAATTTGTCATTATTTTCACAAAGAGATCCTGTGATATCATACTTATGATCACATGGCTGATCTTCTTTTCCCATGACCGTAATGTGATGATATGCTCCGTACATTGCAGGACGCATCAGATTTACTGCGCAGGCATCACAGCCAATATACTCTTTATATGTGTGTTTTTCATGAATCGCTTTTGTAACCAGGCAGCCATAAGGTCCTGTCATAAAACGTCCCATCTCCGTATACAGTGCCACGTCACCCATTCCTGCCGGAACCAGCACTTCTTCGTACACTTTCCGCACTCCTTCTCCGATTACACGGATATCATTCGGCTCCTGATCCGGCTTGTAAGGAATTCCCACACCACCGGAAAGATTGATAAATTTCACATGAGCACCTGTTTCTTTCTGAAGTTTCACGGCCAGTTCAAACAGTTCTTTTGCGAGCATCGGATAATAATCATTTGTCACTGTATTACTTGCAAGAAAAGAATGGATACCAAATTCTTCAGCACCTTTTGCTTTAAGAGTCTTAAATGCTTCAAAAATCTGTTCTGTTGTCATACCATATTTGGCATCTCCCGGATTATCCATGATATCATTGCTGATTTTAAAGAGTCCACCCGGATTGTAACGGCAGCTGATGGTCTCCGGAATATATCCGATAGCTTTTTCCAGAAAATCAATATGGGTAATATCATCCAGGTTAATGATTGCTCCCAGTTTTGCTGCATACTGATATTCCTCTGCCGGTGTGGCATTGGAAGAGAACATAATATCAGCTCCCTTGCATCCCATCGCCTTAGAAAGCATCAGTTCGGTCATGGAGGAACAGTCACATCCACATCCATATTCTTTCATGATCTGAATCAGTGTCGGGTTCGGGCATGCTTTCACCGCAAAGTACTCTCTATACCCTTTGTTCCATGCGAAAGCTTCTTTTACTGCTTTTGCATTGTCCCGGATACCTTTTTCATCATACAGATGATAAGGAGTTGGAAATTTTGCGGTAATCTCATCCAGCTGTTCCTTTGTTACAAATGGTTTCTTGTTCATTTTTTCATAATCTCCTCTGTTGTGTTCTGTTACATTATTTTGCCTGAATAACCTGCATGATATTGGTCACTGCGCCTTCCCCGTTTACCATATTGGTAGCCGGATCTCCTGCGGTAAATACCACAATGTCACCTTTCTTCACCAGATTTTCTCTTCTCACAATATACATGGCATGTGAAATGATATTCTCTGTGGAATCTTCTTCATAACCTGCTACGGAAGTGACTCCCCAGTAGATCTGCATCTTTCTTCTGGCCCACTCATTCGGACTTACGGCATAAATCGGCACTTTCGGTCTGAAGTTAGAGATCAGACGGGCGGTCTGTCCGGAAATCGTAGGTGTTACTATACAGTCTGCTCCCAGATTTTCTGTGGTCTGTACTGCTGCCACACCAACCGCACTGGAAACATTTTTATTACCCCGCAGCGCACGGTAGTCCAGAAAACGTTTGTGTGTCATATACGGCTCGGTAGATTCCGCGATTTTCACCATCATCTGTACCGCCTGTTCCGGATATTTTCCCATTGCGGTCTCACCGGATAACATGATGGCATCAGTTCCATCGTAGATGGCATTTGCAACGTCAGTTACTTCTGCTCTGGTCGGGCGTGGTGCACGCATCATGGAGTCGAGCATCTGTGTGGCAGTGATAACCGGTTTGTAGGATTCATTACATTTGCGGATGATCATTTTCTGAATATGTGGAACCTTATGTGCCGGGATTTCCACACCCAGATCGCCTCTGGCAACCATCACGCCGTCCGCAGCTTTAATGATCTTGTCGATATTATGTACGCCCTCAGCATTTTCAATCTTGGCGATAACATCGATCCGCTCTCCACCGTTTGCACGAAGCAGTTCTTTAATCTCTTTGATTGCTTCTGCATTTCTTACGAAAGAAGCAGCGATAAAGTCAATTCCCTGTTCGATACCGAACAGAATATCTTTCTTATCCTGCTCAGTGATCGCCGGAAGTTTCACTTCTACATTCGGAACATTGATTCCTTTTTTCTGACCCAGTTCTCCACCATTGACAACCCGACAGACTACATCGGTATCTGTTACGTTCTCAACAGTCAACTGAATCAGTCCGTCATCGATCAGGATCGTATCTCCCACTTTTACATCCTTCGGGAGATTTTTATAGGTCTGACTGCAACGAGTGTTATTTCCCTCTATCTGTTCCGTTGTCAGTGTAAACCGGCTTCCTTCTTCCAGATATACTTTCTGTCCGCCTTCCAGAATACCGGTACGGATCTCCGGTCCTTTGGTGTCCAGTAATATAGCGATAGGCAACTTCAGTTCTTTTCGTACTTTTTTTAACAGATCCATTCTGATTTTCTGTTCTTCATGATCTCCGTGAGAAAAATTGAATCTGGCGACGTCCATACCTGCTTTAACCAGTTTTCGCATCATCTCTTCGTCATCCGTGTTTGGTCCCATAGTGCAGATAATTTTCGTTTTTTTCATAAAGTATGCCTCCCTATCTTATGTGCGTATGTGTAAACAGATGGTCCTGGCAATACTCATAATTGCCGTTACACTTGGAACAGAAACGGAATTCCAGATGCTCTCCGTCTTTTTCTGTTCTTCCACAGATTGCACATTTATGTTTAGTGATTCCCTTGTTGTTTACCTGGCTTCGATGAACCGCTCTTTGAAATTCTTTTCTTCTGTGAATCTCTCTCGGATTATACCGGCTCATATTTCGTGTCATGAAAAAAAATATAATAAAGTTCATCAAAGAACAGATAATCGCAACTCTTACCGCCCATCCGGACTGAATCATCTCTGCCAGAATCATCAAGACATAAGCGACACCAAGCCATTTGATTTTTAATGGAATGATCATCATAAACAGCACCTGGTTATCCGGATAGGTTGCCGCATAAGCCAGGAAGATAGACATGCTGATATAATACGTGCTGAACAGTCCGCCAAATAAAACATTGCCGCCCAGTACAAAATTCAGGATAAATGCTCCGATGATTGTCATCAGAATACCTGAGAAGATGTATACATTATAGCGAAACGCTCCCCAGGTTCTCTCCAGAGAAGTTCCGATAGAGTAGTAAAACATCAATGTGATCAATATAAAGAAAATATTCTGTGTAGACGGTGGAATCAGCAGCCAGCTGACAATCCTCCATACCTGTCCGCGCAGGATCATGGCCGGTTCCAGTGTCATGTAGGTAAGTACCTGTGGAGTTATCATATACAACAGATATCCTGCCGCATAAGTCAGTACGATATACAAAGATAAATTGGTCAGTGCATATCTGCCGAATCTTCGCTCCATTTTATTCAAAAAATTCATATTTTTCTCCTTTTTAAGATGTTAGTCAAAAAGTATTTTGCCCCCATTGATTTCTGATTATTCCGTACTTCGTACTCTCACAATCAGAATAAGTCTTTTTTGCGGAAAACAATAGCTACCAGGATACTGAACACCAGAGAAAGCAGAATCACCATGAGAAATCCCATCGGATTATCCGCAAAAGGCATACCGACAGACTTTAAGTTCATACCATATGCACTGAAGATCATCGTCGGAATCGACATAACGATCGTCACTGTTGCCAGGAACTTCATAACAATATTCAGATTATTAGAAATAATTGAAGCGAATGCTTCTGTTGTTCCACTTAAGATACCACTGTAGATATTTGTCATCTCGATAGCCTGTTTATTCTCGATAATAACATCTTCGAGCAATTCTGTATCTTCCGGATACTGCTTGATATTTTCCACTTTTAACAGTTTTTCCAGAACCACTTCATTTGACCTCAGGGATGTAGTAAAGTACACCAGAGATTTCTGCAGCTCCAGCAGTTCTATCAGTTCCTGATTTCTCTGCGATTTGTGCAGTTTCTGTTCTACTTCATCACTCTTTTTGTCGATGATTCGCAGATAATGCAGATACAAAGATGCGTTGCGGTACAGAATCTGCAGGATAAAACGTGTTCTCTTATATGTGAAGAAATTCCGTACCCTTCCATCCATGAAAGAACTTAATACCGGGGTATCTTCCAGGCATACTGTGAAGATCTTATCGTCTGTCACCACAATACCCATAGGGATTGTTCCATACCATTCTTTGTCATTTCGTTCTTCGATCATAGGAATATCTACCAGGATCAGGGTATAATTATCCTCTGCCTCTATACGGGCACGCTCTTCTT
>ERZ857965.3712-NODE-3712-length-11157-cov-3.175644_pt1 | contig 11157 bp, 9 predicted proteins | sample MGYA00519758_ERZ857965 | MGnify/ENA primary metagenome ERZ857965 (study PRJEB31778, sample SAMEA3449381) | human gut metagenome | biome: human gut; feature: human-associated habitat; material: faeces | place: United Kingdom | collected 2010/2012 ...
CCGATGGAGATGTTCGCCGCCGTGCTGCGCGATCACTATGAGAAGAACAGCGACGGCCGCGAGGTCTACCACGTTGCCGTCATGCCCTGCACCGCGAAGAAGGGCGAGGCGAAGCGCGAGGAGTTCACCCACAACGGCAAGCCCGACGTGGACGCCGTGCTCACGACGATCGAACTCATCAACATGATAAAGGAAAGCGGCATCGACTTCGCCAATCTGGAAGACGAAGCGGTGGACATGCCGTTCGGCATCACGACCGGCTCCGGCGTCATCTTCGGCGCGACCGGCGGCGTGGCGGAAGCGGTCGCGCGCTGCTGCTGCCCGGACAAAACGAAAAACGCGGCGATGGCCATTGAATATTCCGGTCTTCGCGGCGTGGAAGGCGTGCGTGTGGCGAGCATGCTCGTCGGCGAGCGGACGATCCGCATTGCGGTGTGCAACGGTCTTCTCAACGCCCAGAAGCTCATCGACGAGATCGAGACCGGACGCGAATACTTTGACCTTATCGAAGTTATGACCTGCCGCGCCGGCTGCGTCGGCGGCGCGGGCCAGCCGCATGGTCTTACGAAGGACAAGTATGACCGTGCCGCGGGCCTATATAACGCCGACAAGACCGCCCTCATCAAGCGCAGCGAGCAAAACCCCGTCATCGAAACGCTCCTGCGGGACATCGGCGAGCGCGAGCACGAGCTGCTTCATGTCCACTATAAGGGCCGCGAGTTCTAAGCAAAACCGATATTTCTTTTCCCGCATCCCCCCGACAGCCGTCCGGCTGCCGGGGGGATCGGCATTTTCCCCAAATTGGCAGCCGTTCTTTCTACGCTTCGGGCGCTTGACCTTGTCCCAAGGGCAAGCTGTATGCTTTATACAGTACCGGGTCATCCGGAATTCAACAAAAAAGGAGAACCGAAAATGTCCAGAACCGCCGTTATCGTCATCGACATGCTCAACGACTTCGTCACCGGCCCCATTGCGAGTCCCCGCATCCATCACATCATTGAGCCGATCAAGGATCTGTGCGACTACGCCCGCAAGCACGACATGCCGGTGATCTACTCCAACGACAGCCACACACCCGAGGTGGATAAGGAATTCAAGGTGTGGGGTCCCCACGCGGTCGTTGGCACCAAAGGCGCCGAGGTCATCGACGAGCTTGAGCCGCAGCCCGGCGACCACATCATCCCCAAGAAGACCTACAGCGGCTTCTTCCAGACACCGCTGGAGCTCGTGCTCCGCGAGCTGGACGTCGATACCGTCATCATCACCGGCTGGCAGGCCGACTGCTGCTGCCGCCACACCTCCGCCGACGCATTCTTCCGCGGCTTCAAGATCATCGTCCCCCGCGAAACGACCGACACCACCACCGAGGAAGGCTATCAGGGCGGTCTCGGCTACATTCAGGCCATCTACGGCGCGACGATCTGCGATCTTGTCGACATTATGAAGTGATCCCGTTCCGGGCGTTTTCCGTCACCGAATAAAACCGAATAAATTTCAAGCCCTGTTTTTGCTTTGCAAAAACAGGGCTTCAGACTGTCAAAAAAGCCTCGCAGAGTTTGCGCCCGCAGGCGCAAATAAAGTTCTGATCATTTTCTCCGGCGACATGTGCGTCGGAGAAAATACATTTCGGCTCGCAAACGTGCGAGTTGTGCGCCAACGGCGCACAGCGAGTGCGCTGCGGCGAGCCGCAGCCTTTTCAAACGAGAGCCCAGCGTAGCGGGTCTCGTTTGAGAGCGTGTCAAAAATATTTTTTTGACACGCTCAAGCCCTGTTTTTGCTTTGCAAAAACAGGGCTTTTCTTATTTTTTCCACACGGGGATCTGCTGCCGCGCGTCCTGAAGCTCGCGCAGCAGCTCTTCCGTGGAAAGGATCCTTGTCTGGTAATTGCTCCGCAGCTGGTTGAGACCGAAGAGCTGTTCCTCGTCGGAATAGGCCTCCACGCACTCCTGCGGAACGACCGTGTCGTACCCCAGATAGTACGCGCGCATCACGGTCTCCGTTATGCATATGGTTGTGTGCACGCCCGTCACGATCAGCCGGGAGACGCGGTTTTCGTGCAGATACGGATTGAGCTCGCCGCTGCTGAACGCATTGAAGGAATTTTTGTAAAACACCTTATCCTCTGCGGCGGGTGCAAGGATATCGATGATCTCCGCACCGGCGGTCCCCTTCATGGTATGCTTCGGCCAGTGGCGAAGCTCCGGATCGTCCTCCGAATGGCAGTCGCATATATAGACCACCGGTATACCGAGACCTCGGATGCCGTCGAGGAGCTTTCGGATGTTCTCCGCCGCCCGCGCGGTGCGGGGTGTGCTCAGCGGCGAGTTTTCCAGAAAGTCCCGCTGCATGTCCACGATCAGGAGCGCCGTTTTTTCGCCGTGTCCTTTCTCCTTTTCGCGGATGTCCAGCAGCTCCGTGCGCAGGCTCTCGCAGCGGCGGATCGTGTTGCCGAGATGACTGATCTGCTCTTCGATAAGCTCCCGCCGCTCTCCTTCCGCCGAGCGGAGCATCTTCCCCACGGCCTTGAGCGGAAAGCCGAGATCCCGGTAGTACAGTATCTCATGCAGCTTCTGCCGGTCCTCCTCCGAGTACAGCCGGTACCCCGAATCGGAATGCGTGCTCGGCATGAGCAGCTCGAGCTTTTCATAGTGCCGCAGCGTTTTCGGCGTCACGCCCTCCAGACAGGCAAGCTGACCGATCGTATACACGGCGTCGCCCCCTTACAGCCGGTCGTTGCCGACGGGGGTGAGGAAGAGCTTTCTAAACTCCGCGTCGTCGGCGGAGTTTGCCAGCGCCCATTCGACCTTGGCGACGACGGCCTCTGTCGTCATTGTATAGGCTTCGAGCAGCTCATACTTTTTCTTGATGCGGAAGCCTACGCGGTAAAGCTCCATATCGCTCCCCTCGTGGGAGACCTGCGTGGTAAAAATGACCTTCACGTGGTTCCGAAGCAGGTGGCCGATCTTCTCGGTGAACTCGTCGTTATCGTAGTACGGCACACCGCCGACGCCAAAACTCTCAATGACAACGGCGTGGGCGTGCTCGGCCACATAGTCGAGAATGCCGGGCGCCATGCCGGGGATGAGCTTGATGACGCAGACGCGGCTGTCAAGCGCATCATAAAACCGCACCGGGCCGGGGAACGACTCGCGGATATAATAGCGCACCTCGCCGCCGCGGATGACAGCGACCTCCGGGTAATCGATGCTCGAAAAGGCGTTGAAGCTGCGCGTGCGCGTTTTCTGCGCGCGGTTGGCGCAGATGACCTTATTATCGAACACGAGATGGATGCCGCAGGCGTCGTCATCGGCGGCATAGGTGATCGCATTGCGCAGATTCTCCCGCGCATCGGTATCGCGCGCGTAGATGGAAACCTGCGAGCCGGTCAGCACGACGGGCTTCGGGCTGTTCTGGATGAGATAATAGAGCGTCGCGGCGGCATAGGCCATCGTGTCGGTGCCGTGGGCGATGACAAAGCCGTCGTAGCTTTCATACTTGTCCCGGATGATCTTCACGAGCTCGACCCAATTCTGCGGACGCATGTTCGTGCTGTCCAGATTAAAGGGCTGCACCGTGTCGATCTCGCAGAGAGAGCGTACCTCGGGGATGCATTGCAGCAGCTCCTCGCTCGTCATTTCGGGCGTCAGGCCGTCCTCCGCCGGGCGCGAGGCGATCGTGCCTCCGGTGGCGATCAGCAGCAGTTTTTTGCTCATGCGTTTTCCTCCTTCATCAGCTCGCGCAGCAGCGCCGCCGCTTCCTCTCCGGATGCGCCGACAGCCGCGCAGAACTGCGCGGCGTCGGTGAGCTTTTCTTTTAAAATGGCGCGGCGCATGGCCGCTTTGTCCGTCTCGCCGAGCGCGGCGGCAAACGTCCCGCGCCCGACGGCGGTGTGGATAAAGCCGTCCCGCTCCAGTTCTTCCCAGGCGCGCCGCACCGAAATAAGACTTACCGAGAGCTCCTGCGCCACGGTCCGTATCGGCGGCAGCACCTCGCCGGGCGCTATCTCCCCGCGCAGGATCTGTGCGGCAAGCTGGTCATACATCTGCCGGTAGAGCGGCAGCGGCGATGTATTCGTCACAGTCAGCTTCATAGATCCACCTTTTCAAACCTCTCGGCGCTGATCTTTGCCGAGAGCAGCGTAAAGGCCGCCCAGAGAGCGATCCCGGCAAACAGCACCGGCAGCTGGCGGAGCTGCGCGCTTTTCTCCAGCGTGTCAAGATACGCGCTGACCGGCGAGGGGATATACTGTGCGAGCGATTCCGCGGCGATGATATAGAGGAACGTAAACACGCCGCCCCAGAGGAACGCCTTGCCCTCGCTCCGCCCGGTTTTATAGAACACCGGGAAGAAAATGAGATTGAAGCCGCCGTACATCAGAAACGACAGGCCGAAAAACGCGACGTTCGGTTCGATGCCGGCGTTGTTCCCCCCGACGGGGTTGATCTTCGCGGAGAGGATCGCAAAGGGGATGGCAATGACAATATTCGCAAGCTCCAAAAGCGCCACGGCGAGCACGCGGGCGCGGACAACGTCGCCCTTGCGCACCGGCAGGAGCGCGGAATAGAAAATGTCGTTCTCGGCGCGGTTGGTTTTGAACGTGAGGAATATGCCGAGCGTCAGATAGAAAAAGCTGACATAATAGGGATACAACGGCACAAGCAGCAGCGCCGCGAGCGCGAAGAAGATGTATACGCTCGGATGGATGGCGAGCCGGAACTCTTTATACAGCAGATTTTTCATTCTCTCCCCTCCCGTTCGATGTGCACCATGATGTCCTCCATGCCGATGGGCTCCGCCGCGAGACCGGAAGCCATTGCGTCCTCCGTCTTCATCATCGCTTCAAAGCCAAAGCTCTGCTCCCGCAGACCGATGGCGCTCTCCTTTACGGCGTCTGTCAGCTCCTCCTTGCCGCCGGTCACCTTGCGGTAAGCGTCGGTAAAGGTGTCGCGGTCGGTGCTTGTGAGGATCTTTCCGTTGTGGATGTAGGTGATAAGGTCGGCGCACTTCTCGAGATCGGATATAATATGCGTGGAAAACAGGATGCTGCGCTCCCCGTTCGCGACCGTGTCGCGGAAAATGTCCAGAAGCTCGTCGCGGCTCACCGGGTCAAGGCCGCTTGTCGGCTCGTCGAGAAGGAGGAGCCGCGCCCCGTGCGAGAGGGCGAGCGCCAGCGTGAACTTGACCCACATGCCGGTGGACAGCTCGCGCACGCGTTTCGTCTCGTCGAGCGAGAAGCGCTTCATGTATTCGCGGTACGCGGCGTCGTCCCAATGCTCATAAAACCGCGCCGTCGTCTCCGCCACATCGCGCAGGCGCTTTGAGCCGTAATAGCGCGCGTCGCCCAGCACCACGCCGATCTGCTGGCGGCAGGCCGATTCGTTTTCCCGGAGATCCATGCCGAACATCTCCACCGTGCCGCCGTCCGGATGAACAAGGCCGAGCATGCTTTTGAGCGTCGTCGTCTTTCCCGCGCCGTTGCGCCCAATGAACCCCATGATATACCCGCTCTCCAAGGAGAACGAGACATGATCCAGCGTAAATCCCGGATACGTTTTGCAAAGATCGCGCACGAACAAAAGCTCCATCGCGCATTCCTCCCTGTCGGATATTTTATTGTGTATGCTCATTATACACAATTCAGTCTATCTGTCAAGCCCCTGCCTTGCCCGATGGGAAAAAATCTGGTATAGTATTTGCGATCTTTCAAGGAGAAACAACGCAAGTGAGTAAAAATACGAAATTATGGACGGCGGGCACGCTCAAAAGCCGCGGCTGGACGGAGGAGCTGATCGCCTCTCTCCTGCCGAAGCCGCAGCGTCTCTACCGGAACGGCCGCCGCGTGCGCGCCTGGCATATGGACGACATCCGGCGCGCCGAGCAGAGCGAAAGCTTTCGTTCGCTGCGCGCGGCGTCTGCCGAAAATACGGAAAGCATACCGGATGATGCGGCGCTCGATGCAGCGTCACAGCTTCTGGAAGGTGCATGGGATGCCGCCGCGCTGCCGGAAAGCCGTGAAGCGACGCTCGCGGCGCGCTACCATGAAGCGATCCTCCGCCAGATCCCGGCGGTCGGATTTGCCAAGCGGCTGCGGCCGGGACAGAGCATCAGCTATATCGAGCACTTTCTCCATCTGGAGACCGGCACCGGCGCCGAGCCGCTCGGCGCAACGCTCCGCCGGTTTGTGACCGCCGCGCCGTGGCTCGGCGCGAATGCAGCTTCTCCGCTCGCCGGAAAGCTCGCGGCGCGCTATGCCGCGGTGCTGCTTGCGATCAGCGCGCGGGACATTGCCTCTTTTACCGCCGCGCAGCCGGAGGCGAACATGGACGGGCTTCTCGAAAAGAGCGCCTTTCCCGTGCAGGAGCTTTTGCAGCACCCGCTCTCCTATCTCTATTCGGTCTTTTATATCCCGCGCGCGATCCGCTCGAGCCTGAAGCTGCTCGTGGCGCTCAACCCGAAGGACGAGTACCCGGAAGCGCGCGCCATGCAGCGCCATTTTATTCTCCATACCGGCGGGACGAACACCGGCAAGACCTACGCCGGGTTTGAGCGGCTGCACAAAGCCAAAACGGGCGTATATCTTGCTCCGCTCCGTCTGCTGGCGCTTGAAGCGCAGGAGCGGCTGCTTGATCTCGGCGTTGCGTGCTCGCTCACGACCGGCGAGGAAGAGGATCGCCGCGAGGGGGATACCCACGTCGCGGCCACGGCGGAAAAGCTCGATCTCTCCGCGCGGTACGATGTGGCGGTGATCGACGAGTGCCAGATGATCGCCGACCGGGAGCGCGGCTTTGCCTGGACGCGCGCGATCCTCGGCGTGCTCGCGCCGGAGGTGCATCTCTGCGCCGCGCCCGAGGCGCGCGATCTTCTGATCCGCATCATTGAGAGCACCGGCGACACGTGGGAGGAGATCCGTCATCTGCGCAAAACGCCGCTCGTGTGCATGCGCCGGGAAATTGATTTTGACGACGTAAAGCCCGGCGACGCGCTCATCACGTTCTCGAAGCTTGGGGTGCTTTCCGTGGCCGAGGATCTGCGTGCGCACGGAAAGGAGCCCGCCATCATCTACGGCGCGCTCCCCTATTCCACGCGGCGGCGGCAGATGGAGGGCTTTCTCGAAGGGCGGATGCAGTATGTCGTTTCGACCGACGCCATCGGCATGGGGCTGAATCTCCCCATCCGGCGCGTGATATTTCTGGACACGCGCAAGTTTGACGGCGTGGAGCGGCGCGACCTAAAGCCCGCCGAGATCCAGCAGATCGCCGGGCGTGCCGGACGCTACGGCATGTATGACAAAGGCTACGTCGGCGCAACGGAGAATCTGGACTTCATCCGCGAGGGGCTGGAAGCGGCCGTGCCGCCGCTCGAAATGGCGGTGGCCGGGTTTTCCGAGCTCGTTTTACAGGTGGAGCACGATCTTCTCGAGGTGCTGACCGAGTGGAACAAAATGCCGACCGTCGCGCCGTATGTAAAGCTCGATGTCAGCCGGTACATCACGCTCATCGGCAAGGTGCGGCAGGAGGGCTTTTCGCTCACGCGCGAGCAGGAGCTGCGGTGCGCAAACATTCCGTTCGACGAGACGGAGGAAGAACTTCTGGAGCTGTTCTTCTCCTTCCTGCGCTGCTTCAAGGCGGGGCAGCCGCTCTCCTGCCCGGAGCTTCCCGAGGGACATGCGCCCACGCTCCCGCAGCTCGAGCAATACTGCCGGAAGCTCGATCTCTATTTCTCGTTTTCCAAGGCGTTCGGCTGCCCGATCGACCGCGACGCGCTCTATGATAAGCGCGAGGACGCCGCCGATAGCATCAACCAGATCCTGCTCTACAATCTCAAAAACAACATCCGCTTCTGCGCGCGCTGCGGCGCGGCGCTCCCGCTCCACCAGAGCGGACGCCTCTGCCAGAGCTGCTACCGGAAGATCAGCGCCCTGCGCCGTCCGACGCGGTGGTAAAAAATCGGCCGTGCCTCCCAATTTTGGGAGGCACGGCCTTTTCTTTGGTTTATTCGGCTTTTAAGCCGTATTCTTCGGCGAGGGCGGCAAAGGCGGGCAGCGAGCGGCGCAGCCGCTCCTCCGGCACGCAGTAGGCAAGGCGGGCGTAGCCCGGACAGGCGAAATCATCGCCCGGCACGAGCAGAAGATCGTGCGCCATCGCCTTTTTGCAGAAAGCGCGCGCGTCACTCTCCGGTGATTTTACGAAGAGATAGAACGCCCCCTGCGGCTTCGCGCAGGAAAAGCCGAGCGCGGCGAGCCCCTCGCAGATGAGATCGCGGTTTTTCTTATACTCGCGCAACTCCCCCGTCTGGCCGAGGCACGCGGCGCACACGCGCTGAAAGAGCACCGGCGCGCAGACATACCCCAGCATCCGGCCCGCGCCGGAAACGGCGGCGCGCAGCGCGGCGCGGTCTTCGCTCTCCGGCGGCACGGCGAGATAGCCGACGCGCTCGCCGGGCAGCGAGAGGGACTTGCTGAACGAGTAGCAGTAGATCGTGTCGGGATAGAAACCGGGGATGTACGGCACGGCGTCGCCGTCGTAGACAAGATCGCGGTACGGCTCGTCCGCGAGGATGTAGATCGGGTGACCGTACTCCGCCGAGCGCTCGGTGAGCAGAGCGGCGATCTTCTTTATGCTCTCCTCCCCCAGCACGACGCCGGAGGGGTTATTGGGGGAGTTCAGGATCACGAGCCACGTTTTCCCGTTCACCGCCGCGGCGAAGGCCTCATAATCGAGCTGGAACGTCTCCGGCTCGGAGGGCACCTCGCGCATGACGCCGCCGGCGGCCTCGGTATAGGTGCGGTATTCGGAAAAATACGGCGTGAGCGTGATGCACTCGTCCCCCGGCGAGAGCAGCGCACGGCAGCCGATGGCAAGGCCCGCGGACGCGCCGCTCGTCATATAGATATCCTCCGGCGCGTAGGTCATGGAAAACGCGCCGTTCAGATACTCCGCCACGGCCCTGCGCACCTCCAGCAGGCCCTGATCGGGGCTGTAGGCGTGCAGTTGCGTGGGAGACATTTCCCGCATAAGGCGCTGCGCCGTCTCCTGCACCGCCGCGGGCGGGGCGATGCTCGGCAAGCCGATGCTGAAATCGTAAACATTTTCCGCGCCGACCTCTTCGGCGCGGCGCATGGCGTAATCGGCGATCTCCCGGATGGGGTTGCCGGACGCGCCGAGCGCGTATACTTCGGATGGGATCATGTGGTTTCCCCCCGGTTCACAAGATATTCGACCGCTCTCCGGTAGCCCTCAAAGCCCAGCCCGGCGAACGTCTTTTCGCACGCCATGCCCGCGTAGGACACGTGCCGGAAGCTCTCGCGCTCTTGAATATCGGTGAGATGCACCTCCACCGCCGGGAGCGCCACGGCCTTGAGCGCGTCGAGAATGGCGACGCTCGTGTGCGTATACGCCGCGGGATTGATGACGATGCCGTCCATCCGTCCGAGGGCGGACTGGATGGCATCGACGATCGCGCCCTCGTGGTTGGACTGGAAAAGCTCGCATTCTGCGCCAAGTTCCCGGCAAGACGCGCGGATATATGCCTCAAGCGCGGCAAAGTCACACTTTCCGTAAAGCTCCGGCTCGCGCACGCCGAGAAGGTTCAGATTGGGACCGTTGATGACGAGGATCTTCATAAGATCACCTTGCGGATGTCCTCCACGGTGTCCTCAAGCGCGCGGTTGTTGTCGATGATATAGTCCGCGAAGCGGAGATAGCGCTTCTCGCGCATTTCGTACATGGCGTTGAGATTCCCCGCGCGGGAGAGCGGGCGGCCGTCGCGCTCAAGCTTGTCAAGATCGCGGCGCAGCCAGAAAATGACGCCGTTCTGGTGCAGCGGCGCGTAGTTCTCCTCGTGGAGCACCGCGCCGCCGCCGGTGGCGACGATCGCGCCGAACGCGCTGCCGAGCTCGCGCACGGCCTCGCTCTCGTGCGTGCGGAACGCGGATTCGCCCTGCATCGTGATGATCTGCTCGGGCGTATAGCCGGTGTGCTCCTCGATATAGGCGTCCGTATCGAGCACCTCGCGGCCGAGCGCCTTGCCGAGCGCCTCCGCCACGGCGGACTTGCCGCAGCCGGGCATGCCGATGAGGACGATGTTCATCGTCTTGCTCTTCACGAGGTCGATGGCGTGCTCGAGCGCGCCGGACGCCGCCTTTTCGCCGGTGAAGATCTCGCTCGCGCGGATGGCCTGCGCCGCGAGCATCACCATGCCGTTCGCGCAGGGGATGCCGAGTTTTTCCGCCTGAAGCAGGAGCTCCGTGCGCACGGGATTATAGATGAGATCGACGACGGCACGGCAGTGCGGGAAGCGCAGCAGATCGATGACCGCCTCGCCGTTGTGCGGGTACATGCCAACCGGCGTGGTGTTCACGATGAGCTCGGCGTCCGTGTGGCGGGAGAGGTTGGAGTAATTGTCCTTCCCATCGCGGGAGACAACGACGATCTCGCGCGCCTGCTGCTTTTCAAGCGCGTACACCACTGCGGCGGAAGCGCCGCCGCTGCCGAGCACGAGTACCTTTTTCGCGCGCGGCGAGAACACCGCGCGGCGCAGCAGCTCTTCAAAGCCGTAGACGTCCGTATTATCGCCGTAGAGCGTTCCGTCGGCGCGGCGTACGATCGTATTGACGCTGCCGATGGCGCGCGCCGTTTCGGAGAGCTCGTCGCAGAGCGCCGCGGCGCACTTTTTGTAGGGGATCGTGACGTTCAGCGCGTCAAAATCGCCCTTCCGAAGGAAGGTCTCCACATTCTCCGGCTCGGTCTCATAGAGCTTATACTCATAGTCGCCGAGCATGGAATGGATGGCCGGGGAATAGCTGTGGCTGAGCTTTTGTCCAAGAAGTCCGCAATGCATCATGTCAAATTACCTCACAATAGCTTCCAAGATAGGTGTATTCCTCGCTGATGTCCCCCAGCTCACTCACAAGCTGAAGGAAGGCGGGATCGTATACCGGGTTTTCCAGATCGAAATAGAACATGAACTCAAAGCTGCGCTCCGGGAGCGGGCGGCTTTCGAGTTTGTTCAGGTTGATGCCGAGCGCATAGAAGCGCGAGAGCACTTTATAAAGTGAGCCGGGCTCGTGGCGCAGCGTCATCATAAGGCTCGTCCGATCCGCGCCGGGATAGATCTCCAGATCGCGCGCGATGCAGACGAAGCGCGTGTAGTTGTTCG
>ERZ857965.3717-NODE-3717-length-11149-cov-2.971065_pt1 | contig 11149 bp, 9 predicted proteins | sample MGYA00519758_ERZ857965 | MGnify/ENA primary metagenome ERZ857965 (study PRJEB31778, sample SAMEA3449381) | human gut metagenome | biome: human gut; feature: human-associated habitat; material: faeces | place: United Kingdom | collected 2010/2012 ...
CGGACTTGCATGGACATCCGTCGGTGGCGTCTTGATGCCCATGGAAGTACTGGTAATGCCGGGAAAGGGCGCAGTGGAATACACCGGGTCTCTTGGCGATGTGATGCGGGAAAGTGCAAAAATTGCTGTCAGCTATACCAGAAGTGTGACAAAGAAATATGATATTCCGGAAGATTTCTATACCAAATGCGATCTGCACATCCATGCACCGGAAGGTGCGGTTCCGAAAGATGGTCCGTCTGCCGGTGTCACAATGACCACTGCGCTGATCTCAGCGCTTTCCGGCCGTCCTGTGCGGGGAGATGTTGCAATGACAGGCGAAATCACGCTGCGCGGCCGCGTTCTGCCCATCGGCGGATTGAAGGAAAAGCTGCTGGCGGCGCACCGCGCGGGCATTGACACCGTGCTCATTCCGAAGGAAAACCTCAAGGATTTGGAGGAAGTGCCCGCCAACGTGCGCGAGGCGCTGACCATCATCCCGGCGGAGGATGTGCATACCGTGCTGGAAACGGCGCTTTGCGAAAAGCCGACCCCCAAGCAGCAGGCATAAGAAAAGGAGCATACCAAACGATGATCGTAAAACGCGCGGATTTTATCACGTCGATGAAGGATTATGGCGATTTCGCCACGAAGGGCTGTCCGGAGGTGGCTTTTGCGGGCAAGAGCAACGTGGGCAAATCCTCCATGATTAACAAGCTGACCAACCGCAACAAGCTCGCCCGGACGAGCGCCACGCCGGGCAAGACGCGGCTCATCAACGTCTATCAGATCAACAATGAGATCAATTTCATTGATTTGCCGGGGTATGGCTTTGCGAAGGTCAGCAAGGACGAAAAGCTCTCCTGGGGCAAGATGATGCAGGATTATTTTGCCCGGACGGAGGATCTTTGCCACGTCTTTCATCTGGTGGATATCCGCCATGAGCCGAGCGCGGAGGATAAGGAGATGGCCATGTTCCTGCGGCAGGCGGGGATTCCGTTTACCGTTGTGGCGACGAAGGCGGATAAGATCAGCCGCGGCGCGCGCATGAAATACCTCGCGCCGATCTGCCGCGGGCTGCTGGTTCAGCCATGGCAGGTGATTCCGTTCTCCTCGGAGGACGGCACAGGCAGGGAAGAGATGCTTTCTAAAATTGAGCAGGTTTGCTACGCGGAAGAGGAACTCGACGACGCGGCGGGCGAACCGACCCCGCCCGTGGAGGACTGAACAATCCAATCAAAAAACGGTGCAGGCCGCAAGGTCTGCACCGTTTTTTGATTGAATAACAGCAAGGTCAGTCGTTATGTGCGGGCATTTTCGCTTCGTCGCCGACGCACGCGCCCATCAGCTTGTTGATGGAGCGCTCTACCGCGTCGCGGCTGTTGCCCCACGGCTTATCCGCGTTGCGGAAATCGTATTTCAACATAAACCATTCCAGCTCATCCGAGAGCCTTTTCAGGTTCGGCAGCTCTACGGCGGCGACGGTGCGCATCTGGTCCGCCTGCATGTCGCCGATGAGCGCCTCGGCCGCGTCGTCCTTCGCCATCAGCGCGCCGATCATGCGGATGGCGGTGTACACGCCCGCGATATCGTTCGCGTCGCTGATGACCACCTTCACGCCGTTCTGCTCGAGCAGCTTGGCCTGCTCCTCCGTCTGGGACATATCGCTCATCAGCACGACCTGCGGATCGAGCGCCAGAATCTCCTCGATGTTGGTCTCCGCGCCGGATTGCACGACCGGCAGAGCCGAAATGGATTCCGGATAATCGCAGTATTTGCCGCGGCCGACGAGCGCATCCTCGCAGCCGATGGCGCAGAGGATTTCGCAGTCGGACGGGGTGAGCGCGACGATGCGCGTCGCGGGCTGATCGAGCGCGATTTCGCGGCCATGCATATCCGTCACGGTGATTCCGTCGGCCAGCGCCGCGCCGCAGAGCATCAGCATCACGAAAAGCAGGGCAAAAAGCTTCTTGGACATATCAAAGTCCCTCCTGAAATAAATTGCAAATGAATTGCGGGAGAAACAAAAAGTCCCTCCCTGAGGGACACTAAGCAGACCGGTTTTTTCGGTCGGATAGCATATCCCACCCCCAGGGGAATGATGATTCACGGTGCAAACAAGTCTCCCGGCTTGGCTTCGTCCTACTGGCGCGCCTTCCCGCTTTCGCAGTGGCTTATCACGTGTTCGTCGGCTTCACGGTTACTGGGATAGCTCGGAAATCACATCCGATTCCTATGGCGCTTGCGCGCCGCGCATTTTGCGCAGATACACCGGCTATTCATTTGTGGCCTTATTATAACCGTTTTGCGCGCCCGCGTCAATTCGGTTTCACCAAATCCGCGCCCTTCGCGCCGCCTGCCGACGCTTGACAATTTTCCCCGTCTATGCCATAATATTTTTTGTTCCACAGAAGTGAAACGCGGCGGACAGAAGTCGGCTTCAACGGTTTTTCCATTTTTTGAAAAAAGAAACGACGATCACGAAGGCGTTGGCATGCCCTTTTGGAAAAAGGGGGCGTTCCGCGCCTTTTTTGTCTGGAAAGCCGAAAACAATCAAAGGAGCTCAAACGATGAAACTTTCCAAGATTTTTGCGCTGCTGCTGGCGCTGTGCCTGATTTCCTCCGCCGCCTGCGCCGCCACCTTCACCGACGCGCACGGCAATGTGATCGAGCTGGACGATTCCCTCGAAGCGTATGCCGCCGTCACGCTCGTCGGCGCGGACAACGCGGCGCGTCAGGGCGAAACCAATCTCGGCGACCTGTGGGCGGACGCGCTGCGCTGGTTCGCCGTTTCCGGCGAAATCAACGCGGCCTTTGATGAGGACGACGTGAAGGCCGGAAACGACCGCATCGCCGTGGACGCGGATCACGTCGTCGCGCTGTGGAACGGCGGCAACCTCCGCGCGGATATCGCGGAAGGCACGTTCGGCGCGGAAGCGCTGGCCGAGGTGCTGCCCTTCCCGAACAAGGTCGCCGTCGTCTACATGACCGGCGCGCAGCTTCTGGAGACGCTGGAAGCCGCGTCTCAGGGGCTTCCCTACACGGCGGAAACCGCGGACGCCTGCGCTTCGCTGATGCAGGTCTCCGGCCTGACCTATACCGTCGATACGACGAAGGCCTACGACGCGCTGGAAGCCTACGGCGACCACTGGTTCACCGCCGGTTCCGTCTCCCGCGTGCGCATCGACGACGTGAACGGCCAGCCATTTGACGCGGAGGCGACCTACGCCGTCGTCACCAGCAACGCCAACTTCAACGGCATGGATTCCTCCTACGTCCTCAAGGCCGCGGCGGAAGCCAACGAGCAGAGCGCCGTCACCACCGCCGTCGTGCGCGACGTGGTCTTCCGGTTCATCGCCGCCGAGCTGAACCATCAGGTCGGCGAGGCCTACGCCGCGCCGCAGGGACGGCTGACGATTCTGTAAGCCGCCCGCGCATCGGGCTTGATTTGCGCCTTGAACGGCACGTTCAAAACCGAATGCAGATCCTTGCAAGTCCTTCCGTCCGGGGGGACTTGCAACACTCTGCACTCGATTTTCAGAAAGGGAACATCCATGAATTCACAGCTTGAAACCGTCGTTTTCGAAATGGAAAAGGCTGTGCGCGGCAAGCGCGGGGTCATCGAGCATATCCTCGCCGCGCTGCTGGCCGAAGGGCACATCCTGCTGGACGACATGCCCGGCGTGGGCAAAACCACGCTGGCCGTGGCGCTCTCCCGCGCCGTCGATCTGCGTTACCGCCGCGTGCAGTTCACGCCGGACGTGATGCCGTCGGATATCGTCGGCTTTTCGGTGTATGAGCCGCAGAGCGGTCAATTCGTCTATCACGAGGGCGCGGCGACGCACGCCAACCTGCTTCTGGGCGACGAAATCAACCGCACCTCCAGCAAAACGCAGTCCGCGCTGCTGGAAGCGATGGAGGAGCGGCAGATCACCGTGGACGGGCGAACATATCCGCTGGAAAAGCCCTTTGTCGTCATCGCGACGCAGAACAACGTCGGCACGGCGGGTACGCAGTTCCTCCCCTACGCGCAGATGGATCGCTTCATGGTGCGCCTGTCCGTCGGCTACCCCGATCACGACGCGCAGATGGCGCTGCTTCGGGATCGCCTTTCGGAAAATCCGCTGGACGCGGTCGAGCAGGTGCTCACGCGCGAAGAACTGCTGGCGATGCAGGCCGATGTGCGCGCCGTGCAGACCGGCGACGCGCTGCTCGATTACATCACCAGGCTGACGATGGCCTCCCGCGAGCACCCGAATGTCGAGGTCGGCGTCAGCCCGCGCGGCGCACTGCTCCTTTGCCGGATGGCCAAAGCGCGGGCGTATCTGCTCGGGCGCGCCTTCGCCGTCAGCGAGGACGTGCAGGCCGTGTTCGAGCCGGTCTGCGCGCACCGCCTGATCGTCTCCGCCAAGGCGCGTCTGGCGGGCGTAAGCGCGGGCGACGTGGTGCGCGGCCCCAGTGTCACACGCTACGAATTTACGCTCGATCAAGGCGTGAAGCTCTCCAAGATCACGAACCTTGCCGACGACATCGCCCTTGCGCTCGGCGCGTCGGGCGTGCGCATCGCGCCCATCCCCGATAAGATCTCCGTCGTCGGCATCGAGGTGCCGAACAAGCTCGTCTCCGCCGTCCACATCCGCGACGTGCTGGAGTCCCGCGAGTTTACACAGCACAAATCGAGTGTCGCCTTTGCCGTCGGCAAGGACATTGCGGGCAACAACATCATCGGCAACATTGCCAAGCTCCCGCACGTCCTCATCGCCGGCACGACCGGCTCCGGCAAATCCGTCTGCACCAACTCGCTCATCGTTTCGCTTCTTTATAAGTCCACGCCGGACGAGGTGCGCTTCATCATGGTCGACCCGAAGATGGTCGAGCTTGCGCCCTACAACGGCATCCCGCATCTGCTCATTCCGGTCGTCACCGACCCGAAGAAGGCGGCGGGCGCATTGCAGTGGGCGGTCTACGAGATGATGAAGCGCTACAAGCTCTTCTCGGAGCACAACGTCAAGGACCTTGCGGGCTATAACGCCCTTGCCGCAGCGGACGAAACGCTCAAGAAGCTGCCGAGCGTTGTGGTCGTCATTGACGAGCTGGCTGACCTCATGCTCGTCGCGGCGAAGGAGGTCGAGGAATCCATCTGCCGCGTGGCGCAGATGGGCCGCGCCGCCGGAATGCACCTGGTCATTGCAACGCAGCGTCCGTCGGCGGACGTCATCACGGGCCTGATGAAGGCCAACATCCCGAGCCGCATCGCCTTCGCGGTCGCGTCCTCGCTCGAATCCCGCATCATTCTCGATACCACCGGCGCGGAAAAGCTCGTCGGCCGCGGCGATATGCTCTACGCCCCGCTCGGCGAGGGCAAGCCCCGCCGCGTGCAGGGCTGCTTCATCTCCGCCGAGGAGATCGACCGCGTGGTCGGCTTCGTCAAGGCGAACGGCGCCGCGCAGTACGATGAGAGCGTGATCGACAAGATCGAGCAGGCGGTCGCCGAGAAGGAAAAGGGCGGCAAGGGCGCACCCTCCGGCGCGGCTCCCGAGCCGGTCGCCGACGAGGGCGACGAGCTGCTCCCCGCCGCCATCGACGTGGTGATGGAGACCGGACAGGCGTCCGTTTCCATGCTCCAGCGGCGCTTGAAGCTCGGCTATTCCCGCGCCGCGCGCATCGTCGACGAGATGGAGCAGCGCGGCATCGTGGGGCCGTTCGAGGGCTCGAAGCCGCGGCAGCTTCTCATCACCCGCGAAAAGTGGGAGGAGATCAAGCTGCGCGGCGGTCTCGGCGCGATGAGTTCTGCGGCGATGGCCGCGCAGGACGCGGCGGCGGAAAACCCGCCGGTCGAGGAAGAGATCCCATAAAACAAAAAACAGCGCCTCACGGAGCTTCCGTGGGGCGCTGTCGTTCTCGGCCGGGGGCTTTTTTCGTCCTCGCACAATAAGCTTTGACGAAAAGCGCGGAAAAAAGTTCCTGCATTTTCAAAAAATTTTCACGCGGACGCGCGCCGGCGCATAGGCTGAGATGAACAAAACAGCAGGCAAGGAGGCGAGGCGATGGCCTACTCCGACCGCGAGCTGCTGGCGCGGCTCATCGAGTGCGAGGCGGGCGGCGAGGGGGAGAACGGCATGAAGGCGGTGGCGAGCGTCGTGATGAACCGCGTGACCGCCTCGGGCGGCGAATACGCCCGCGTGGGGCAGGGCAGCATCCGAAAGATCATCATGCAGCCGGGGCAGTTCGTCTGTGCGAGCGAGACGGAGCGGGGGGCCTACAATCCGCAGAACATCTACAATATGCGCCCGACGGACGTCCACTACTCCATCGCGGATTGGGCGATGGCGGGCAACCGTCTGACGGGGCTCGGGGATGCGCTGTGGTTTTTCAATCCCTTTTCGGATACCTGCCGCCAGAATTTTCCCTCGCAGGTCGGGGTGTTCCGCGTGCGCATCGGCGACCACTGCTTCTACGACCCCACGGAAGCCTACTACGATACATAGGAGACGAAATCCAAGGCTCTGAAAGGAATGGACGCTATGATCGAGCTCACGCGCTGCGGCGCGCCGGACAACGACCGCTATCTTCCCGCCGTGATGACGCAGGGAGACGCGAGCACATACCAGACCATGATCGACAACAGCACCATGCAGAAAAGGTCGCAGCAGATGGTGGACCGCGCCTTCGGCTCCGCGCAGGGCGGCACAACGCAGAACGGCCAGCAGCAGGGCATGGCGCCCAGCGCGGTACAGGGAGGAGCGCCGCCGGCCGCGCCCGACGCTGTGATGGGGGCGCAGCAGATCGTACCCGGTCTTGGCCCGCTGCCTGCCGCTCCGAACGGCATGAGCGTGGCGGAGCAGATCCTCCACAGCTCGTGGAAGAGCCTGATGGCGCGCAACGTGGGACGCAGCGTGATCGTGAGCTTTTTGATCGGCACGCAGAACACCATCGTCACCCACGGCATCCTCTACGAGGTCGGCAACGACTACATCGCGCTCTATCAGCCCGACGAGCAGAGCTACATCAGCGCGGACCTCTACTCCATCCGCTTCATGGAATTTCTGCCCGAGATCAGTCAGACCAATTCCCGGCAGCAACAGCAGCCGTAAGGAAAAGCGGGAGAAGCGCGCCGCGCTTCTCCCGCTTTCCTTATTGCCTGCACTCAGATGCGCGTAGCGAGGGCGCGGAGCGTGCCCGTGAGCCGCGCTTCGCCGCTGCCGGCGGGGAGAAAGAGGCTGTCGCCCTTCTTCGCCCTGACGGTCTCACCGCCGCAGCGGACCTCGCCCTCGCCGTCAAGGATCAGCAGCGAGAGGAAGGACTCCGCGCCGCACGTCGCCGCCTGCGGCGCGGCGAGCAGATCGACGGTAAAATAGTCACAGCGGGCAAGGTGTCCGCCGAAGTCCGGCGTGGGAACGCCGGCGGTCCGGCGCGTCACGTCCAGCGCCTGCGCGATGTGCAGGGCGCGGGGCTTTCCGTCGGGACCGAGGCGGCCGTAGTCGCACACGCGGTAGGTCACGTTGCTGCTCTGCTGCACCTCTGCCACCACGATGCCGCGGCAGATGGCGTGGATGGTGCCCGCGGGGATGAACACTGTGTCGCCCGCCTTGACGTTCACGCGGCGCAGGACCTCGGGCAGCGTGTTGTCCGCGATGCGGCGCTTTAGCTCGTCCCGGGAAATATCGCGCGAAAAGCCGCAGTAGAGAAAGGCGTCCGGCGCGGCGGAGAGGACATACCACATCTCCGTTTTGCCGTTCTGTCCCTCGTGCGCGCGGGCGTAGGCGTCGTCGGGATGGACCTGAATGGAGAGATCTTTCGCCGCGTCGATGAGCTTGATGAGCACCGGAAGTTCCGCGAATTTCCGCCCGTGCTCCCCCAGCGCCCCGGGGTGCGCGGCGAGATATTCCGCGAGCGTTTTGCCCGCGTCGGGACCGGACGCGAGCACGAAGGGACCGTCGGGATGACCGCTCAGCTCCCACGCTTCCGCGAGACGCGCGCCGTCATACCGCTTGCCGTAATCGGTGATGAGCTTTGTTCCACCCCAGAGATAGTCCTTACAGGCGGGGGTGAGCTTGAGAATGGACATGGAAACGATCTCCTTTCAAGGCAAACGCGCGGGATCAGAGGATCCCGCGCGCTTTGAGTTCTTCGCGCAGCTGACCGGCGTCGTGGAACACGATGCCCTGCATACCGGCGTTTTCCGCCGCCTCGATGTTCGGCGGGAAATCGTCGACGAACAGGCAGCTCGCCGCCGTGAGGTCAAATTTGTCGAACAGCGCCTGATAGATAGCGGCCTCGGGCTTGAGCAGGTGAACGTCCGCCGAGATCAGCGTGCCGGAAAAGCACTCGCTGCCCGGAATGTCGTGCCAGTAGGTGTGCTGGCGGCGGGCGGCGTTGGAGAGCAGATAGAGCGTATAGCCCCTTGCCTTCAGCTCGCGCACCACGTCCGCCGTGCCCGTGATGGGCACGATCGGCTCGTTCCAATGGTAGATGATATACTCTGCCGCGGCGTGCAGCTCCGCGGGGAGCCTGGCGCAGGCGTGGGCATAGACCTCCTCCTCGGTGATGGTGCCGCGGTCGAGCCGCACCCAGTCGGTCGTGCACAGCAGGTGCTGCCTGAGGAGCGCTTCGCCCTCCGCGCCGACGTGCAGGCGGCGGGAAAACAGCTCCGCGCCGAAGTCCAGCAGCACGCCGCCCATATCAAAAACAATGGTATTGATCTTCATTACAGCTTTTCTCCCGGCTCGTCGGGGACAGCGGCGGCGACCGCCGCTTCCTCCGCTTCCGCCGCCACGGCGGCGGGCTCCTTTTTGAACAGTCCCGTCAGCTTTGCCACGCGTCTGCGGCGGCGCTCCCTGGCCTCCAGCCGCTCACCGAGGTCGCGCGCGCCCACGCCGTAGACCAGATAGAGGATCACGCCGGACACCAGCATGATGAACACGGTCGAAGCGCAGCGGCGGCCCGAGGCATTGACATTGTAGCCGTACAGTCCCTCCTCCGCGCACATGGCCTGAATGACCATGGCGTAGCTCGTGCCGTAGGAGCTGGCGAAGGTGGCGGACATATCGTACTCGGTAAAGAGCGCGTTGAAGTTCAGCGCGAACACCGCCAGCACGCTCGGCAGGATGATGGGCAGCTTGACCCTGAGGAAGGTCGTCAGGCCGCTCGCGCCCATGTTGCGCGCGGCGTCCTCCAGCTCCTCGTCGATGGCATAAAACGCCGCCTTGATCATGCGCAGCGAGAACGGCAGCTTGACCACCGTGTAGGCCAGCACGAGCAGGATGCGGACGTGCTCGGCGAAGTAGAGGTTCACATTGCCGACGTACCAGATGTTCTCGGCGTTGAAGTAGGTGCGGTAGGAATAGCAGATGAGAATGGTCGGCAGCAGCCACGGGAAAAGCAGGCAGTATTCCAGCACCACGCCGGACTTCTTGCTGCGGTTTTTGAAGATGTAGTTGCAGGCGATCACGACGATCAGGCACGCGAGCGCTGCGGCGAGGATAGAGAGCACGAAGCTCATCTTGATGCCGCCGAGGGTCGCCTCGTTGGCGAACAGACCGGAGATGGAGCCTTTGCGCACCTTGTAGGTGCCGCGCGAGGTGAGGTACTGGTAATCCTGCGTGCCGAAGAAGTTGATGAGCGTCCAGTTGGAAAGGTCGAGCTTCTTCATGCGGATGGCGCCGTAGGTCTGGAACGAGAAAATGACGATCATCACCACGGGGATCATGTAGATGATGAAGAGGACATAGGCATAGATGTGCGCGAGGGTATTCCAGACGGGATTTGTGATCTTCTGCTTCTGCAGCCGCGCCTTGGTTTTGGAGACGGAGAGGTAGTGGCCCTTGCGCTCGTAGGCGGAGAGCACGGTGAGCAGCACGATGGTGAACATCGCGAGAATGATGGACAGCAGCGCGGCGCGCGCCTGCGGGAAGGCCTCGTCCGCCGTGGACGAGCCGGCAAGACGCACGATCTCGGGGTTGATGGAGTCGTAGCCGAGCAGCGTGGGGGCGGACATGGCGCACAGACCCGTGATGAAGGTCATGACCGTCAGCGAGAACATGGTGGGCACGAGCGTCGGGAAAACGACCTTCCAGAGAACCTTGAAGGGCTTCGCGCCCATGTTGCGCGCGGCCTCGACGGTGTTGTAGTCAATGCCGCGGATGGCGTTGCGCAGGAAGAGCGCGTGGTTGCTCGTGCAGGCGAAGGTCATGGTGAAGAGCACCGCGTTGAAGCCCGAGAACCAGTTTGGATCAAAGCTCGGGAAGGCGTTGACGAGCGCGGTGGTGAGAATGCCGTCGGAGGCGTAGAGAAACAGATAGCCCGTGACCAGCGCGACGCCGGAGTAGATCATCGTGGTCATGTAGCCGAGGCGCAGGATGTTCGCGCCCTTGATGTCGAAATACTCAGCAGGACGATGGACACGCCCACCACATTGACCGTGACGACCAGGCAGATGGCGAGCTTGAGGGAGTTCCAGACGTAGCGGCCCATGCTGCCCGCGAAGAAGAAGCGGATGACCGCGAAGGGATCGCGCACGCCCTCGGCGTTCGTGGTGGTGAAGATGCTCGTGAGCGTATTGAGGCACGGCAGGAGCATGAAGCCGAAGAAGAAGTAGGCAAAGAGCACGATGCCGACCATGCGCACCACAAACGCCGCGTCGAAGCGGGACTTAGCAAGAGAGCCGCCCATCACTCCACCTCCTCCGCGGAGGGCGCGTAGGCCATGATGTCGTTCGGGTTCAGGATGACCTTGACGCGCTGGCCCGGGTCGTAGATGTTCACGCCGTCGTTCTTCTCAATGACCTTGAGGCTCTGCGTGCCGACGTGGATGTAATACTTGATGTAGAGCCCGTAGTATTCGCAGCTCTCCACCGTGCCGTCGAGCGCGATCTCGCCGCCGCGCGGGGCGACGTTGACGTGCAGACGCTCGAGACGGATGTAGTTGTGCTTGCTTGCGTCCACCTCCGCACCGGCAGCGCGGAGGGCGGACACGGTATCGTCATTCAGTCGGTTGATGTCACCGATGAAATTGCAGACAAATTCGGTTTGCGAGTGGTTGTAGACCTCATTGGGCGTGCCAATCTGCTCAATGATGCCCTTGTTGAACACCGCGATGCGATCGGAGAGCGTCAGCGCCTCCTCCTGATCGTGGGTGACGTAGATGGTGGTGATACCGAAGTCCTTCTGCA
>ERZ857965.3722-NODE-3722-length-11140-cov-3.332070_pt1 | contig 11140 bp, 9 predicted proteins | sample MGYA00519758_ERZ857965 | MGnify/ENA primary metagenome ERZ857965 (study PRJEB31778, sample SAMEA3449381) | human gut metagenome | biome: human gut; feature: human-associated habitat; material: faeces | place: United Kingdom | collected 2010/2012 ...
ACAAGACCGTCGCGAAGGGCTCCATCTTATAGGGAAACGAAATGACCCCCCAGGGGCACTACCGGTACGGAACAAGTGAAATAGCCGCAAGCCATCATTCGATGGCTTGCGGCTATTTTCGTTTATGTCCAATATCATGTACATGGATAAATTGCGTGATTGTAAACGCGATAGCAGTAGCCTTTTTACTATTGTAGCGCAATCGGCAGCATGATGCAAAAACATATTCTTTTTGCTCTTGATTTCTTTCTAATAATCGTTATAATAATTATTAGAAAGTTTGTTAGAGCGGGGGTCGTTTTATGATTGAGAATAAGACCACGGAATTTAAGCGTGAGTACATGGATGATATCAAATATGCTGTAGTTGCCTTCGCAAATACGGATGGCGGCAAAATATATATTGGAATTAATGATAATGGAAGTGTCCAATGCATCGAAAATACCGACGAAATTATACTTCGCGTCACCAATATGATCCGAGATTCAATTCGTCCGGATGTTACCATGTTTACCGAGTGCGCTGTTGAAACCATGGAAGGAAAAGCTGTTGTGGTTCTTACTGTCCAGAGAGGCACCGCCCGACCCTATTACCTCTCTGGAAAGGGTATTCGTCCGGAGGGCGTGTATGTTCGCCAGAGCGCATCCTCTGTTCCCGCTTCTGAGACAGCCATACTGAATATGATCAAGGAGACGAGCGGTGACCGTTATGAGGATGCTCGTTCCATCAATCAGCAGTTGACCTTTGAAAAAGCGGAGAGTTATTTTGCAAAGCGCAGTCTTGCTTTTGGAGATCAGCAAAAGCGCACACTGAACATCATCGGTTCCGACGGTACCTACACCAACCTTGGTATGCTGCTATCTGATCAATGCGTTCATACCATCAAGCTGGCTGTATTTGATGGCAGCAAGAAAAGCGTGTTCCGTGACCGTAAGGAGTTGGGCGGCTCTTTGCTCACGCAGTTGGAGGATGCCTATTCCTACATTGATCAGTTCAACCGTACCCGCGCGGAATTTGAAGGGCTGGAACGCATTGACAGGAGGGATTATCCCAGCGAAGCGTTGCGCGAAGCATTGCTCAACGCCATCACCCATCGTGATTACAGCTTCAGCGGCTCCACACTGATCAGCATCTTCGATGACCGCATTGAGTTCGTGACTATTGGCGGTCTGGTTCGCGGCCTTACTTTTGACGATATTATGCTCGGTGTATCTGCGCTCCGTAATCCAAATTTGGCCAATGTATTTTATCGGCTGAAACTAATTGAAGCTTACGGCACTGGTATTCTAAAAATTAATGAGAGTTACGCCGACTGCGCTGTAAAGCCGCAGTTTGAGGCTACAGATAACGCCTTCAAAATTACACTACCTAACATCAACTATGCAGGTACTCGAAAAGATGTAACCGCTACAGCCCCATTGAAGGTCGCCGATAAAGCAGAACGGCAGGAAATGCTGCTCCGTTTGACCGAAAAGCAGGGATACATCATTCGCAAAGATGTGGAAGCTGAGTTGAACGTTTCTCAGGCTACCGCCATTCTGATCCTGCGGGATATGGTCGAAAAAGGTCTCTTGATCAAGGAAGGCTCCGGTAAGCAGCAGAAGTACCGCATTGCGGAATAACACCCATGCCGAAGTGGAGGTTAAGAGGTTAATATGTATATTGAATTAAAATGCCGGTCCTGCGGCAAAGATTTCCGTGTGGATTTCACCAGCAATGAGTATGATGTAGATAAGTGTCCTAAGTGCGGAAGCTATCTTAGCTTTAGTGATGTGACTCGAATTAGGGCAATTACGGATCCGTTCTATACAAATGTTAGCAGGATCGATAGCGTGAGTGTGTGCGGAATTCATACAGAAGAAAACTGTGCCGCCGGAACTGCAATTATCGCTGCTGACTTGTTCTCCTCTGATATAGAGCAGCTGAACGAAGTGTATCAATCTTCATCGCCAGAGGTGAAGAGCAAACTTGCAGCTTTAATCGATAAGTTCTATCTTTTGGTCAACAGTGATGCCCAAGATGGAAATATCGATAAACTGGATCTGACATTAGACAGCTTGCGTGCGTTGTTTCTGGAGAAAGCAAATGAAAACCACAAGGAAATGGCGCATATACTTGGCCTTGCGCAGGAGGGATAAGAATGCCTAACCTTTCGCAATTAAAACGAGAACGTATGTTAGCGTTCTTGCAAAAGATAAAGGACGAGCACCGGGACGATGACGATATGCTCATCGCCCTGGGCGAGATTGAGAGTGAGCTGACCTCCAAGAAGTATGGCCTTGTCTGGGAGCAGCATGAGGAAGCCGTGGATGTGATGATGCGGGATAATGTTCCTGTGTTCACGGAAGTTCCGGAGCGGGAAATCACTGCGGCACCCGGTCAGGGCTATAACTTCATCCTGGAGGGCGATAATCTCCACTCCCTGCGGCTGTTGGAGAAAACCCATAAGGGAAAGATCGATATTATTTACATTGACCCTCCCTACAACAGAGGCGGTAATGACTTTAGATATGAGGACACCTTTGTTGAAAAACAAGATGGTTTCAGGCACAGCAAATGGCTCTCTTTTATGGAATCTCGGCTTCGTATTGCATGGCAACTTCTAAAGTCAGACGGCGTTATCTTTATTTCTATTGATGATTTTGAGATGGGTGCTCTGCGGATGCTTTGCGACGATGTGTTTGGCGAAGCTTTTTTCCTGTGCAATATCGTATGGCAGAAACGCTATTCCAGAGAAAATCGTGAAGCGATTGGCGATGCACACGAGTATATTCTTGTGTATGCCAAGGATAAGCTGAAGTTTAAGGAGAATAGACACCTTGTCCCCATGAGCGAAGAACAGGCAAAGGTGTATAAGAACCCCAATAATGATCCCAAGGGCAGATGGAGAGCAGTTCCTATGACCGCCCAGGGATATCGGCCAAATCAGATGTATCCAATTGTCGATCCAAAGGGTGGAGTTCATTATCCACCCGAAGGTCGTTGCTGGAGCACTATTGAGCCTGAATTCAAAAAGCTTTTGGCGCAGGGGCGGATTTACTTCGGCAAAAATAACGACTCTCAGCCCAATACTATCCGCTACTTATCTGAAGTTGAGGGGGTTGTTCCCTGGACATGGTGGAACAACGAGGATGTTGGTCACACCGACGAAGCGAAGAAGGAATTGTACGCAATCCTCGGAAAGACCAATAACTTTGAAACCCCGAAGCCAGTTCGTCTCATAAAGCGGATATTGGAAATTGCTTCTAACCCCGATTCTCTTATTCTGGACTTCTTTGCTGGTTCTGGTACCGCAGGCCAGGCGGTGTTGGAAATGAACAAGAGAGATAACGGCAATCGTAGATTCATTCTGTGTACCAATAACGAAGCAAATATCTGTGAGGAAGTTACATACGAGCGCATTCGCCGTGTTATCAACGGGTATGGTAAGCAGGCTGGCTTACCTGCGAATCTACAATATTACCGTACTGACGTTGTTCCGATGGACGATGAATACCTGTCCGACACCCTTCTGGAACACATCCGGGAAATGATCCAGTTGGAGCATGGTGTTAAGATTGACGGTAGCCAGTATTTGATGGTTATGAGTGACGAGGAAGCCGATGAACTACAGACACATTGGGGCGAGTACAAGGGTGTAAAGGCCATCTATGCATCCAAGGAAGTTCTGTTCACTACGGAGCAGAACGCGCTCTTTGCCGGTGTGGAGATCCACACCATTCCCGACTATTACTTTAACTTTGAACTGAAGGAGGTGGGCGAAACATGGTAAACGGTATCAACATCAATCTGTTTGATTTTCAGGAAAAGGCGGTCATCAAGCTGATGGATATTGTGACCGACAGCCGATCCAAGCAGACCGTTATTGTGAAATCTCCCACCGGCTCCGGTAAGACCATCATTCTGATCGATTTTATCGAAGAATACCTGACCAAGATCAATAGCCGCACCGCCTTTATCTGGCTGTGCCCCGGCAAGGGTGATCTGGAAGAACAGAGCCGCCAGAAGATGTGTAAATTTGCGCCCCACCGCTATACTCAGAATCTGTTCGATGCCCTCCAGAATGGTTTCGATGCCGAAAGCACCACATTCATCAATTGGGAATTGGTGACTAAGAAAGGCAACACTGCCATCCGGGACAGCGAGAGGAAGAACCTCTTTGACCGGATTGCGGAAGCACACCGGGCAGGAACGGAATTTATCGTCATCATCGACGAGGAACACTCCAATAACACCGCAAAGGCAAAGGCCATCATTGATGCATTCTCTGCCAAGAATATCATTCGTGTAAGTGCCACTGCCGTGGAAAACAAGCGGTATGAGTATTTTGAGATTGATGAAGTGGATGTCATCAATGCCGGCCTGATCACCAAGGCTCTCTATGTGAATGAGGGATTGGTGGACGGCATGGAGATCACCAATGACTATGAGTGCCTGTTGGATCTGGCAGATGCCAAACGCAAGGCGATCGCTGCCCGGTACAAAGAACTGGGCAAGGCCATTCGCCCTCTTGTGTTGATCCAGTTTCCCAATGGTCAGCCGGAAACCATCCGTGCGGTGGAAGTCAAGCTGGAAGGCATGGGCTATACCTATGACAATGGAATGGTCAGCATTTGGATGAGCGAGGACAAGCGGGATCTTCCCGACAATCTCACCGAGAATGATGCTACCCCGGTATTCCTTCTGATGAAGCAGGCAATCAGCACTGGCTGGGACTGCCCTCGTGCCAAGATCCTGGTGAAACTGCGCGAGGGTATGAATGAGGGTTTTGAAATTCAGACCATTGGCCGCATCCGCCGTATGCCTGAAGCGAAGCACTACGAAGATGATCTGCTTGACTTCTGCTATGTGTATACCTTTGACGAGAAATACAAGGCCGGTCTGCTGTCCAGCATTGATCGGGCTTATGAAACCCGCCGCCTGTTCCTGAAGGATAAGTGTAAGACCTTCACTCTGCAAAAGGAAATCCGAGATATGGACTTCGATGGTCTGGGTGAGCGCGAGGTGCTGATTAAGATCCACGAAGCATTGGTTGCCAAGTACCATCTGGGCAGCGATAAGAAGCAGAACCAGATGCTACTGGCGGATGCCGGATATATCTTCGGTGCGGAAATCCATGGACAAGCTTTGCAGGGTGAATTTGTGCGCACGTCTGCCTTGACGGAAAGCCATAACTATATCACGACCCATAAGCGCGTCGATACCCATAAGCACGGCATGCAGCTCATGCACAGTATCGATGCCATTAAAAGTTCCATTGGCATGGCACAGAACAAGGTCAAAACTATTCTGGAGCGGCTGTTCCGCAAGGGCGGCAATCCTGGCCGGAAGCTGATTGCACTGGAAACAGCCGAATTCTATGCTTTCGTCATCAATAACCAACACAAACTGAAAGAAGAATTCCGGGAAGTTACATCACAGATGGCTATTCAAATGAGTATGCAACTGCATCCGAAGAAAAGCGCATTCCATATTCCGGAACAAGATTTCTTCCGTTATGACCCCAATGTGAAGAACGAAGTAGAGTACCTCTCCAATGCCTACCATGAGTATACTTCTGGTTTTGCTACCAGTCTTGTCCGCAGTACCTGTGAAATGTTGTTTGAACAGTATTGCGAAAGACCAGATAATGATATTGAGTGGGTGTACAAAAACGGCGATACCGGACAGCAGTATTTCTCCATCGTATATGTGGATGGCATTCAGAAGCAGTGGCTATTCTACGCTGACTACATTGTGATGAAAAAGGATGGCACCGTCTGGGTTATCGAAACTAAGGGCGGTGAGTTCAAGGGCCAGGACAAAAACATCGACCGTCAGATCGAGAACAAGTTCAATGCATTCAAGGCTTATGCTGCCAAGCATAACCTTCATTGGGGTTTCGTGCGGGACAAGGATAATCAGCTTTATATCAACAACACAGAATTTGCCGCTGATATGGCTGATAAGCCTTGGGTGCCGCTAACGCAGGAGTTTTAAGCGCATAGGGGGTGAATTCCTTGGAACAACCTGAAAAAAAGAAATCACATGATTTTAATATCTACTATCTGAATTTTAGTAAGGTATATGAAATTGCAATGATGATTAACAATGTTATCCTTACGAAAATTGAAACCGATAAATCAAGTAGTTTCGAAGAGCAGTATGGATATACATCATCCATCTCAGCGCAAGGTACAAAACAGTTTCTGGACGGAATTAAGGCCTCTATCTCTGCAGATGCGAGGGAAACTTCTACATCCTCGTCCAAAGTAGTGGAAAGCTTGGATGTAAAGACAACCAAATCCATTCTTTTGCGTAGGGTCATTGAGCAGTGTGCATCTGTGACTGTGTTGGATAGCTCGGCAGAGGGCGATCTTGTAAAAGTAGATCGTGTTAAATTAGAGTTGCTAAACGAAGAAAGTCTGCGGCAATTCCTTATTCTACGTCGTGATGCATTAAAGGGTATGCGGGTGGAAGGTATGGAAGTAAATAATCTGATCAGTTCGATGTTGCAAGACTATGCCTACATTTTGAAGGGCCTTGTATATGATGAAAGTATGGAAAAACCTTTATCTGAAATCATCATTAAAATTCCTATGGAGATTCAATCGGAGTTTGAGAATAAGTACAATATCAACGATTTGCTTATTGGTCATGTATCCATTGTTGGCATCTACAAAGGCATCGTAGGCGAAGAATTTATTACTTCAAATACATTCACTTATTTCCAAGAAGCAGGCGCTCGTAAGGAAAAGCAGGAGGCAACCGCCAGCAAAATAATCAAAAGTAATACACAACCTGTATCACACGACACAGAAACAAAAAAGAGTGATGATGACTATCATTTCGTTGACACGCTGGCAATAATTCAAGATGTTGCATTCAAACTGGAAGAAGTCCCTACTCCAAAACTTCACTGGTGGAACCGTTTTGGTATTTGGCTGAGTAAACTGTGGAGGAAATAACTATGGGCCATACCTTGTTTACTTACCGCGATCTTAAGGAATTGAGAAAAATCCAAGAAGAAAGAGAAGTATTTGCCTTTATATTTGGAGAAACAAAGGATATGCTCGATTCCTGTTCTGATGTTTGTGTTGATATATCTGCTTTGGTTCATTTTCTGTTGAGCAATAAGAACAATATAGAAACGACATATATAAATTTCACCAGTATAGCGGAGGATACAGTTGTAATTACAGAAGCAGCGATTGCAGAAAGCGCCATGGAGCTACTGCCTCTTTTGTTCTCTGATTACGAATGCTATTTCGGGGCAAATGATGAGGAGGATTCTACCCCTGAAGAAACACACGAATTTAAACCGTATCCCAGACAAAAGATATACAAATACAACAACGCACAGGATTTGGACAGAATCATTCGATATGCAGAAACGAATGACATTCCGATTGCAACTTTTTCTCGTGCAAATGGTGAGCTGCGAAAAGAATTCGAAAAATTCAATAACTCTTCTAAATTAGCCCTGTTGGATTTGACTTCCGTTTCATATGCGATTGAGGACAATAAAGCCCTGATTTATGCACTTGAACAGTTTCTTAGTATTATGCCAAATATCAGAGTTATTGCACAAACTGCTCAGATTGATGTGTTGTTGAAATATTTTCCGTTGTTTTTAGATGGACAAGAGCCTGTCTGCAAGTTGCTTCCTGATTTATCCGGTTTGGGAGAGAAAGAGCCTGAAGAAAGCGAACTTGCAAAAGTTACAGACTTGAGCGGAGAGAGTTTCGAGACCTTCATCGATGCATTTGATCATAATTTGATAGGCCATAGATATTTCAAAGACAGGCTACGGTATTCCTTAAAGAATTTTATTTCCTTAAACAAAGCAAAGGAGCAGAAAGTTCTTTCAATTTTTCTGTTTGGTGCATCTGGTATTGGAAAAACTGAGGTTGCAAGGCTGATTGCAAATGGACTTCAAAATGATTGTTATTTGGCCAAAATCAATTTCCAGAATTACAGCAGTCAAGATGCGTTGAATAGTTTAATTGGCAGCCCGGCAGGTTATGTTGGCTGTAATCACGGAGAATTAAGTGAAAAAATTCAAAAGAGTAAAGTCGGCGTACTGCTTTGCGATGAGTTTGAAAAGACCACTCGCCCAGTTTTCTCATTCTTTCTGGAGTTGCTGGAAGAAGGACGTTTTACAGACTCCATGGCAAGAGAATATGACATGGATGGATATGTTATTATCTTCACTTCCAATCTTCTCAGCGAAGCAGAATATAAAAAGGTTATTCCTCCCGAACTTCAGACACGTTTTGATTTAGTGTGCGAATTTGAGGAACCCACAACGGCAGAAAAGACAGCGTTTCTGGATTTGCTATTGGAGATGGCCAAAACCAAATATTCTGAGCAATTTGCAAAGATTGAAATTACTGAAGATGATAAGAAACGGTTATATGCCTTTGATTACTCCTCGCTTTCGGCACTGAGGGATATTAAGCGAGTCTTCAACAATCGTCTAATGGATTATTTCGTAGAGAAAGGCGTTTTATAACTCAAAAAGATATAGCTATTCTCGTCGTTCTGTGGTAATGTGTGTTGCTACCAGGAGGTGCAACACATGAACAAACTACTCAAAGACCTGTACGACTGCTTTTACTTCCCACCGGAACTCCCGGCGCAGAAGCAGGAAATCGAGGAATGCCATCAGGCACTCATTGAAGTGTTGGAAAAGCCGGAACGGCGGCTGGTGTTGCAGATCATCGACGCCAAAGACCGCATTGTGGAAGAAACATCCATCGACAGCTTTATCTCTGGATTTGCGCTGGCGTGGCGGATCTCCGCAGAACTGAATCAATACGAAAAAGAGCGTTCGTTCTCTCGCTATACAGCGAAGAGGTCGGGCGCTCTTTCCATGTCCGGAAAGGAAGAAACAAAATGAAGAAGCGAATCATTACTTCCACGGCATTCGCCGCCTGTCTGGCCCTGTGTGCCGCTATGTGGCCGCAGAACGATCCAGCCGTGGAAACATCCGTACTACCCACACCGCCCGCCGTAATCGCCGCACAGCCTGAAGTTTCGGAGATGCCAGAAATCGAAGAAATCATAATGCCAGAGGAAGAAAAGACGGATGTAACGCAACCGGAGCCAATCGAAGAAGCTGACGCCGCTCTGGAACCAATACCCGTCCAAACACCTCTGGTAAGTGAAGTACAGACCGCCCCCAAACAGAGCGCCACACCACTGCAAGAACGGGGGCCTGCCCCGACATCACTTGACAGAACTCCGGACAACATGGTCTATGTGCCGGGCTTCGGCTGGCTGGAAAGTCAAGGCCCCAACCATGTCGAATACGCCGAGGACATGTACGAGAACGGTAATAAAATCGGCATTATGGGATAAACAAAAGCAGTACGGTATCAGGCCAAGCCTGGTGCCGTACTGCTTATTCTGTTTCGTTCTCCAATGCGTCGCTGAATATCTCGTGGACACGGATCAGCGAAACGACCTCGCAGATAAACCGCTCCGCTAACACCTTTTCATCCAGCCATGTTCTCTGCGGCGTTGTGCGCTGCCCCGTCTCCTGCTCCGCTTCCGCTTTGGCGGCGCAGATGACTTTCTGCGCGGAGAGCCACCGCCCATAGGCGCCGCCATACAAGTCCCTTTTCAGCTTCCGCAGCGCGGCCTTGTACGCCTTCTCCGCTCCGCTGGGGCCATTGTAGTTGAGCCGGATCGCCAGCTCCTGAAAGGTCAAGCCAACCTCGTCCGGCTGACCGATGCCGAGGTAGCTTCGCACCAGATTCAGCTCTCTGGGCGTCAGCACTTGCTCCATCCGCTGCATCAGCAGCGTCCGGCGCATGAGGCAGTCATAGGCAACGGCGGGATCGCCGTCGCAGCTGATGGAGAACACATCGTCACCTAACTGCCGCGCGCCGCACAGCGCGTGGTATTCCTTCAACAACACCTCGGCTGCCTTGGAGGATACCCTCAGCTTTTCGCATACCGCCTTGGTCAATTCCGTCTCTGAGGCATCCTGTGCCTCGGCGCAGAGGTATGCCACCCTGCGCAGTTGATTGTACCGGCTGATGGGAATGGACAGAGAGGAAGAATACTGCGCAGCATAGTCGGACAGCGCCGCTCCCATCGCGGGTGTCGCATAGGTCAGCAGCTTTGTTCCGTAGGCGGGATCAAAGCGCCTCGCCGCGTCCAGCAATGCCAGCGCCGCCTCCTGCTTCAAATCCTCCATCTCACACCACGGCGTGTACGCCCGCGCCAGGTCGGTGAGGTAACCCTCGTTCTGTGAGACGAGCCGCTCTGCAGCGTTTTTGTCTCCGGCTTGTATCCGCAGAGCCAGCTCTTCATTGCAGGGGCCGTCCCCGGCAACGGTGTACATATTTTTCGTCACAGGAACGCCCCCTTCCTCATTTCAGCCGCTTTTCTGCCTCCATGTAAATGTGTTCCAATTCCATGTCCCGCGCATATCCGTCAGCGGCATAGTCGTTGTCCATCAGTGCCTTGTCCCGGTAGCTCCCCGCCAGATACAGTGCCTCCCGCCGCAGGTCATCGGAGATTTTTCCTCTCTGGTGATGCTTGCGGATGGTGTCGGTGCGGGTATTGAACAGGCGGTAGACCGGGTGCTGTTTGTTCTGCTCCTTCTGGTGCATCATCGCGCCGTACTGCCGGCAGGTATAGCGATTGTCCTGCGGGGCGACACCGTCGCAGTATTTAGGGATGTGGCCGTTGGTGGTCAGAAAATATCTTCCGCAGCCTTGGCACTGGCTGGGCGCGTGGCCGTGGTGCAATCCGTTCAAAAGATCGTAGGTGTAGAAATCGGTCAGGCGCGGAAAAATCACCCGTTCTACAAACACCATTTCTTTTTCGTTTTTAGGACTGCGGGCAAACACATAGGTGGAGGACAGCTCCGGGTAGACCGTGAACGGCTCCATATCCAGGCTCTGTAAGCCCCGCATCTCATTCCAAAACTGCTCGCTGTTGAAGCAGTCATGCGCGGCCACGGCAAAATGCGTTTCGTTCCGTTTTTTCAGCCGCCGCAGATAATCCAGCTCAAAGAACCGCCCCGCTGCATAGAAGTGATACATGGCGATCGGGATACGTATGATCCCGACGCAGAATCTCAGGAACTCCGTCTGGAACTCCGAATCGGGCGTCCGTATTTGCAGGAGGTTTCTCTCGTCAAACA
>ERZ857965.3729-NODE-3729-length-11117-cov-2.984994_pt1 | contig 11117 bp, 4 predicted proteins | sample MGYA00519758_ERZ857965 | MGnify/ENA primary metagenome ERZ857965 (study PRJEB31778, sample SAMEA3449381) | human gut metagenome | biome: human gut; feature: human-associated habitat; material: faeces | place: United Kingdom | collected 2010/2012 ...
GCCCGATGTTCAGCACGCTGGCCGCCAGCAGGAAATAGAACGGGTGCTGGGAGTCGCCCATGGCGCGGAGCACGCTGGAAGCGTAGTTGTACAGCACCGTGGCCGGGATGCCCAGGAAGATGATCCGGATGTAGAGCACGGCGTCCGCGTACAGCTCTTCCGGCGTGTGGATGAGCTGAAGCAGCGGGCCCGCCATCAGGGTGGTGAAGATGGTGAACACCACGCTCAGCACCACGCAGAGCAGGGCACCGTTGAACAGGTACTTCCGCAGGCCGCCCTGATCCTTGGCACCGAACGTCTCGGCTACCGGGATGCCAAAGCCCACGCAGGCACCCTGCACAAAGCCCAGGATGAGGAAGTTGAGGGAGTAGGTGGTGCCTACCGCACCCAGTGCGTCGGTGCCCAGGCACCGGCCCACAATGACGGTGTCCGCAAAGCTGTACAGCTGCTGGAACAGGGTGCCCAGCACCAGCGGCAGCGCAAACCGCAAAATCTGGAACAGCGGCTTGCCCACCGTAAGGTCCGTGGTGCCAGACTTGCGTTTTGATGTCGTTTCCATAAAAAGAGACTCCTTATCTTAAAATGATTTGAGGATATTGTACCATGGAGATCCGGTGCGGCCAAACAGGTTTTTGTGATGGAAACCATGTTTTTTGTGATGCAGGCGTTACTTCCAACTTCTAGAGATTTGTGGTAATATAATCAATAAGAATAGAAAAGAGGGACGCGGATGCTCAGACAAAAGCCGGAACTGAATATCATCTACATCTCGGAGCGGATGCGGCACAGCCTGCAGCCCGTTGCCCGCAGCAGCCTGACGGCGGTGGTGGCTCCCATGGGCTACGGCAAGACCACCGCCATCAACTGGTACCTGAACGAGCGCGGCCGGGAGGGAGCCGCCGTACTGCGGGTGAGCATATACTCCGCCAACCGGGCCATCTTCTGGAAAAGCCTGCAAAAGGCGTTTGCGCAGGCCGGGCTGACCGTGCTGGAGGGGTACGAGTGCCCCACGGACGCCAGCGGCGCGGCCCTGCTGCTGGACGACCTCTGCACCGCGCTGGCCGGGGAGCGGGAGATCGATCTCTTTCTGGATGACTTCCACCTGCTCCGGGACGAGCAGGCCGCCGCGTTCCTCTGTGCGCTGGCCAACCGCCTGCCGGGCAATGCCCACCTCGTGGTGGCCAGCCGGAACGATTTCCTGCCCCAGGGCGAGATCCTCCGCCTGGGGCAGCGGCTCCACCGGGTGGGGGCCGACCAGCTGCGGCTGAACGAGAAAGAGCTATCCGCCTACGTCCGCCGCTGCGGCATGGAGCTGACGGAGCCCCAGCGGGAAACCTTGCTCCACTCCTGCGAGGGCTGGTTCTCTGCCATCTACCTCAATCTCCACGCGCTGGCGGAGCGGGGCACCCTGCTGCCCACCAGCTCGGACATCTACGCCATGTTCACCGCGGCCATGATCGAGTCCCTGTCTCCGCAGCGGCAGGAGTTTTTGGCCGTGATGGGCCTGGCCGATGAGTTTACGGTGGAGATGGCTTCTGCCGTGACCCGGATGCCGGACGCCGAGCAGGTGTTGCTGGCCCTGACGCGGCAGAACGCCTTTGTCACCCGCCTGCCGGACGGCGAGAGCTTCCGGTTCCACCACATGATGAAAGAATGCGCCGAGCGGCTGTTTGCCCAGCTGCCCGCCCCGCGGCAGGCGGCCGTCTGGGAACGGTATGGCCGCTGGTACGAGGCCAGGCGGCAGTATCTGCCCGCCCTGCGTGCCTATGAAAAATGTGGGGATTATGACGCCGCCCTCCATGTCATTGAGGAGGACGCCGGCATCCTGCTGGCATCCCTCGGCCCGGCGGAGCTGCTGGAACGGCTGGGCCGCTGCCCGGTGGACGCCCTCAAGCGGCACCCGCTGGCCATTCTGGTGCTGATGCGCCGGATGTTCACCTGGCAGCAGATCCCCAAAATGATGGAGCTGAAAGCCCTGCTGGAAGCCGCCGTGGCCCAACACCCCGAGTGGCCCGCCGCCGAGCGGGGCAACCTGCTGGGGGAGTGCGACCTCATCCAGAGCTTCTTGTTCTACAACGACATCACCCAGATGAGCCGCCTCCACCGCAGTGCCAGCCGCCAGATGACCCGCCCTGCCGTTACCCTGCGCAACAGCGGCAGCTGGACGTTCGGTTCCCCCTCGGTGCTGATGATGTACTACCGTGCTCCCGGGGAGCTGGGCAAGGAGCTGGCCGAGATGTACGAGTGTATGCCCCATTATTATAAGATCACCCAGGGCCACGGGCAGGGGGCCGAGCTGGTGATGGATGCCGAGGCCGCGTTCATGCAGGGACATTTTGAGCGGGCGGTCCTGCTGCTGGAACGGGCCCGGGTGCGGGCGGCTTCCTGCGGGCAGGAAAACATGGCCCTCTGCTGTGATTTCCTCGCCCTGCGGCTTTCCCTCTGCGGGCAGGCAGGGGAGTCGTTTGATTTCGAGGCCCGCCGTGCCGCCCTCCTCCAGCGGCACGATGCCGTTCTGCTCCACCTGCTGGAGAGCATCGAGGCCTATTACTACGCCCTGCTTGGCCGCACCGATGCCGTGCCCGAGGTCTTCCGGGAGCATCGTCTTGCCTCCGTGAGCTACTTTGCCCTCTGCCGCCCCATGATGGAAATGATCGAGCTGCAGGTCTGGCTGGCACAGGGGCAGGCAGTCAAGGTGCTGGCCCGCTGTGAGGAGCTGCTGGCCGCCTGCCAGCGGTTCCACTATGGGCTGGTGGCCCTCCATGTCCGGGTGCAGATGGCGGCAGCGTACGGACTGTATGGCCAGCCTGCCGAGGCCCGGGCTGCACTGGAGCAGGCGCTGGCAGAGGCCGCGTCGGATGGCTTCTGGATGCCGCTGGCCGAAAATTACCGCTATCTGGCCCCGCTGCTGGCGCAGGGCGGCTGGGGCAGTGCCCAGCCGCTGGTGGAGCGGGCGATCGCTCTGGGGCAGCGGTACGAGGCCCGGCGCGCCCAGCTCAACGGCTCGGCAGACCGCCCGGCCATTGCCGCCGCACTGACCGAGAAAGAGCTGGCCCTTGCCCGGCTGGTGGCCCAGCGCCGCACCAACAAGGAGATCGCCGAAACACTCCACCTCTCGGAGGGGACGGTCAAGCAGTACATCAACCAGCTGTACGCCAAGCTGGACATCGGCGGGGCCGTGCGAAACAAGCGCGCCCAGCTGGCTGCCCTTTTTGGCACAAAATACTAACCAAAGGTTAATAGGAATTTTGTGGGCTCTGTGGTAGAGTAAAATCAAACCACAGGGCTTTTTTCTTTGGATTTTCCTGCACCAGAAGGAGGCGTGTAAAATGAAAGAACAAACCACCCGAACCCCGCCCAAACTGCGCGTCCTGAGCGCGTTTCTGGCGGTGGCCATGCTGCTGAACCTCGCGGCCCCGCTGGCACTGGCAGATTCGGTGAAATGCACGGTGGCAGGTGTGGAGCTGACTGGTGATGTGGACAGCGTCCCAACCGAGACAAAGATCGCGGGACAGGTATCTTATCTCAATAACACCCTGACCTTTCACGGAGACGTGACGCTGACCACAGTTGGAGTTGCGGATTTGGGGACGGTCCCGCTGGTCAAAGCCCTCAGTGAAAAAAATCTGAGGCTGGTGGCAAACGGCAAGGTGACGGGCAGAACGAAAGGCAACGGCATTGAGGAAGCAAAAGAGATCGCCGGGGGAGAATACAATCTCACCTATGCCGATCTGGGTGCCTATTTGGATACTAAGCCGAACGGAATTTTGGGAGGAGACACAGGAACAACGATCACAGCCGGGACCGAAATCACGCTGAAAGATTTTCATACGGGCATCGGCGGAGGAGACGTCCGGATCGATGGCACCGTGAACATCACAGGGGCAATGTTCGAGGGAGCAACCTACGGCATCGCCAATTTCACTACCATGAACCCGGGCAGCGAGCTGGAGATCCATGCGGATCGGTACATCAGGAAGGATTGTCTTCTGACATACAACGGCGGCCATCTGCTTATGATTGTGGCGGAAAACGGCGACGGCAATAACATCGTCCAGGGGAGACTGAGCATCGGAAATGACGTAAGCAGGTTCTGGTATCGCACCGACGAGAATGGAGCGTATACGGAAATCAACGTGAAGGAAAATTATGAGAACTTTACGGCTGCCATAGGACAGAACCAAGACTATCTGGAACTGACGGATGTGGACCCGAACCAGCAGCAAAGCGAAAACTATGACCTTTGGGTAGCAGGTACGCGGGTCACAAAGACCAACCAGGACGACGTGCTGGGCAACGGCACCGTGAAGTTTGACCCGGATACCCACACGCTGACGCTGCGCGATGCCAACTTCACGCTGGACGAGAATGCAGAGGAGGGCATTTACTGCTGCATCCAGTCCAAATTGACGGATATGCTGACCATTACCGGCAAGGCCACCCTTTCCAACGCCAACGGAATCGTGACGACTGGCCCGCTGACGCTGGAGAACGCAGACCTCACCCTTACGGGCGATGACGAGGAGGACGGCGAGGAAGCAATCCGAGCAGGCAGCTCTGACGAAGACATCACCATCCAAAACAGCAAGGTGACCATTGAAGGCACGAACTCGGAAGGCAACTTCTTCCACTTTGGCATTCGGTGCGGCAAGCTCACTGTGGCGAACAGCACACTGGATGTGAAAACCAACAGTGGCTCCGCCATCTGGGCAGACGAGATGGAAGTTTCCGGCGCAGGCACCGTCATCACGGCGGAAACGGATTTGCCGGACGAGGATGATTATGCCCTCGCGTTGGACGATGAAAACCCTCTGACCCTGCGCGACGGCCTCGCTCTGGTGGCAGGCAAAGTGAACGAGAGCAAGACAGCGAAAATCGCTCTGCCGGAGCAGAATCCTGACCCGAACCCCAATCCTGACCCGGACCCGAACCCGGACCCGAACCCGGACCCGAATCCGGACCCGAAGCCTGACCCCGACGACAAAGACGTCTTCCTCCAGTTTGAGGACTGCTCTGTGGACGTCGAGAAGCCGGACGGCACCACCCTGCACTTTGATGCTCTTACCGGTGTCATACAAAGTCAGCGGCTGCCAAAGGGCACAAAGGTGACCATCACGCTGGATGAAAAGGCCATCCCGGAGGGGATGAAGTTCTCCTGCTGGGTGTTTGATGATCCCCGCCCGGAAGACCTGGTGGAGGACGGCACCACTGCCACCTTTACCATGCAGGAGGACATTGGCGTTCTGGCCAAGTTCTCCACGCTGGAAGAGGATGATTCCAGTGCCGACTTCGGCACCATCGCGGCTGCAACCGCTGTCGTGGGCGTTGTGGGTGCCACGGCCTACCTCGTGGGCACCGAGGTGGCCCTGAACCAGCTGCTGCCGGCAGGCACCTCCGTGCCGCAGGACCGCGCCCAGCTGGCCCTCCTGCTCTGGAACACTGCAGGCCGCCCGGAGCCTGCCGCACTGCCCGCCTTTGCGGACGTGACAGACCCCGACATGGCCAAAGCGGCCCAGTGGTGCATGGAAGCAGGCTTCTTCCAGCCTCGTGAGGACGGCAATTTCAAGCCCGGCAAGCACGTTTCCCGCTGGAAAGTGCTCCGCACCTATCAGCGAATCGTAAAATAACCTCTCAGGCACCGAGCGCAAGCGAGGATGACGGACAGGTTGAAGAAAGGCAGAGCCTCTGTGCACCACGCGCGGGGGCTCCGCCTTTTTATGTGAAACAAACTTTTGCCTAAAAAACAAGCTTGAATACAACAAACCACCCTGCAAGCAGCCCTGAATTGACAGCTGAATAGTGATTTTTTGCGTCAACGGACCGGCTTGATGCAGTTTTTAATTGCCGATGGGAAAAGCACGGAAAATTCGCTTGACAAGAAATAAACTTTTGTAATAAAATAAGAATGAAATTCTATTTGAAAAGGAACCGGAGACAGTTCACGCAATGGGAGCTGTGCCGGGTCTTCTTTTTTCTGGGATAAAAACCCCAACAACAGGAAAAAGGCGGAAACTATGGCAGAAAATTTGCAGGAATATTATAAGCGGATGGCGGAGGCCATTGACACCCAGCTGGAGCAGAAAGGGAAAGCTGCGCTGTTCTATCCCGTTGGAAGCGGCAGCGGGCGGATCGTCTGGGCGTGGATCAACGCTCACCCGGACGCGGCCGTGATCTGGGTGGTGCCCGGGGAGACCCGGCGCGGGATGCGGCTGGAAGAAGCCAAACGGATCGGCCAGGAGATCCCGCCGCGGGTGCAGCTGATCCACTGTGAGGACAATACACCGCAGCGCTGTCTGGAGCTGGCCAAGATCCGCCCGGCCTGCATCATCCTGGATGGCTCCCGGGAGTTTACGGCGTTTCCGTGTGGAGAGCGTGTCCGCTGGCTGCAGCGGTTCAGCCCGCAGGCGAAGCTGCTGGGCCTCATCGACACCGACCAGCCTGTCAGCTGCTGCCTGGCGGAAGCCATGTTTCAGGGGGCGGGCACGCTCTCCATTTCGCTGACGGAAGCGCTGGCCCGGGGCCTTGTCACGCCGCCTGCCGCGGATACCGTGCTCCTCTGGCCCGCCGAGACGGCGCTGGAAGAATTCCGCATCCAGATGAAGCAGTGGAACGCCGTGGGCGTCCCGGGCGTGGGCGAAAAAGTTTTCACCAATCTTCGCCGCGCGGTGGAAAAATGCGGCCCGGCGCTGCCCCGGCTGCGGGAGGCTCTGCCCAAGGGCAAGCAGCTGGTCCTGTGTGAGGACGCCGCTGCCATGCGGCGGGTGACGGAAAATCTGGAAGCCCTCTTCGGCCCGGACACAGAAGCCACCATCCTGAAAGACGGCTGGGATCAGGAGATGGCCGTGCGGTTTGCGGCTTCCCCGGCGCGGGGCACGCAGGTGCTGGTCACCATCAGTACCCCCGGCGGGCTGGCGCGGCTGGCCGGAATGGCGGGTGCCGTGCTGGTCCGCTCCACCGGGCTGGAACAGAACCACCGCCGGATGCTGGCCCGGGCACTGGCGCTCTGCGGGGACTCCGCCCCGCTGGTGGAGCTCAACGTCTCGTTTGCGGGTCTGCGCAATGCAGAGGATCTGGTGCAGGGGACGGAACAGGCCGGCGGTACCGGGTTCCCGCTGGAGGAGCCGTACCAGGCCTGCATCCGTCCGGCCCGCCAACTGCAGCGCCAACTGGACGCTCAGTGGGAGCAGGCCTTTGCAGCTGCCAAAGAGGCCGCCGCAAAAGGGGATATCAATGAGCTGCCCCGCGGCTTTACCACGGAAGCCGGCTTTGGGCTGGGCCGCTGGCTGGAGCTGCAGCGACAGATCCAGGCCGGGGAAAAGCCCGGCCGCCTGACCGCCGAGCAGGCCGCCCGGCTGGAAAAGCTGGGCATCGCCTGGAAACAGCGGATGGAGCAGGCCTGGGAGCGGGGCTATGCCGCAGCCCGGGAGTACCGCGGAGAATACGGGAACCTGATGGTGCCGGTCCGCTACCGGGAGAAAAACGGCTTTGCCCTGGGCGAGTGGATCGTTTACAACCGTCAGCGGTTCCTCGGCAATAATCTGTCCACCGACCGTGTCGAGCGGCTGGAAGCACTGGGCATGGTGTGGGACACCGTGCAGGACATCTGGGAGCAGAGCTACTGCGCGGCTGTCCAGTATTGGCTCGACCACGGCACGCTGGAAGTGCCGGTCAAGTACACCACCCCGGAGGGCGTGGCTCTGGGCGTCTGGCTGGGCAGCCAGCGGGCCGCCTACAAGGCGGGCACCATCAAGCCGGTGCAGAAAGCCTGGCTGGAGGCGCTGGACGTGGACTGGACCAACCGCAACGACCGCAAGTGGCAGGCCGCTTATGATGCCGCCGCGCGGTATTATCAGGCCCATGGCGACCTGAACGTCCCCTCGGAGTACATCGACCCGGACGGCGTGCTGCTGGGCAAGTGGGTCAGCCGCCAGCGTTACGCCTGGCAGAACCCGGACCGCAGCAGCGCGCGCCTTACCCCGGAGCGCAAGGCCCTGCTGGACCAGCTGGGCATGGTGTGGCAGAAGCCGGATTCCTGGCAGCACCGCTATGAGCTGGCCGCTGCCTACAAGGCCGCCCACGGCAGCCTGGAGCTCCCGGCTCAGTACCGCACGGAAGAAGGGATCTGGCTGGGCAGCTGGCTCAGCCGCCAGAAGCAGCTGCTCCAGAAAGGGGATAAGAGCCTGAGCGGTGAGCGGGTCAAAGCCCTGAAAGAGCTTTTCCGGGGCGAGCTGGAGCGCCGGAGCGGGGCTGTCCGCACCCGTGCCCGCTGCAGCGTGCGGGAGCGGAACTGGCTCAGCAACTACCGCCATGCCAAGGCCTACGCCAAGCGCCGGGGAGATCTGCTGGTTCCTGCCAGCTATGTGGATGAAACGGGGTTCCGCCTTGGCGTCTGGATCTCCAACCTGCGGGCCGCCCGCAAGACGCGGCCTGACTCGTTCCAGGTCACGCCGGAGCATATCGCGATGCTGGACGAGATCGGGATGCAGTGGGACGCCCGGGAGGCCAAGTGGCAGTGTGCCCTCCGCCGGGCCGGGGAGTACCGCGCCGCCCACGGGGATCTGGCCGTACCCGTCAATTATAAAACGGAGGATGGCTTCTGCCTGGGCGATTGGATCCGCCGGATGCGGGAGAGCTATGCAGCCCATGACGCCCGGCTGACCCCGGAGCGGGTGGAAAACCTCAGCGCCCTGGGCATGGTCTGGGCACCGGCAGAGGGCTGAAAACCAATTGCATTTTTGGCGGGCTTGTGCTATACTAACCCCGTCTGAATAGAAAACAGCAGGTGCCTTTTGCCGCTTTCGGGCGGCGGAAAGGGTAAAAGAGAAGCGGGTGGGATTCCCGCACGATCTCGTCACTGTGATAAGGGAGCTTTGCGGCGTTGGCGCGTTTTGCGCCGGTCACTGGGGAAACCTCCGGGAAGGCAGCCGCGGGCGCGGGCAGTTCTGCCCGTCCCTTTCAGCCAGGAAACCTGCCTGCTGTTGGTACGGGAGCAGATGCTCCAGATCACGAGGAATTGGTTGTACCGAAAAGCCCAGAAATAACAGGGGTCTTTTTGTTGTGCACTCCGCGCGGCAAAAGGGCCCTTTTTGTGTCCGGGCGTACCGCCTGTACCCTTTCTGTCAGAAGATCCGCACACAAGCAAAAACAGGAAAGGAACAAACAAGAACCATGCGTAAACTCAATTGGAAAAAGACCGTGGCAGTCTCCGCCGCTCTGGCGCTCTGCGTCGGCACCCTGGCAGGCTGCGGCAGCAGCGCTTCCAGCAGCACCGCCGCTTCCAGCGAGGCAGCATCCAGCACTGCCGCCAGCGAGGTGAGCAGCGAGGAGGCTGACGAAGTGGCCGCAAAGAACGTGGCAGACCTGATCGACGCCATCTATGTGCAGGAGCGCAACGAGAACACCGATGAGCAGTGCAAGGCTGCCAAGGACGCCTGGGACGCTCTGACCGACGCCCAGAAAGAGCTGGTCGAGGGGGAAGAGGCTGATCCCGATTACTTTGGCCGCGACACCGGCGATGCTTCCAAGGATGACCCCCGCAATGAGGACAACATCGGCGACAACGAGCTGCTGGTGGTCAGCTTCGGCACCTCGTTCAACGACAGCCGCGCGAAAGACATCAAGGGCGTCGAGGATGCTCTGCAGGCCGCTTACCCCGATTGGTCTGTCCGCCGTGCATTCACCGCTCAGATCATCATTAACCATGTCCAGGCTCGTGACGGCGAGAAGATCGACAACATGCAGCAGGCCATGGACCGTGCCGTTGCCAACGGCGTCAAGAACCTGGTCGTCCAGCCCACTCACCTGATGCACGGCGCTGAGTACGACGAGATGATGGAGATGATCGACGACTACCGCGACAAGTTCGAGTCCGTCGCTGTGGCTGAGCCCCTGCTGGGTGAGGTCGGCGCTGACGCTACCGTGATCAACGAGGATAAGGAAGCTGTTGCCAAGGCTGTCACTGCCGAGGCTGTTGCCACTGCTGGTTACGACAGCGTAGAGGCTGCTGCCAAGGATGGCACTGCATTCGTCTTCATGGGCCACGGCACTTCTCACACCGCGAAAGTCAGCTACAGCCAGATGCAGACCGTCATGCAGACCCTTGGCTATGACAATGTCTTCATCGGCACTGTTGAGGGCGAGCCTGAGTCCACCTCCTGCGAGAATGTCATCGAGGCTGTCAAGGCTGCCGGTTACACCAAGGTCGTGCTCCGCCCGCTGATGGTCGTTGCCGGCGACCACGCCAACAACGATATGGCCGGTGCGGATGACGATTCCTGGCTGAGCCAGTTCCAGGCCTCCGGTGACTTCGCGTCCGTGGAGTGCCAGATCGCCGGTCTGGGTGAGATCGAGGACATCCAGCAGCGCTACATTGAGCACACCAAAGCCGCCATTGATTCCCTGAACGGCTAATATTCCGCATTCCAATGCCCGAAGGGAGAGATCTTTTCGGGCATTTTTTATGGAGAGCTTCCCCGCATGAGGAGAAACACTCCCATTTCAAATTCTGAATTTTTGAGGTATTTTGTTTATGCACTGCAAACAGTTTGTTTCCCTGTCCGTTGCTTCTCTGATGCTGGCCGCTGCTCTCACCGGCTGCGGCGGGGCTTCTTCCACTGCTTCCTCTGCTGCCAGCTCGGAAGCCGCTTCTGCCGTGAGCGCTGCCGCTTCCGAAAGCACCGAAGCTGCCCTGCCGGACGGCGTGTACACGGCTGAGTTCGACACCGACAGCGGCATGTTCCACGCCAACGAAGCCTGCAATGGCATGGGCACCCTGACCGTGGAGAACGGGCAGATGACCTTCCATGTCAGTCTGGCCTCCAAGAAGATCGTCAACCTGTATGTTGGCATGGCTGCCGATGCCGAGGCCAACAAGGCAGACTGGCTGCTGCCTACCACCGACACCGTCACTTACTCCGACGGCACCTCGGAGGAGGTCTACGGCTATGATATCCCCGTGGCCGCTGTGGACCAGGACTTCCAGCTGGCACTCCTCGGGACCAAGGGCAAGTGGTATGACCACACCGTGAGCATCCGCAATGCGCAGCCCAAGACGGAGGAAGCTGCCGAGACCCCTGCGGACGGTGAATACAGCGTGAATGTGACCCTGGAGGGCGGCT
>ERZ857965.3733-NODE-3733-length-11109-cov-2.319341_pt1 | contig 11109 bp, 9 predicted proteins | sample MGYA00519758_ERZ857965 | MGnify/ENA primary metagenome ERZ857965 (study PRJEB31778, sample SAMEA3449381) | human gut metagenome | biome: human gut; feature: human-associated habitat; material: faeces | place: United Kingdom | collected 2010/2012 ...
CGGGCGGCATCTTCCACGACTGCTACAACGTTATCGGCGGCGTGGACCAGGCCATTCCCGTAGATGTGTATGCGCCGGGATGCGCCGTGCGCCCCGAGGCCATCATCGATGCGGTCGTCGAGGGCATCGGCATCTTGGACGAGAAATCGAAGGCACTGCATGCCGGCAAGAAGGGAGCGTGACGCGCGTGGCAATTGAACAGCAATTTCGCATCATCAAGCGAGACAAGATCCACGAGGTAGCCGCCCAGAAGTACAAGGCGCTATGGCGCTGCGTGCAGATGCATTGCACGAACACGGAGAACGGCATCGACATCACGTATTCGTATCAGAAGGAAAACGTGATGGACAACCTGACCGTCAAGAGCGTGAAAAAGGACGAGCATATCCCATCCATCACGGATGTCTACATCGGCATGTTCCCGTTCGAGAACGAGGCGCACGACCTGTTCGGCGTCCAGGTCGACAACATCGCCATCGACTTCCAGGGCCGCTTCTACGATCTGGCGGTTCCCGAGCCCATGACCATCATCTCGCCGGAGCAGAAGGCCGCGCGCGAGAAGGCCAAGAAGGTGGCTGCCGCCAAGGCCGCGAAGGAGAAGGCCGCCAAGGCGGCCGCGGCGAACGCCGCCTACGTGGAGACGCACCCCGACGCCGCGCCCGCCCCCGGCGAGCACGGCTACATCGCGCCGCCCGAGGACGACGATCTGGAGACGAAGCTGGCCGGCATGGACCCCGAGATGGTCGCCCGCGTGCGCGCGGCCATCGCCGCGAAGGCCAAGAAGGCGGCCGCCGAGGCCGGGAAGGAAGGTGAGTAGCATGGGAAAGGCGACCGTCATCCCGTTCGGCCCGCAGCACCCGGTGCTGCCCGAGCCCCTGCACCTCGACCTCGTGGTGGAGGACGAGACCGTCATCGAGGCCGTGCCGCAGATCGGCTTCATCCACCGCGGGCTCGAGAAGCTCGTCGAGACGCGCGACTACAACCAGTTCATCTACGTGGCCGAGCGCATCTGCGGCATCTGCGCCTTCGGGCACTCCATGGGCTACGCCGAGACGGTGGAGAAGCTCATGGGCGTTGAGATCCCCGAGCGCGCCGAGTACCTGCGCGTCATCTGGCACGAGCTGTCCCGCGTCCATTCCCACGTGCTGTGGATGGGCCTGGCCGCCGACGCGTTCGGCTTCGAGAGCCTGTTCATGCACTGCTGGCGCCTGCGCGAGCGCGTCCTGGACGTCTTCGAGATGATCACGGGCGGGCGCGTCATCTTCAGCCATGTGCGCGTCGGTGGCGTGAACCGCGACGTGGACAAAGAGCAGCTCCGCATCATGCGCGATACGCTCGAGGGCCTGAAGGAAGACTACGGCAAGCTCTGCAACGCATTCCTGAAGGACAGCTCCGTCAACAACCGCCTGCGCGGCGTGGGCGTCATCTCGCAGCAGGAGGCATGGGATGCCGGCATGGTGGGTCCGTTCGCGCGCGCAAGCAACGTCAACAACGACGTGCGCTGCCTGCGCAACGGCGGTTACCGGTACCTGCAGGATTTCCAGCCCATTCTGGATACGGACGGCGATTGCTACGCTCGCGTGAAGGTCCGTGCGCTGGAGGTGCTGCAGTCCATCGACATCATCGAGGAACTCATGGACAGCCTGCCCGACGGCGATATCTCCTGCACGGTGAAGGGCCCGGTGCCCGATGGCGCCCAGGCCTGCAACACGCTGGAGCAGCCGCGCGGCGAATGTTATTACTACGCGCTCGGCAACGGCACGAAGTATCTTGAGCGCATGCGCATGCGCACGCCTACGTCCATGAACCTTGCCGGCATGACGAATGCACTGGCAGGATGCGATCTGGCCGACGTGAACATGATCGTGCTGACCATCGATCCGTGCATCAGCTGCACTGAAAGGTAGGAGAGCATGGGATTTTTCGAATTGGGCGGCATGACCATGAAGTCGCTCTTCAGCAAGCCCGAGACGGTGTGCTACCCGATTGAACAGAAGCCGAAGCCCGCCGGCCTCAAGGGCCACATCGACATAGATGTGAACACGTGCATTCTCTGCTCGAAGTGCGCAAGGGCCTGTCCGACGAACTCCATCACCGTCGATAGGGAAGCGGGGAAGTGGTCCATCAACCATTTCAGCTGCATCACGTGCTTCGAATGCGTACGGGAATGTCCTACGGATTCGCTCACGATGGAGCCGACGTACGAGAAGCCGGCAACGAAGAAGTCCATCGACGAGCGCGACGTGCCGAAACGCGAGCGCAAGAAGAAGGCGGAACCGGCGACGAAGTAAACGCCGGGATTGCATCTTTCAAGCGGACCCCGCCTGGATGGCGGGGTCCGCTTTGCGCTTGAGGGCAGGGCGCCTTTTTTCGGCCTGGAAACCGTCAACGGCACTGCCTGTGTCAGAACATCCACGAAAATACACCATGTGGTGTTTATGCGGCCCGAGATTATCAGATGCACTCTTTCCGATTCCTGCTAGTATGGGGATTTGCAAACTATTGGGGTTGTGCAAGAAGAAGGAGATTGGCTGTGCGGGTGTACCATCCGTCAGCGAACTGTTTGTTATGCCCATTATCGATATGAAAGCCCCCGACGTTAAGCCGGATGCACAGGTGAGCAACGATATCATCACGATACCGAACATCATCACCTTTATCCGCCTGTGCTTCATTCCCGTCTTCTTGGTTCTGCTCCTGCAAGGAAACAATCTCGCAGCAGCTATTGTCTTCGGACTCACGGCCGCAACGGATTTCCTTGACGGCATGATCGCCCGCAAAACGAACAGCGTCTCCCGTTTGGGCCAGCTGCTGGATCCGGCCACGGACCGGCTGCTCATGATAACAGCCGTTATCGGCCTGCTTATCGTCGGTCGCTTGCCGCTGTGGATCATCATCCTGGTGCTTGCGCGCGACCTGCTGCTGCTTGCCGGCGGCTATTACCTTATTAAGCGGTGGAAGGTCCGCGTAGCGGTCATGTTCCTTGGGAAGATTGCCACCACGTTCCTGTTCTTCGGATGCGCGTTCCTGCTGTTGAATGCGCCGCTGGTTCCCGGTTTGGGATGGTGCGATTTCGCCTGGCTTCCCGGCTTCAACGGCAGCCCGTGCTGCTGGTCCATTTGGCTTGTGTATATCGGATTGCTCCTCGCCTTGATCACGACGGTCTATTACTGCGTGCGCGGTGTGCAGGGATATCACATCGCCAAAGCGCAGGAGGCGAAGTAGCCCATGGCCGCCTACCAGGATCCGCGCAGGCGGCCGCGCAAGTCGAAATACGCCCGCCTGGATAATATCGATACGTCCCGTTCCCGTTTCAATGGGAATGCTGCGTCATTGAAGCCGATACCGACGTCGAAGCCCGCTTCAGCGCAACCGACGCAACCTCGAGCTAACCTGAACAATTCCCTTCCCGAAGTACATCCTCCTTCAAATAACGCAGAGCGGCTGCAGCATATACCGCCGGTCGATTCTGCAGAGAAGGCACCGAAACGTAATCCCCTAGCATCGGACCGCATCCCGCGTATCCCCGAACAGGACAAGCCGGCGCCGTCTCTGTCGCCGCGGCGCAGCACTGCGCGCGCCGCTAAGCCGGAAACGCCATCGAACCGTCGTCATCCGGCTCGGAGGGTGCCTCCTCAGGATGCGGGCGCGAAGCCGGCCGCGCACGGCGACGCTCACGCACGTCCACGCAAAAGCACCGCACATACCGATGCCCTGACCCGTCGGTCAGGGGCACGTCCCGAAAACAGGCCGACACCGAATGACCGCTCGCATGCAGTTGCTCCTGCACAGCATTCCGACCGGACGGGCGATGCGCAGCGGAAAGCAACGCCCTCTCGTTCGCGGAAGCCGAAGCAAAGCGCATCCGCGAAACAGGCGAAGCCTTCGAAATCGAATAAGCTTTCCGTAACGAAGCACGGAAGGACGCCGGAACTGCCCGCTGCTACACCGAAAGGCAAGCGTTCAACAGGGCCGCAATCGCGTAAGGCACATGCCGCAGGGTCTGCTGCCGCAGCTGCAACGGGCGTCTTCACTACCGTCGGCGGTGCGGCCCGGCGCGGCATCGGCGGTGGTTTGCGAACCACTTCCGCACCAGCCGTCGGTTCGCCGTCATCTCATCTATGATCATCGTGCTTCTTGCTGCAGGCGTGGTGGACTTTGCGCTCAACCACGACAAGATCTATGCGAATGTCAGCATCGGCGAGGTGAACGTCTCCGGTATGACGGAAGACCAGGCTGCGGAAGCGCTGCGCAACACGTACTCATCGCGCATCACGGGCGCCAGCATCAAGATCTATTCCGACCAAGATACGATGAACAGCGCGAACAGCGGCCAGGACATCAACAACATCGAAGAATCCGAGGACGTTTCCACGGATGAGGCCACGGCGAACCGCAAGGTGTGGTCGACGGATGCCTCCACGCTGCAGGCTCGCATGGAATACAGCACGCTGGCGAAACAGGCGTACGAAGTGGGCCGCAGCGACGGCAGCATCCTCGGCCGTCTGCACGCGTTGTTCTTCGGCCGCAATCTGGACGCGACGGTGTCCATGAACGACAGCGCCCTGTCGAAACTCGGTACGAGCATCGACAAGACGCTGGGCAAGCTGCGGAAGAACTACGACATCACGGTCACGGACGGCAAGGCTACGGTCACCTCCGGACATGATGGCAACGAGGTGAACCTTGATTGGCTGCGTGCGCAGCTTCAGCAGCGTTTCACGGACAGTGACAACTCTGCCTCCGCCGACTCGTTCGTAGCGCAGATCGATTATGCGCCGCTGCAGATTACGCAGGATATGGCGCAGTCCGTTGCCGATCAGGTAAACGATGCCATCGATGACGGCGCCACATTCACATTCGAGGATAAGAGCTGGACGGCTAACGCCACGCAGCTGGGCAACTGGATCACGACGGATGTCGAAAAGGACGGCGATTCGTACCGCCTGAACGTCGGCTTCAAAAAGGACAAGGCGAAAGCCGTCATCCTGAAGCACATCACGCCGAAGTTCGACTCTGATGACGTGAAGGTCACGTTCGAGAAGAGCGGGAACGACGGCGTCACGGTCCATACGTCCGCCACGGGAAATATGCCCGTCATCTCCAGTGCGCTCGACACGCTGCAGAAGGACCTGTTCTCGGACGGCGCCGACCATTCCCAAGCGCCGACGGTAGCCGTCGAGAGCATGGCCATCCCAGAGTCCATGAGCGTTCAGGCAGCGCTGGACTACGGCATCATCACGGTCGTTTCCAGCTACACCACGGAGTACACGGCCGATGCGGATGCGCGCAACCACAACATCCACTTGGCGGCCGACCTGCTTGACAACTCCATCATCAAGGCGAACGGCGGCCAGTGGTCGTTCAACGGCACGGCGGGCGAATGCAATGCCGACAAGGGCTTCGAAGGCGCCGGTGTCATCATCGACGGCGAAACCGTGGATGAGATCGGCGGCGGCATCTGCCAAGTTGCCACGACGGTGTTCAATGCCGTGTACGAAGGCGGGTTCGACGTTGTTACGCGCCACAACCATTCGCTGTACATTGCCAGCTACCCGGATGGGCGCGACGCAGCCATCAGCTGGCCCGATCTGGACTTGGTCTGGGACAACGACTCCAGCAGCGACCTGCTCATGAGAACGTCCCACACGGACACGACGGTCACCGTCGAGCTGCTGGGCGTCTCGGACGGCCGCACCGTCACGACGCAGACGGGCACCTGGAAGGAAGGGGAGAAGTACTCCAAGGAAACGCAGACGGATTCTTCTCTTGCGAAGGGCTACAGCTACGTGAAGCAGACGGGTTCCGACGGCAAATCCATCACCGTAGTTCGTACGGTCAAAAGCGCCAAAGGCAAAGTCCTGCACAAAGACACGTTCTCTTCGGTATATGATGCTAGAGACGAAATCACCGTCAAAGGAACTGCAAGCTAACCATCGGGAATAGGATCCCGCTGGACCCGAAGGGGGAGGGATACCGTGTATTTTCAAGAAGAGCTTGAAACCATGCCGCGCGAACAACTGCGCGAATTGCAGCTGAAGCGCGTACAGGACCTGGTGAAATATGTGTACGAGCGCGTTCCGCTGTACACCGAGCGCTTCGACAACGCAGGCGTGAAACCCGAAGACCTGAAGACGCTGGACGACCTGTTGAAATTCCCCTTCACCGTGAAACAGGACCTTCGCGATTCCTACCCCTTCGGCATGTTCGCCCGCGAGAACGCCGACGTGGCCCGTATCCACGCCTCATCCGGCACCACGGGCCAGGCGACGGTGGTGGGGCATACCGCCAACGACCTCGCGAACTGGGGCGACTGCTTCGCCCGCGGCATCGCCATGGTGGGCGGCGACGAGAACTCCACCATCCAGGTGTCCTACGGCTACGGCCTGTTCACGGGCGGTTTGGGCGCGCACGCCGGCGGCGAGGCCATGGGCTGCACCGTCATCCCCACCTCGTCGGGCAACACCAAGCGCCAGGTGCAGATGCTCAAGGACTGCAAGACCGATATCCTGGCCTGCACCCCCTCCTACGCCCTGCTCATTGCCGACACGGCCATCGAGATGGGCTATGACCCGGCCACCGAGTTCCAAATCTCCGGCGGCATCTTCGGCGCCGAGCCCTGCTCGGAGAACATGCGTCAGGAGATCGCCGACAAGCTGGGCATTCAGTACTGCGATGTGTACGGCCTCTCCGAGATCATGGGCCCCGGCGTGGCCATGGAATGCGCCGAGCGCGGCGGTCTGCACATCGCCGAGGACCAGTTCTACTGCGAGATCATCGATCCCGAGACGCTGGAGGTCCTCCCCGACGGCGAGGTGGGCGAGCTCGTCATCACGACGCTCACCCGCGAGTGCTCGCCGATGATCCGCTACCGCACCCGCGACGTCACCACCATCAACGCCGAGCCGTGCGCGTGCGGGCGCACCCATCGCAAGATCGGGCGTCTTCTGGGCCGCACCGACGACATGCTCATCATCCGCGGCGTGAACGTGTTCCCCTCGCAGATCGAGCAGGTCATCACCGGCTTCCCGGAGATCGCCCCCCAATATCAGATCATCCTCACGAACAAGGGCCCGCTCGACCGCGTCGAGCTGGACGTGGAGACGGTGCCCGACTATCCGTTCGACGAGATCCGCAAGCTGCAGGACCTGGAGCACCGTATCGAAACGGCCCTGAAGAACAACCTGCAGGTAGCCGTTGACGTCAAAATCGTGGAGCCCATGACCATCCCGCGCGTGGAAGGCAAGGCGAAGCGCATCATCGATAAGAGGGGAGAGTAGCAGCCATGCTCAACCAACTGACCGTTTTCATGCAAAATCGCGAGGGCCGTCTGGCGCAGCTGTGCCGTGCCCTTGCTCTGGCCGACATCAACATGCACTCGCTGTACGTTGCCGATACGGAGGACTACGGCGTGGCCCGCATCTTCTGCGATACGCCTTCGGCCGCGCGCAAGGTGCTGAACTCCCAGGGGTTCCGCGCCACGCTCACGCCCGTCGTGGGCATTCGCGTTCCGAACGAGAAGGGCGGATTGGCGAATCTTTTGGAGTTCTTGGATGAGCATAAGGTGAATATCGAATACGGGTACTGCTTCAGCGTGAATCAGGATTACGCTATCGATGTCTTCAGAGCCGACGAGCCCGGCATTGAGCGCGAGCTGGAGCAGGCCGGTTATGTGATTGTCAAGAAGGAAGAAATCTACCAACGTGACTAACGCGACCATCGTTTCCCTATCGCAACAGAGCTCTCGAAAATGCGCAGGCCTTCTGGCCTGCGTGTTGTCGTGCATAGCGGCATTGACGCTGTGCTGTCCGTCCATCGCCCAGGCGAAGGTGCTGAAATCCGACATCATCGCCGGCGAATCCGTCCAGGATCGCGGCTACACGGCATCGCAATGCCCCAGCATCGACGCGAAGTACGCCATCGCCACGGACGAAGACGGCAATGTGCTGTTCGAACGCTCCGCAGACACGGCCGCCCAGATTGCCTCCATGACGAAGATCATGACGGCTATCGTTGCGTTGGACTACAACCCAGATCTGAACATCAAAGTCACCGTGACGTCCGAGGCGGCGAAGATCGGCGAATCGAGCGCCGGGTTGCAGCAGGGCGACACCATGAGTCTGAAGACCGCGCTGAATGCCATGATGGTTGCCTCTGGCAACGACGCCGCGCAGTCCATCGCCACATCCGTCGGTGCCGACATGCTGTACAACGAGGGCGGAGACTACGGCAACGAAGATGCCTGCGTTGCACGCTTCGTGCAGGCAATGAACGACAAGGCTTCCGAACTCGGCCTGACGAACACGGAATTCACGAACCCGCACGGTCTAGACTACGGCGATTACAAGGGCGACCTGCACAGCTGCGCACGCGATGTGGCGAAAGAGGCCGCATATGCCATGAAGAACAGCGCGTTCCGCAAGATTGTGAGCCAGTCTTCGGCGAACATCACGGTCACCCGCAACAATCAGAAGGTCGGCATCTCGCTGACAAGCACGGATGAGCTTATCGGTTCGTACGAGGGAACCGTGGGTGTGAAGACGGGCTATACGCAGAAAGCCGGTGCATGCTATGCGGGCGCAAACGACCACAACGGCAAGGAATACTACGTCGTTATCATGAACAGCTCCAGCGAAGAGCAGCGCTTCACCGACGCCACGATCGTCTGGGACTGGATCTATGCGAACGAGACGGATTACAAGCTCATCAACTGCAGCGATACCGTGGATGCAACCATCAATGGCAACCAGAGCTCGTACCCGCTTGTCGCGGAAGTGGCGCATCAGGACTGGACGGATAAGACCATCAAAGCAACCGTGGCGGATCCCAACCAGACCATTGCTGCGTATACGTGGAACGGCAACATCTCCGAAGAAGTGGAATACGATAACGTCACCGGCAACGTGAGCGTCGGCGACAAGGTGGGCACGATCACGTTCAAGCAGCATAACGAAACCGTCGCCACAGTCGATCTGATTGCTGCCGAGGACGTGGCCGCCCCGAACTTCATCGAGGGGATAGGCATCTTCTGGCAGCGGATGTTCTCCAATTTCACTGGAGCGCAGACCGTTGCCCAAAGCACGCTGTACAATACCACTCCGTACCTGGTGGATAAAACGTCAAGCAGCACCTCGACTTTAACCTCTACTTCGACGACGACTTCTGATTCCAGCTCAATAACCACCACGTCCGATTCGACCGGCTCCAGCGAATAGCGCACCGGCTTTGCGAACGGATTTCGATAACGAATACCCGTGGCCGCTTCGGCGGCCCCGACCTCAAGGAGGGAAGGCATAATGGCACAGACATGCCCCGTATGCAACGGACCGGTTTCCGAATCGGATGCCGTTTGCCCTGCCTGCGGCTTTAAACTCAAGGGAACCACCCAGGCGTTCCAATTCGTCAGTCAAACCGGCAACATCGGGCGCCCGGTGCCCGTTGAGGACTTGAGTGCCGTATCGGCACGTCGAGCCAAGGCAGCTATAGCGGATGCGGACGTGACGGACGAATCCATCGATGAGCCTTCCGCACCGGAACCGCCGGCAAAGCGAGAGACCGTTCTCACGGTTATCCGCGGACCGCAAACCGGCGTTGCGTTCGTGTTGGAGCCCCATACGCTGGTTGTGGGACGCGATCCGAAATGCGATGTGTTCTTGAACGACATGACGGTGTCGCGCGACCACGCACGCATCGAACCGGAAGGCAATGCGTTTAAGATCATCGATGACGACAGCTACAACGGCGTATGGATCAACAACGAAAACGTGAATAGCGCGCTGCTCCATGACGGGGACTTCATTCAGATAGGCGCATTCGGACTGCTGGTCAGCATCCGTTAGGCAATAGGGGAAAGGGATTGCGCCGCACCTGTCGGCGCGCAAGGAGACGAACATGGCATTTCTATCGAGCAACGAGGCCATAGCGCAGGGCGCTTGGGAGGCCGGAACGCATATCGGCGTCGCCTATCCAGGAACGCCCTCAACGGAGACCATGGAGACCTTTGCAGAAAAGGACGGCGTCTATGCCGAGTGGGCTCCAAACGAGAAGGTTGCCGTCGAGGTCGCTGTAGGTGCCAGCGCCGGCGGTGCGCGCGTACTGGCAACCATGAAGCATGTCGGTGTGAATGTGGCTGCGGACCCGCTCTTCACGGCATCCTATACCGGCGTCAACGGCGGCATGCTGGTCATGGCGGCCGATGACCCCGGCATGCATTCGTCCCAGAACGAACAGGATTCGCGCTTTTATGCACAGGCGGCGCGCATACCGATTTTCGAGCCCAGCTCCTCAGAGGAGGCGTACCGCTTCGCAAAGGACGCCTTCGAGCTGTCCGAGCGCTTCGACACCCCATTCATGATCCGCACGACCGTCCGCACCAGCCATGCGAAGACGTTGGTGGAGACGGGGGAGCGCACGGAGGTGCCCGTCAAGCCGTATCAGAAAGATCCGGCAAAATGGGTCATGATGCCTGCCTTCGCGAAACCCCGGCGAATCGAACAGGACAAGCGCATCGCCGCTCTGCGCGCTTGGATTGAACACTGCCCATACAATGAGGTGCAGATGCGCGGCACGGACGTCGGCGTCATCTGCTCCGGCGCTGTCTACCAATACGTCCGCGACGCATTGCCGAATGCGAGCGTTTTCAAGCTGGGCATTGCCTGGCCGGTACCGGCCCAGGCACTCAGGAATTTTGCGGCGCGGGTGGATGCCGTCTATGCCATCGACGAGGCAAGCGAGTACCTCTCGCAACAGGTGAAGGCGCTCGGCATTCCCGTGGCGCAAACGGAGAATCCGCTTCCACCGAACGGCGAGCTGTCCCCGCTGAAGATTGCGCATGCATTCGGCATGGCGGAGCCAGAACACGAGCAGACGCCGGACGACATTCCGAACCGTCCGCCTGCATTCTGCGCCGGATGCCCGCATCGCGTCGTGTTCAAGGAACTGTCGCGCCTGCGCGCCATTGTGACCGGCGACATCGGTTGTTACACACTCGGCGCGCTTCCGCCGCTGTCCGGCATGGACACCACCCTATGCATGGGTGCGTCCGTGTCCATGGCGCATGGATTCGAGCTTGCCATGGCAGGAATGGAGCATCGTCCCATCGTCGGCGTC
>ERZ857965.3737-NODE-3737-length-11093-cov-2.790361_pt1 | contig 11093 bp, 7 predicted proteins | sample MGYA00519758_ERZ857965 | MGnify/ENA primary metagenome ERZ857965 (study PRJEB31778, sample SAMEA3449381) | human gut metagenome | biome: human gut; feature: human-associated habitat; material: faeces | place: United Kingdom | collected 2010/2012 ...
CGCCATCGGGGAACTGCTTCGCACGCGCAGCGTCCTGCGTGCCGGATCTGTGCTTCGCAGCGCCCTTCGCGCCGGACGACTTCTTCGCCTTCGCCGTGCCCGCGCCGCTTGCCTTGCCGCCGTTTCCGCTGCTTGACGAGGCCTTGGACGCCGCAAGCACCGCATACGCCTTCTCAGCACCGGTGAGTGCGGAGTAGTTCGGAATCTGCGCCCGCTGCGCACTCGACAGCGCATCGTACGCCGCCCGGGCCTCCGCCATGGACGCCTTCGAGCCCTTCGTGACGGTGCCGATGCTGCTGATGAGCTGCGTGACGCGCGAAACGCCCGCATCCGTCGCCGTCTCAAGCGCGAACACCGTGCCCGAATCATTCTTGTAGAACAGCGTGCCGTCGACGGCCACAGCCGGGCTGCAGATGCAGTACTGCGCATGGCCGGAGGCATCGTAGATCTGCTGCACGGTTGCCTGCGAAGCGCTGGTTGCCCCAGGCGCCACGCGGATCAGCTGCACGCCTCCGGGACTGCGGTTCAGCGTGCAATACAGGTACAGCTCGCCCGTGGACTGCAGATATGCCGTGGAGAGCACAGGCGACGACTGCAACGGCCCGGACAGGGATACGCGGTAGCACACCGTCATGCTCTGCACATCTACGGCCACCAGCGCGCCGGACGAGAAACCCTCGCTTGTCCCCACATACGCCCGCCCATCGTAGATGACGGGCGTAGACGTGGAGCGCGTACCGATCTTCACGCCCGTGAGGTTCGTCAGCTTGCCGGACCCGTCCACGGACGCCCGGTACAGATAGCCGGCCGACGTGGTGAAATACACGTATCCGTTCGAAGAGACGACGGCAGAATGCTGGTCGCCCGCCACGTCCAGCTCCGAAATGACCGTGCCCGTCTTCCGGTTAAGCGAAACGATATGACCGGTGCCTGCATCGGACGACGTGCCGTCGTTCGTGCCGAATACGACCGCATCCCCCACCGCTACGGCCTGCGTCCAGTAGAAGCCGCCCTTCGCCGTGTACGTCCACGTTGCCTGCTTCGCTTCCGTGGCCTGTGCGGAGTCCCCGTCCGCGGCATCCAGGCACACGAAATGCGCCTTGCCCGTGTCCGACGTGTAGAAGCCGCCGTACACGAAGCCGTCCGCGTACGTGGGCGACACCCAGCACTGGCCGCCCAGATCGTCCCGGTACACCCACAGCGACTGCAGCGTGTCCGCATCGAAGGCCTGGATGATGCCGTCAGACAGCGGCACGAAGATCTTTCCGTCCGCGTACGTGGGCGACGTGTACGCGAACGACGGCGCAGCCGCCAACGTGCCCGTGGCCAGCGTCTTCCCCGTTTGCTGATCCAACTTATATATAGTAGTGTTGGCCATGGTGACAAGCGTATCGCCCACGACAATCTGTGGGCTGGGCGAGGAGCTCCACTCGCTGCCGAACTGCCGCGACCACCGCAGCGCCGTTTGCGTCGTGGAGGCGGGCGTGGCGGCAGCCGTCACGGCGTTGTTGTTCGCGTCCGCACGAAAGCTGGGCCATGCGGCTTCGTCCGCAAGCGCTGGCGGGCAGGCGAATGCGGGCGCTATCAGCAGGCACCACGCGGCAATCAGGGCGTACGCGAACAGACGCGGCCTGCTCGGCCGCGCCGCTCTCTTCGCAAGGCATGTCGCCTGGCCGCGCATGCGCTAGTCCACGTCCTCTCCGTAGTTCTCGCACGTATACGCCCATACAATGCGGTCGCCGTTCTTCACCTTGTACTGCGAGCAGCCCACATTCGGCGACCACCCGTTGACCTTGTACACCCAGCCGGACTGGTCGCCGCAGTCCTTCTGATATAGGTTGTTGATGCCCTCGACGTAGTTCGTTTCATACACGGGCGCATACGAGTACTCCAGCTGGATGCCGCGGTCGTCGCAAACGGCTTTCAGCACGTCGAACACCGTGTCGCCCTTCGATACGGCCACCGTCGTGGTGCCCAGGATGACGCCGTTCGACGGCACGTACTTCAGCTTGCCGGATGCCAGCTGCTTCTTGTGCTTCAGGATGGTATCGCAGCGAATCTGGATGGTCACGGTGCGCGTGGCCGTCTTCGCCGCCGGTGCCGAGGATCCGCCGGATTTCCCGGCCTTCGCCGCGGACCCGCCGGCATTGCCGGACGTCGTCCCCTGTGCCGTGCCGCCGCGTGCCGAAGCGCTGGCCGCAGAGGAAGAAGACGCACTTCCGCTTGACGCGGCACCCCCGGCATCTGATGCGGAACCGCCGCCGGACGACGATTTCGCCGCATCCGTGGCAACGGATGCGGATTTCCCGGACGAAGCGCCCTTCTCGTTCGCGCGCTTCTTCTGCTGGTTCGCCACCTGTTTCGCAGTGAAGCACAGGTCCTTGCCGTCCTTCAGCGCCGCCGCCGTGCGTTCCAGCATGAAATCATCGAAGCGGCTGAGCGAATACGACCGCTGCACATCCGGCGCGTCTTTGCCGTCCGTATATGTGGCCTCTTGGCCGGCCGTCAGCGTCGTGCCATCCTGCGCCGTGACGGTGCCAGCAAGCACGTAGATGCTCGTGGTACCCGTGCCCGCTTCCAGCACGAACACGCCGTCTGCGGACGACACCTGCGCCGGGGCTGTCTTCAGAGACAGCCCCTGGTCGGTCGCTGCCTGGCAGAAGGCGCTTCCGGATTCGAATTCCAGGCAGTCGTTACGCGCATCCAGCACGGTGGATTCATCCAACGCCACGCTGCCATGGCCATCGCCCTGCAACGTGACCGTGGAGCCGGACAGCGTTTCCACGTTGTCGTCAACCTGCAGCACGGTGCCCTCGTCCAGGCGATAGCTGATGCCGTCGCGCTGGATATTCGCGTTGCCGGATTTGTCCGAGGCGGCATACGCCGTGTCCTGCGCCGTATCGAACGCACCGCGCATGTTCAAGGCGAAAAGGACGCCCGCCACCACGATAGCGGCAATAAGTGCCGCCATCGCAATGTTAAGCGCCCTGTTTTTCCTCTTCGTGCCAACCATGATGCTGGGAAGCGCGCTTAGCGGCTACGCCACGCGCACGTTCTTCGGAGCGGCCAGGTTCTTCTTCGTGAAGGACTTCTTTACATATTTCTTTGCAACGCCCTTGGCCGTGGTGACCTTCAGGGTCTTCTTCAGCTGCGAGCCCTTGAACGACGCCTTCACGGTGGCGGCCTTCTTCAGATGCTTGCTGGCAACCTGCACGGTATGCAGCTTCGGCGTCTTGTAGAACGCGGACTTTGCGATCTTCGCCACGTTCTTGCCCACGACCACCTTCGTAATGGTCTTGTTCGATTTGAACGCCTTCGCGGCAATCTTCGTGACCTTGTACGTCTTACCGTCCTTCAGCTTCACCGTGGCGGGAACCTTCACGGTCTTCTTGCCCTTGGGCGCCTTCACATACGTGACGGTTTTCTTGCTGGCGCTGGTCACCTGGTACTTCGCGCCAGAGACCGTGGCGGTGTAGCCCTTGGCAATGCCCACCTTCACGAACACGAACGGAGATGCGGTGTACGTGCCAGTTGCAGGAAGGGCGGATACCAGGTAGGTGCCCGGCTGCTTGAACGTCACGGATGCCGTACCCTTATTGTTCGTGGTTGCTCCGGAGATGGCCTTCTGCTTGCCCGTGGACGTGTTCACCAGGGTCAGCTTCGCATTGGCAAGGGGAGTCGTTGCTGCAGCGCGATCTTTGCTGTTCTTCGCGCCGTTCGCCATGAAGTTGGTCAGTTCCCTCACGTTCAGCGCAGCAGCCTTCCCGGTAGCGGCGGCAATAGTCGTCACGGCCGCTCCCTTGCTGTTCGCGAAATAGGAGATGCCATCGGAATAGTCGGCTGCCTGGACGAAATGGATGGAAACGATGTCGTTATTCACTACAGGAGCCTGCGTCACCGCAAGGGCGAAGTAGCCGTAGTTAGTGTAATCGGATGTCTCGTCCACCGCAGCCTTGTTGTTCTGAGAGATACCCCAGTTCCATGACGCCACGCCGAAGGCCTTCGTAATGGATCCGTACGTGTCGTTCACCGCCAGATAGTTAGTAGCGGTTGCCTTCGTGAAGGACTTGCCGTACTTCAGCTCGTGCATCTTCACCAGCACGTCCAGCTGCGACACGGACTTAGAGGAATCCACCTCATCTTTGTAGCCATACTTCTCCGCCTCGGTGCTGCTTACCGTAATCTTCTGCGGCACGAACGCGAACGAATTCGCCTTCTGCACGCTGGCGGAAACGGATTCGGCCGCCTGCGCGCTTGCGTACACGCTGGCGGAAACGGATTCGGCCGCCTGCGCGGGGGTTGAGAACGCCGCCAGGGCTGCAACCATTGCGAGCGCGAACGCAGCGACGATGCCGCACACGCCCAAACGGGCGCGCGCACGGATAGTACTACCAGTCATAGTGATACCTCCCAGGGCTCTCAATACTTGATGGCAGGCATTCCGACTTCGCTTCGCCCGAACGGCGCGCCCCGGCATAGGGCACGTATGCTCCGCCCGTCCACGTTTACGGTTGCTGGTACAGCGCAGGATTCCCACCTGCATTCCCCTCGGGATGCCTCTACATCCCGGCGCCTTGCCTGACGCGTCCATCCATGGCCATTAGCTATGTGTTTGCATCTTAGCATTGGCTGCCCGGCTTGCGGCACAACGTTGCCCATCTGACGCTCAAGCAGCGCCCCTCTGGCGATTCAATTTATCTATAGCCAGTTATCATCCCAGTTCAGAGGTCCGTTGGCGAATACCCGCCCATGGAACCGAGCCGCCGGAATACTTGGATTGCCGCAGTTCCGCAGCGTACAATAACGAACGCAGGAAAGGACGCAGGCAAAAATCGCGGACCGGGTTGCTTCATGCCCGATCCCCAACGCACGAAGGAGCCGTTATGCGCATCACCGAAATCTATGGCGGAGAGCATATCCCCGTATCTTATGAGATCTTCCCGCCGAAGGGCGACCTGCCCGTAGATGAGGCGCGCACGGTGCTGTCCGGCTTGGCAGAGCTGGACCCCGCCTTCGTGTCCGTAACGTATTCCGCCGGCGGGTCGGGCAACTCCGAACGCACCGTTCAGATTGCGGACATGGGCCAGCGGGAACTGGGACTGACCATGATGGCACACCTGACCTGCGCCGGCGCCACCAAGGCGGACATGCGCAGGAACATTCGCAGCTTGAAAGACCACAACATAGAGAACGTGCTGGCGCTACGCGGCGATTTGGGCCCCGACCGTCAGGTCAAGGACTACCATTACGCGAAGGATCTGATTCCCCAGCTGCGCCAAGAGGGTTTCTGCGTGGGAGCGGCCGCCTATCCCGAAGGTCATGTCGACTGCATCGACCTGCACGAAAGCGTGCGCTACCTGAAGGAGAAGCAGGATGCCGGCGCGCAGTTCTTCGTGACGCAGCTGTTCTTCGACAACCGCTATGCGTACAAGTTCCTGGACGAATGCCGCGCGGCCCGCATCAAGGTTCCCATCGAGTTCGGCATTATGCCCATCATGTCAAAGAGCCAGGTGTCCCGCATGGTGTTCATGTGCGGCGCCAGCCTGCCCTCCGCGCTGGTGAAACTGCTGGCCCGCTACGAGAACAAGCCGGACGACCTGCGCAAAGCCGGCATCGAATATGCAAGCCGCCAGCTTATCGGCCTGGCCGAGCACGGCGTGGACGCACTGCATATCTACTCTATGAACAAACCGGACGTGGCGCGCGAGATATACGAGAACGTCCGGCCCTACCTGTAGGGAATCACACGAAGGACTCCGCTGCACGAATGAACGCACAAGCAAACGGCGCCTCCGCCTGGCATGTAGACCGGGCGGAGGCCCTCCGCTACCTGGGATATACCGGGCAGGACATTACGCCCGACCTGAACGAGCGCCTGAAAACGCTGTTCGCGCGCTGCGAGCAGACGTCGAATCCTGGCTTCACGTACCGCATCTTCCCCTGCGACAGCGCACACGGCGACATCCGCCTGGCGGGAACGACGCTCGTGCTGGAAGGCCGCGACATATACGAACATCTGAAGGATGCGCGGTTGGTTGCCGTCATGGCAGCCACGGCCGGGCTGGGAAACGAACAGGAGCTGCGGCGCCTGTCGTTTAAGAACAGCCTGGATGCCGCCATCTACGGATCCGCCGGATCCGCACTGGTGGAAAGCGTGGGCGATGCCTGCAACGCACGCATCGTGGAAGACGCCCGCGGGCGCGGCCTGTGGTGCAACTGGCGCTTCAGCCCCGGGTACGGCGACCTGCCCCTTGACATACAGCCGACAGTGATCCGTATACTTGATGCAGACAAGAAGCTGGGTATCACCGTCACAGACACGGACTTGCTGATACCCGCGAAGAGCATCACAGCATTCGTCGGACTCTTCGATACCCCCCAAGACGACAAACGCAGCTGCGCGAACTGCAGCTTCTCGCCCTATTGCAACCTGAGAAAGGCGGGCAACCAATGCTACCGATAACCAGCGGAACCCTGAAGCCACGCTCTCCGCAAGACGTGCGCGTGAAAGACGAACACCTGGCACGCGTGCTGCGCGGCCAAGACTACCTGATATTCGACGGCGCCATGGGAACCATGCTGCAGCGCCGTGATTTGAAAGCGGGCGAGCTGCCCGAACTGCTGTGCCTTACGGACCCGGACAGCATCACGGATATCCACCGTGAATACGTGGCCGCCGGCAGCCAGGCGGTGACCACGAACACGTTCGGCGCGAACGCCCGCAAGCTGGACGGCGCCGCCACCGTAGACGAAATATTCCAAGCGGCCATCTCCTGTGCCCGTGCATCCGGCGCGCAGTACGTAGCAGCGGATATCGGCCCTACGGGTGCGCTGTTGGAACCCATGGGCACTCTGCCGTTCGACGAGGCCTACAACCTGTTCGCAGAGCAGGCGAAGGCCGCGCAGAAATACGACGCGGACCTGTTCATCATCGAGACCATGACGGACCTGCTGGAGGTCAAGGCCGCCGTGCTGGCCTGCAAGGAGAACAGCGATCTGCCCATCTTCGCCACCATGACGTTCGACGAAACCGGGCGCACGTTCCTGGGCACCAGCCCCACCGTCGCCGCCATCGTGTTGTCGTCGCTGGGCGTGAATGCGCTGGGCGTGAACTGCTCGCTGGGCCCGGATGCGCTGGGACCCATTGTGGACGAGATGTTGAAAGCGGCGCGCTGCCCGGTCATGGTGCAGGCGAATGCCGGCTTGCCGGACCTGGTGGACGGAAAAACCGTGTACTCTATCACGCCGGATGCGTACGTGACCGCCGTGGAGTCCATGGTGCGCAGCGGTGCCACGATTATTGGCGGTTGCTGCGGCACGGATCCGAGCTACATCGCCCGCGAGGCAAAGCTGATTGCCGGCACCACGCCCCCGGCGCGCAAAACGGCACCGCTGTGCACCGTCACGAGCGCCCAGAACGCCGTAGTGTTGCACGGGCGCGAAGTTGCCATCATCGGCGAGCGCATCAACCCCACCGGCAAGAAGAAGCTGAAGGAAGCGCTGCGCTCGAAGGACTACGACTACGTCGTGGGTGAAGCCATTGCCCAGGCCGATGCCGGCGCGGACCTGCTGGACGTGAACGCCGGTTTGCCTGAGATTGACGAGGGAGAAACACTGGTCCAGCTGATCAAGAAAATCCAATCCGTCTGCGGTCTGCCGCTGCAAATTGACTCGTCCGACCCGGCCGCCGTGGAAGGCGCCGTGCGCCGCTACGCCGGAAAACCCCTGATCAACTCCGTTAACGGCAAGCAAGAGAACATGGACGCCGTGCTTCCCATTGTGAAGCACTACGGCTGCGCCGTGGTGGGCCTGACACTGGACGAAGGCGGCATCCCGCCCACCGCGGAAGAGCGCTTCGCCATTGCACAGAAGATCGTGGCTGAAGCGGCGAAATACGGCATCCCGAAGCAGGACGTGTTCATCGACTGCCTGGTCATGAGTGCCTCCACGAACCAGAACGAAGTGGTGGAGATTCTTCGCGCCGTGAACATGGTGAAGACGAAACTGGGCTGCCGCACCGTGCTGGGCGTGTCGAACGTCAGCTTCGGCCTGCCAGCCCGCCCCATCGTGAACGGCACATTCCTTGCCGCGGCGTTCGCCGCCGGCTTGGACATGCCCATATTGAACCCGCTGGCGGACCGCTATCGGGAAGTGGTGGATACCTGGCGGGTGCTGTGCGCGCAGGATGCGAACGCCCAGCATTACATTGCGGAATATGCGAACCGCGTAATGCCTGCCGCTGCGCCCGCCGCCGCAGCCGTCCCTTCCGTATCCGCGGAAAACGGGCAGCCGGCAACCGACGCCGACGATTCCGGCACGTCCGAGCTGTACCGCTTGGTTATCGCCGGCAACAAGGGTCCCGTGCCCGCAGCCACGGAGGCGCTGCTGGCGCAGATGGACTCCATGGACGTCATCAACAAGCACCTTATTCCCGCCCTGGACGAAGTGGGCGAACGCTTTGAGAAGGGCACGTTCTTCCTGCCACAGCTGATGGCCTCTGCCGAGGCCGCGAAAGCGGGCTTCGACGTCATCCGCGCCCAATCTGCTACGGAGGATGCGGGCAAGGGTCCCATTGCCGTGGCCACGGTGAAGGGCGACATCCACGACATCGGCAAGAACATCGTGAAAATGCTGCTGGAGAATTACGGCTACCGCGTCATCGACCTGGGACGCGATGTGGATCCGCAGACCGTGCTGGACTGCGTGCGCGAACATGGCGTGAAAATCGTGGGCCTGTCGGCGCTGATGACCACCACCGTGAAGGGCATGAGCGAAACCATCGAGCTGTTGCACGCCGAGGCGCCGGACGTGAAGATCATGGTGGGCGGCGCCGTTCTGAATGAAGAATATGCCCAGATGGTGGGTGCGGATTTTTACGCGAAGGACGCAGCGGAAAGTGCCCGCTATGCCGGAGAGGTGCTGGGATAGCCCCGCTCCGGATGCCGCACGCATATGCCGCCAAACAGTATCTGCGAATCGAAAGGATCGACAACCTATGAGCGACTGCCTGTTCTGCAAGATTATCGCCGGCGAGGTGCCCTCGAAGAAGGTCTACGAAGACAACCTGGTCTACGCATTCGACGACATCGAGCCCGAGGCGCCCGTGCATACGCTGGTGGTGCCGAAACAGCACTTCGACGACCTACACGATAACGTGCCGCCGGAGCTGCTGGGCCATCTGCTGCATGTGGTCCCGGAAGTTGCGAAGGCGAAGGGCGTGTACGAATCCGGCTACCGTTCCGTGATCAACACGGGGCCGGATTCCGCGCAAACCGTTCAGCACCTGCACATCCACATCTTGGGCGGCGTGAAAATGGGCCGGTTCACGTTCGAGAACTCGCAACGTTGCAAATAAACGGACGTCATCCTGCGGAACCGCCTTTACCCGAACGGTACGGACTCCAGACAGTTCCGTGCCGTTCTTTATACTGATTCGCAAGTCTGTCCTCTCTTTTCTCCCGTTCCTGAAACGAACCTGTATATAAGGTACGCATCGTATGAAACCGCCCGACGTTTCATAAGGCATACATAGTTGCTTTCTACGCTTGACATCCGAGGACGAAGGAGTTGAGCGTATTTCCATGGCGAAAAAGCGCATGATGTGGCTGGACTTGGCGAAGGGCCTTGCGATTCTGTTGATGGTGCTGGGACATTGCCTTGCCGATGATTGCCCGCTTCATGGCTTCATTTATTCGTTTCATATGCCGCTGTTCTTCCTGGCCGCTGGCTTCACAATGCGCGCGAAGCCGCGCGGGCAGGTGATCAAGTCTTCCGCACGACGGCTGCTGGTACCGTATTTCGTGGTCTGCGGCATACTGTTCGCGTTCGCATTCGTATCCCCGAACAGCCTGAACGCAAATCTGGACACGCAGCGTTCCTGGCCGGTAGTGCTGGTGGAGATACTGTACGCCGCCGGCGATTCCGGCACCATCCTGGGCCATATGTTCCAAGCCATCGGCGCGCTGTGGTTCCTGCCGTGCCTGTTCGTGGCGCGCATCCTCCTGAACGAGGTTCTGTTGCACGCTGATGCGCTGAACAGGCAGCTTGGAGATCCGACGGCGCTGGCGAAGCGCACGGCTGCGGCGCCTTCCCCATTGCAGCGCCTTGCCGCCTCGTTGCCAGCCCGCTGGGCAGCTCGTCATGCGCAGTTGCTGAGCGAATGCGCCGGCGTTGCCGCCCTGGTCGTACTGGGAATAGCCATCGGCAACCAGGCGCGCCTTCCGTTCGACATCGACACCGCTATGGTCGTCACGTTCTTCATGTATATCGGCATCCTGGCAAAGCGCTACGATGCCATGCATGCACCGCTGCCGTTCTGGCTTGCCATAGCCGCCGTATGGTTCTGCTACACGTTGTACGGAAGCGGCGATATTGCCGTGCGCTCGTACCTGGATGCACCAATAACGCTTGTGACAGCCGCCGCCGGCAGCCTGATGGTCATGAAGTTGTGCATGGCGCTGGAACGCTTCGGCATCCCGATTGTGAACCGGGGGCTGGCCTGGTGCGGTGTCGTGTCGCTGTACATCCTGTGCGTGCACCGCGTGGAATCCGCCGTATTCATACCGATAGCCTCGCTGCTAACTTCCCCGCTGGTATCCGTCTTCCAGAGTCTCGTATAAAAAGGCACACCGCTGATGATCTTATCCGCCGGAACGCCCTCCGCGATCGTGGACTCGATGCCCTCTTTTTCAAAGGAAAGGGAGGCAACGGAACCCGGATCGGAGCCTACATAGTGCTCGTCGTAGCCCATAATAATGAAGTAATCCACGACCTCTGCCTGCTCTGAGCGCTGATAGTAAGCGCTGAAGTCTCTCGGAACCGTATTGTCTGAGGAGAGTACAAGGTTATTCTTTCTGCACTGAATGGAGAGTTCACGGAGGAACTCAATGTAAGCGTCTCCCAGTTCCTCGCCCAGATTCTCAAAGTCAATATTCAGGCCGTCCAGCTGGTACTCCAGAGCCGCCTCAATCAGCTGCGTCGTCAGCTTCTCTCTGGCTGTGGTGTTGGTCAGGACTTCCTTCATATCCACCTCCTGGTTGAAGTTATCCACCAGGCCCCAGACTTCCAGGCCTTTCTCATGAGCTGTCTCCACA
>ERZ857965.3739-NODE-3739-length-11088-cov-3.293664_pt1 | contig 11088 bp, 9 predicted proteins | sample MGYA00519758_ERZ857965 | MGnify/ENA primary metagenome ERZ857965 (study PRJEB31778, sample SAMEA3449381) | human gut metagenome | biome: human gut; feature: human-associated habitat; material: faeces | place: United Kingdom | collected 2010/2012 ...
GGCTACAAGTATCCGCACGGCTACCCGGGTCATTGGGTGCAGCAGCAGTACCTGCCCGATGAGCTGAAGGGAAAGCACTATTATGAATACGGTGACAACAAGACCGAGGCGGCGGCGCGTGCCTACTGGCAGCGCATCAAGGGGGAGTGAGCGATGGATATTCAGGTCGGCGACATTCTGACGATGAAAAAACAGCACCCCTGCGGCGAGAAACGCTGGGAGGTGCTGCGCATCGGCGCGGATTTCAAGCTGCGCTGCCTTGGCTGCGGGCGCGAGGTCATGGGCCCGCGCGCGAAGTTCGAGAAAATGATCCGGCAGGTCGACCGGAAAGAGACATAAAAAACCCGGAGGACGTGTCCTCCGGGTTTTCGTTTATCTGTGGATGCCCTGGAAAAACAGCGCCACCGTGCCGGGGCCGACGTGTGAGCCGGTGACGGGCTCGTAGCACACGGTCAGGCATTCGCCGGTGAAGCCGCGCTGACGCAGCGCATCGAGCAGAAACTGCGCGCCGGCTGCATCGTCTGCGTGCGCGATCTCCTCGGACTTGTCGGCGACGAGCTTCTCGTAAAAGTCCGCCAGCGCGGTGAGCGACTGCTTGCGGCCGCGCGTCTTTCCGCACTGGACGATCTTGCCCTCGTCGTCGCCGCGCAGCAGCGGCTTGATCTTGAGCACGGTGCCGACGATGGCGGCAGCCTTGCTCACGCGGCCGCCGCGCTCCAGATAGGCGAGGTCATCGACCGTGAAGTACTGGCACATCGTATGGCGGCGGCGGGAGATCTGCTCGACGATCAGCGAGAAAGGCGCGCCGTTTTCGAGCATACGCGCGGCCTCGATCACCAGCAGCCCTTCGCCGAGCGAGGCGGCATAGGTGTCAATGGCGGCGATTTTCCGCTCCGGGAATTCTTCCTGCAGCTCCTGCACGGCCATGGCGGCCGCATGCGCCGTGCCGCTGATGCCGCCGGACATACCGACGTAGAGCACATCGTCGCCCTGCGCAAGCGCGCGTTCAAAGAACGCCGCCGCCGTTGCGGGGTTGACCATTGAGGTCTTGACCTCGGCGCCCCGGCGCATGGCGTCATAGAAGGCCTTGCCGTCGAAGTCCGTCTCCTCGTTGTAGTCCTCCGCCATGCCGTTGACCGTGTAGGAAAACGGAATGACCGCGATATCGTACTCGCGCAGCAGCGCGAGCGGCAGATTGGCCGAGGTGTCGGTATAGAGCTTTGTCATGGCAAAACTTCCTTTTCTGTATTTCTTAATACTCAGTGTACCACGCTCTAAGCGCGGAAACAAGCAAAGTTACAGATTCTTTACATTAACCTAACAGCATGACAACGGCAGGGTGGTCACCCTGCCGTTTTTTCGTCAATTCTGCTCAAAGATCACGCGCATGGTCTTGTAGGTCATATAGCAGTCGAGCTTGGCGACCGTCTCGTAGGGCGCGTGCATGGAGAGCACGGGAACGCCCGCGTCGAGCGTGTCGATGTTGCGCTGCGCCATGAACTTGGCGACCGTGCCGCCGCCGCCCGCGTCGGTCTTGCCGAGCTCGGCCATCTGCCAGAACACGCCGTTGTCGTTGAGCAGCTTACGCACGCGGCCCACGACCTCGGCAGAGGCGTCGGAGGCACCGGACTTGCCGCCCGCGCCGGTGTACTTGCAAAGGCCCACGCCATAGTTGACAAAGGCGGCGTTGCGCTTATCGTACACGTCGGCAAAGTTCGGGTCGTAGGCGGCGGTCACGTCCGCGCTCAGGCAGAAGGAGTTTGCCAGGCAGTCGCGCAGCGCGACGCCCTGCGCCTCGCACAGGTCCGCCATGAACTTGTCGAACGCCTGCGAGAGCATACCGGAAACGCCCTCGGAGCCGATCTCCTCCTTGTCCGCGAAGATGCACACGGCGGTGCGCTTCGGGCTTTTCGCGTCGAAGATGCCCGCAAGCTCCGCGTAGGCGCACACGCGGTCGTCGTGACCGTAGGAGGCGATGAAGCTGCGGTCGAAGCCGATGTCGCGCGCCTTGCCGGCGGGCACGACCTCCAGCTCGGCGGAGATGAGGTCCTCCTCCACGATGCCGTATTTCTCGTTGAGGAGCTTGAGGACGTTGAGCTTGAAGCGGTCCGAGCAGTCCTCGCCCGCGAGCGGACGGCCGCCGACGAGCAGGTTCAGGCTCTCGCTGGGAATGGCCTCGTTGAGCGGCTTCTTGCCCTGCTCACGACCGAGGTGCGGCAGCAGATCGTTGATGATGAACTGCGGGTCGCCCTCGTCTGCGCCGATGTGGACGGCGACCGTGGAGCCGTCGCGGCGGACGACCTTTCCGTGCAGCTCCAGCGGAACCGTCACCCACTGGTACTTGCGGATGCCGCCGTAATGGTGCGTCTTGAGATAGGCCATCTCGGCTTCCTCGTAGAGCGGGCGGGGCTTGAGGTCCAGGCGGGGCGCGTCGGTGTGCGCCGCGCCGATGTTCGCGCCGTGGCTGAGGTCCTGCTCGCCGATGACGGCAAGCATAATTGCTTTACCCCTGTTGTTATAGTAGACTTTATCGCCCGTCTTGAGCGCCATACCCTTCTCGTAGGGCACGAAGCCGCGCGCGCTGGCCAGCTCGATGCAGTGCTCCACGCACAGCCGCTCGGTCTTGCCGTGGTCCAGGAAATCCTTGTAGTCCTCGCAGTAGGCGTGCATCGCCCGCTCCTCCTCAGCGCTCAGGCGCTCATAGCCGTTTTTCGGCGCATAAGCGAGCTTCTCCGCCCACTCGTTCTTTTTCTTCTCCGCCATGGTTCATTCCTCCTTGGATTTTTTAATAATGGTATCCAGAAACTCCTCCGCGGCAAACGCAGCCTGCGCGGGAGTCGGGTAGTTGTTTTCAAAGACCGCGTCGCAGTCCGCGCGGAACGCCTCCTCGCTGCGCTGCGCACGCACACGGGCGCGGGCGTAGTCCTCGGAGATGCCGTCGCGCGTCATGATGCGGCGCACGCGCACCTCCTCCGGCGCGGTGACCGCGACGGTCACGTCGCAGAGCGCGCCGAGGCCGCTCTCCACGAGCTTGATGGCGTCGAGCGCGATGAGCCGCGCGCCGCTTTCCTCCATGCGCCGCGCGAGCGCGCGGGGCAGATGGCGGAAGATGATGGCGTCGAGCTGCGCGAGCGCGCCGGCGTCGCCGAATACTATATTGCCCAGCTTTTGCCGGTCCAATCCGCCGTCGGGGGCGAAGACATCGCCGAACGCGTCGGTCAGGTCGGCGCGCAGCGGCGCGTCATTCCGGAGCATTTCGTGATACACCGCGTCGCAGTCGAGCACCAGCGCGCCGCGCCTTTCCAGTGCGTGCAGCAGCGTCGTCTTGCCCGCGCCGGTGCCGCCGGTGATGCCGAGGACAAAGGCGCCGTCCGCCTCCTCCGTGTGGAATCCGGCGGCCTTTTTCAGCCGGTTGCCGACGGCGAGGCCAAGCCCCGCGCTGTCGGGACACTGCGCCCAGATGGCGGGCACGTCCGTCGCGTCGAAGGTGCGCAGCGCATCAAAAACGTGCTGCGACTGCGCGAGCTTGTCGCCGCTCGCGCCGAGCCGGTGAACGATGTGCCCCGCAAAGAGCGGCGCGAACTCGTCGAAGCAGATCACGCCGTCCCACTCGCCGAGCGCGGCGAGCAGCCGCCGCGCGCTCGCACGGGGCAAGCCGGTGACGACCGTGACGGGAGCCTTTGGTGCGTAGTGACGGTACTTCATGCCCGGTGCGCGGGGCCTCTCCCCCGCCGCCATCTGCTGCGTGACCGCCTTATCCACCGCCACCTCGCCGAGCACGGCGCGCAGCTCCTCGAGCGGCAGTCCGCCCGGGCGCAGCAGGCGCGGCGGCGTGCAGGTCAGGTCGATGATGGTCGATTCCACACCCACACGGCACGGCCCGCCGTCCACCACGCCGTCGATCCTGCCGTCCATGTCCTCGCGGACATGCGCGGCGGTCGTACAGCTCGGGCGGCCCGAGGTGTTGGCGCTCGGCGCGGCAACCGGAACGCCTGCGGCGGCGATGATGGCGCGCGTCACCGCGTGGTCGGGACAGCGCATTCCGACCGTCTCCAGCCCGCCGGTGGTGACGAGCGGCACGCAGTCCGCCTTCGGCAGTATCATCGTCAGCGGCCCGGGCCAGAAGCGCCCGGCAAGGCGGTACGCCGTCTCCGGCACGTCCTTGCAGTAGCGCGCGAGCCAGCTCGCGTCGGGGATGTGCAGGATGAGCGGGTTATCCTGCGGGCGGCCCTTGGCCTCAAAAATGTGCCGCACGGCGTCCGCATTCAGTCCGTCCGCGCCGAGGCCGTAGACCGTCTCAGTCGGGATGGCGAGCAGCCCGCCGCGGCGCAGGATGTCCGCGGCCTGTTCGACCGCCGCGCTCTCCCGCGCAGGATCGGTGATGGTAAAGTATCGGGTGTTCAAAAAGGTTCCCCCTTCTGTGCGTCTGAAGCGCTCAGCTCTCCGTGCTCTCGCGCAGCTTTTCCGCCTGCGCCTGCATGGTCAGCGCGTCAATGATCGGGTCAAGGTCGCCGTTGATGACGGCGTCGATGTTGAAATTCTTGCTGTCCCCCGTCAAGCGGTGGTCGGTGACGCGGTTCTGCGGGAAGTTGTAGGTGCGGATACGCTCGTTGCGCATCCCGGTGCCGACCTGCGCGCGGCGCTCGTTCGTCACGGCGCTCTCCACACGCTCGCGCTCCATTTCATAGAGCTTGCTCGCAAGCATCTGCATACACTTCGCGCGGTTCTGCACCTGCGAACGCTCCTCCTGACACGCCACGACGATTCCCGTCGGCTTGTGGATCAGCCGCACGGCGGAGCTCGTCTTGTTGACGTGCTGTCCGCCCGCGCCCGAGGAGCGATAGACCTGCATCTCGATGTCCTCCGGCCGGAGGTCGACGTCGACCTCCTCCATCTCCGGCAGCACCGCGACCGTGGCGGTGGAGGTGTGGACGCGCCCGCCGCTCTCCGTCTCCGGTACACGCTGCACGCGGTGGACGCCGCTTTCAAACTTCAGTCTTGACCACGCACCCGCGCCATTGAGGATAAAGTCAGCTTCCCTTACACCGCCCAGCTCCGTGTCGTTGTAGTTCAAAAGCTCGATCTTCCAGCCGTGCTTTTCGGCGTACATGGAGTACATACGGTAGAGGTCCGCCGCGAAGAGCGCGCTCTCCTCGCCGCCCACGCCGCCGCGCAGCTCCATGATGACGTTTTTCCCGTCGTTCGGGTCGCGCGGCAGGAGCAGCACGCGCAGCTCCTCATAAAGCCGCTCCTTGTCCGCCTTCGCCTGCCGCAGCTCCTCCTGCGCCATGTCGCGCAGCTCGGCATCGGAGAGCAGCTCCGTCGCCTCGGCGATGGTCCGCTCCGCGCGGCGATAGTCCTCGTAGCACTGCGCGACCGGCTCAAGCTCCTTCTGCTCCTGCGTGAGCCTCCGCAGTTCCTTCGCGTCGCCGTAGATCTCCGGCACGGTCAGCAGCTCTCCGATCTCCGCGCAGCGGCGCGCGATCTGTTCCAGCTTCTCCCACATTGCTTCAGTTCTCCGCCGTCATGTAGTTCGTCACATTGCGGATGAACTCGTCGCGCCAGAAGTGATAGCCCGCCGAGCCGATGCGCAGCGAGACGTCCGCCACGTGGGGGTGGTCGACGTACTGGTCCATCTGGTCGCACACATCCTTATACAGCTCCTCGCTGCCGTGGACGACGACATAGGCGATGTTCTGCACCTCCAGCCCGCGGCGCTTGAGGAAGCCGCGCGCGATGCTCGAGCAGCGTCCCGCCCAGATGGGCGTGCCGAGAATGACGAGCCGGTAGTCCTGTAAGGCGCGGCGCGTATCAAACGGCTCCATCGCGCGGGTACGGCGGCGCATGGCGTCCAGCCCGCAGCGCAGCCAGCCGATGGCGCCGTCGCGGTTCACGCGGTCGCGCATCTCCACGCACTCGCAGTCAAGCGCGGCAGCGATCTCCTCCATGGCAAATTTTGTGTGTCCCGTGCGGGAGTAATACAAGCACAGAATATCCTTGTTCATCGTTAACCTCCGTAGACAAAATAGGCGGCAAGGCCGAAGGCCTCGCGGATAAAGTAATTGACGGTCAGGCATTGAAAGTAGAGCGCGGAAGGCAGATGCGCCGGCACGGCGGCGGTATCGCCGCCCCACATCAGCCGCGCGCGGCAGAGGTGGAAGTCCGAGGTGACGATGGCGACGCGCCGTGCCGGATCAACGCCCAGCTCCTCGAGTATCGCCCGCGAGTAGCGCAGATTCTCCTGCGTGCTGGTGGAGCGCTCCTCCGGGTACAGCCGGCTCTCGTCCACGCCGCGGCGCACCAGCGCGCGGCGCATACACTCGGCCTCGGTGATGGCCTCGCCCGGCCCCTGTCCGCCGGAGAGGACCACCGGCACGTCGGGGTGCTCCTCCAGATAGGCTGCCGCGGCGTCGATGCGCGTGCGCAGCGTGAGCGACGGCGTTTCGCCGTTCACGCCCGCGCCGAGCACGATGACCGCGCTCACCGGTTCGTCTGTTTTCTCCGCAAGCGAGCCGCGAATGACCATTGTCTCCAACGCGGCAAAGAGGACAAAGCCTGCGGCGAGCAGCGCGAGCAGGACCCGCCTGCCCCACACCGCCGCGCGGCTGCCGCGCCGTGCGGCGCACTCCAGCACGAAAAGCACGAACAGCACCGCCGCGGCACACAGGCAGAGGAGGGCGGAAAAGCGCAGTCCCGGAACGAAACGCAGCAGCACCGCCAGCGCGAGGAAAACGAGCGCCGCCGCAAACAGCCGCCGCTCCCGCTTTGTGAACGCCTTCCATTTTTCTCTCATGTCCCGACCTCCCCGCTCGCGTGTTTTCGTCCCTGCCGCTTCTCGCCTTCCTATTCGCCCGCCTCGGCGGCGAGCGCCTCCCAACGCTCCATCAGCTCTGTGAGCTTCTGCTCCTGCGTCTCCTTTTCGGCGTAGAGCGCGCTGTATTTCTCATAGTCGGACGCGGCTTCCTCCAGCCGCGCGTCCAGCGCGGCGAGCGCCTCCTCCTGCTGCGCGATCTCGCGCTCGCAGATGGTCAGCTGGCGGTGTGCCGCCTGCTGATTTTTATTGCCGCGCGGCGGCTTTTCCGTAAGGCTCTTTTCCTTTACTGTCTTTTCCGGCTCTGACTTTTTCGCCGGCTGCTCCGCCTTTATTTTGCGGTAGCGGGCAAAGCCCATCGGGTAGTCGGTGATTCTCTGCTCCTCCAGCTCCCAGACGCGGGTGGCGAAGCGGTTGATGAAGTAGCGGTCGTGGCTGACGAACAGCAGCGTCCCGTCGAAGGCCTCCACCGCCTCCTCGATCCACTCGCGCGAGGCGATGTCGAGGTGGTTGGTCGGCTCGTCGAGGATGAGGAAGTTCACCTCGTCGTCCATCAGCATACACAGCCGCAGGCGGCTCTGCTCGCCGCCGGAGAGCACGGAAACAGACTTGAACACGTCCTCTCCGCGGAAGTGGAACGCCGCCAGACGGTCGCGCGCCTTCTGCGGCGTGATGTCCCGCTTGGAATAAAGCATTGTGTCCACAAGATTGCGCTGCGGCACGTCGAAGTGAATGATTTGCGGCAGGTAGGCGATCTTCGTCGAGGGGCCGAGCTTGATGCGGCCCTCGTCGGGGTACTCCTCGCCCATGATCATCTTGATGAGCGTGGATTTTCCCGTGCCGTTATCGCCGATGAGCGCGATGCGCTCGCCGCCGGCGACCTTGAGGTCCACGCCGGAGAACAGCGTCCGCTCGCCGAAGGACTTGCCGACGCCCTTGAGCGCCAGCACCTCGTCGCCGAGAAATTCGCTGCTCCGGAACTGCGCGGTCATCTTCTTCTCGCGCGTGGGCTTGTCCGTCGTGCGCATCCGCTCGATGCGCTTTTCCATCGAAAACGCGCGCTTGTGCAGCGCGTCGTTGCCCATGAACGCCCACAGGTGCAGCTTGTCCGCTGCGGCCTCGAGCTGCCTGATCTTGGCCTGCTCCTTCTCATACTGCCGCATTTTCTCCAGATAGCGGCGCTCCTTCTCCACGGCGTAGAAGCTGTAGTTGCCGTTGTAGAACTCCGCGTGGCCGTCCAGAATTTCGATGACGCGGGTGATAGTGCGGTCGAGGAAATAGCGGTCGTGCGAGATGGCGACGACCGTGCCCTTGAACGAGGCAAGGTATTCCTCCAGCCACTCGATGGCGTGGAGGTCGAGGTGGTTCGTCGGCTCGTCGAGCAGCAGAATGTCCGTGTCCTCCAAAATCAGGCGGCCGAGGTTCACGCGCGTCTTTTCGCCGCCGGAGAGCGTGTCGAACAGCCGCGTGCGCATATCCGCGGGAATGGACAGGCCGTTGGCCACCTTATTGACGGCGGTGGCGGGGTCGTAGCCGCCGAGGCCCTCAAAGCGGGCGGACAGCTCGCCGTAGCGGCGCAGCGTCTCCTCGGATTCGTCGCCGTTCGCCATCTGCGCGGAGAGCCGCTCCATCTCGTCGGCCATGCGCCTCATGCGCTCGAAGGCGGATTGCAGCACATCCTCCACCGTATAGCCCGCCGGGTAGACCGGTATCTGCGAGATCAGCCCGACGCGGCGGTCCGACGCGATGGCGACCTCGCCGGCGTCGTAGTCGATCTCGCCCGTGAGGATGCGAAAGAGTGTCGTCTTGCCCGCGCCGTTCTTGCCGAGCAGACCGACACGCTCGCCGGAGTTGATCTGAAAGGTCAGTCCGTCCAGTATTTTCTTTTCCAAATCAAAGGACTTTTGAAGTCCCGTTACGCTGATCTCGATCATGTTGTCTTGAGCAATTCCTCTACGATCTTCTCCAAGTGCATGGAGTGCGACGCCTTGCACAGCAGGACGCTGCCCTCCGTGAACGCAGCTCTCGCCGCATCGACCGCGCTCTCCGCGTCGGGATACCACTCGGCGCTCTCGTGCGCGGCGTCCGCGATGCCGCGGGCGTACTCACCGACAGCGATGACGCGGTCGATGCCGAGCAGAGCGCACAGCTCGCCCATCGCGCGGTGCGCGGACTCCGTCAGCTCGCCGAGCTCCTTCATGTCGCCGAGCACGGCGATCTTCTTTCCCTCGCTTGCCGCAAGCACGCGCAGCGCTGCGGACATGGACTGCGGGTTGGCGTTGTAGCAGTCGTCGAGCAGGCGGCGGTCGCCGCTGAGGCGGTGGACGCGCATCCGCGAGCCGGCGGGCTCATAGAGCGCGACGCCGCGCTCGATCTCGGGGACCGACAGGCCCAGCTCCTCACCGACCGCGGCCGCAAGCGACGCGGCATAGATCATGTGCCGCCCGGGGGCGGGGATATTGAGCTGATACTCTGCGCGCTCGGTGGTCACGGTGCAGGCGATGCCGTCGATGCCGCGGTCACGCAGCGCGGAAACGCGGACGTCCGCGTGCGCGCTCTCGCCGCAGCGGACAATGCGCTGCGGGAGGGCTACCGTGTCGAGCAACGCGTCGTCGCCGTTGAGGATGGCGACGCCGTCGGCGTCGAGGTTTTCAAAGATCTCGCTCTTGGCCTTCAGAATGCCCTCGCGCGAGCCTAAAAACTCGATATGCGCGTCGCCGATGTTCGTGATGACGGCGATGTGCGGGCGCACCATCTCGCCGAGGTAGCGGATCTCACCGAAATGATCCATGCCGGTCTCGATGACGGCGGCCTCACAGGTGTCGTCCAAGCCGAGGAGCGTGAGCGGCGTGCCGATGTCGTTGTTAAAGTTCTCCGCCGTTTTGAGCGTGCGGTACCTCTGCGACACGACCGAGGCGATCATTTCCTTCGTTGTGGTCTTGCCGACCGAGCCGGTGATCTGGACAAAGGGGATGTCAAACTGCCCGCGGTACCACGACGCGAGCGCCTTGAGCGCAAGGCGCGTATCGGGGACGGCGATGTAGAATTTATCGGGCAGGAACGCCGCGGGCGTCCTCGCGCACAGGCAGCCCGCCGCGCCGAGCGCGAGCGCCTTGTCGATGTAGTCGTGTCCGTCGAAGCGCTCGCCGGTGAGCGGGATAAAGAGCGCGCCCTCGCCTGCCTTGCGGCTGTCGGTGGAAACGGAGGTCACGGCGACGCTCTCGCCGCCCGCGAGAAGTGTTCCGCCCGTGGCGGTCAGCAGCTCGGAAACGGTCAGCCTTCTCATGCTCTCCCCTCCTTCCGCGCCCGCAGGGAGCTTGTCACGATGCGCTCGCACAACTCGCCGTAGCCGATGCCGGCGGCGGCGGCCTCCTGCGGCACGAGTGAGGTCGGCGTCATGCCCGGCAGGGTGTTGATCTCCAGGAAATAGGGCGTGCCGTCCTCGGTGACGATGAAGTCCGCGCGGGAATAGACGCTCAGCTCCAGCACGCGGAACACGGTCTCGGTCGCGCTGCGGAGCTTTTCCTCCCATTCCGCGGGAATGGGCGCGGGGCAGACCTCCTCAGCGGCTCCCGCCTGATACTTGTTGGCGTAATCGTAAAAGCCGGTCTTGGGAATGATCTCGATGGCGGGCAGCGCCTTGCCGTCGAGAATGCCGACCTGCAGCTCCCGGCCGTGGATGTACTGCTCGATGACGACCTGCGCGCCGAAGCGCAGGCACTCGGTCAGCGCAGCAGCGACCTCGCCGCGCGTGTGTGCGATCGTCACGCCGATGGACGAGCCGTTGGCGTTGGGCTTGACGACGCAGGGCAGCTCCGTTTCGTCGGCGATGGCGTCGATCTCGTCCGCCGTGTACTTCAGCGCACGCCATTTCGCGGTGGTGACGTAGGGCGCGACGAGGCGCTTGGTGAGGTCCTTGTCCATGGCGATGGCGCTGCCGAGGTAGCCCGAGCCGGTGTAGGGGATGCCGAGCAGGTCGAACGCCGCCTGCACCCGTCCGTCCTCGCCGCAGGCGCCGTGGAGCGCGATGAACACGACGTCCGCCATGGCGCAGACGCGCAGAACGTCCTTGCCGAAGATATTTTCGCTCTTGTCCTTCCGGCTCGCGCGGACGGCGTCGAGATCCGGCTCCTCACGGGCGACGGAAAAATCGCCGCACAGGCCGTCCGGCGCGTCAAAAATGCTCTCCGGCGCGCCGTCATAGCCCTCCAGTCCCAAAAACAGATCCACCAGGGCTGCCTGATGACCGCGCGCGCGAAGCGCGCGGCAGATGCGCG
>ERZ857965.3741-NODE-3741-length-11084-cov-2.930093_pt1 | contig 11084 bp, 8 predicted proteins | sample MGYA00519758_ERZ857965 | MGnify/ENA primary metagenome ERZ857965 (study PRJEB31778, sample SAMEA3449381) | human gut metagenome | biome: human gut; feature: human-associated habitat; material: faeces | place: United Kingdom | collected 2010/2012 ...
GCTCTGCGATACGGCAAATGATGCGGCGGCAAATCCGGATGCTTTCTATCTGGGAGACCCCTGCGAAAAAATCGTAATCCAGACGAACCTGGACAATCAGAAAAAACTCCTGCTGCTGAAAGATTCCTATGCGGATTGTATGGTGCCGTTTCTGGCGCAGCATTACAGCGAGATCTGTATTCTGGATGTGACAGAGATGGAGCATTCGCTTTCGGAACTGGCAGATGTGTCGGATTACACCCAAGTGCTGATTCTCTGCGATGCAGATACTTTTGCGGAACAGGAAACAGCGGCTGTATTTACGGAGGGAAAGAAAAAATGATCGACCTGCATATCCATACGACCTGTTCAGACGGACAGTTTTCACCGGAAGAGACCATCCGCATGGCGCATCAAGCCGGCGTTACCGTTGCCGCAGTCACAGATCATGACACGGTTTCCGGCATTGTTGCGGCAAGTGCAGCGGCGGTGGCCTGTGGAATGACATTTTTCCCGGGCATTGAGATCAGTGTACAGGGCGGAAAGGAACTGCATATTCTGGGATATGGCGTTCATCCCGACAGCGATGTGCTGCACCAGTTCTGTGCCAAGCACGCCGCTGACCGGACAGAGCGCTGCGGCAAAATGCTTGCCTACCTCCAGAAAAAAGGCGCAGCCATTACGCTGGAAGATGTGCGCCGCTGCAACCAGGGGAAAACCTCCGGGCGACCGCATTTCGCCAGAACGCTGGTAGAGTTGGGATATGCGTCCTCGGTACAGGATGCCTTTGAAAAATATCTGACGACACCGGAATTCTACGCCCGTGTAGAACGTCCCAAACCCACACCGGAAGAGGGCATCCGGGTCATCCGCAGCGCCGGCGGTGTCGCAGTGCTGGCGCATCCGCATCAGCTGAAACTGGAAAATGATGCGCTGGATGCACTGGTTGCCAAATTGAAAGTCGTCGGTCTCCAGGGAATTGAGGCATATTACAGCCGCCATACGCCGGAACAGACGCAGTTTTATCTGCACCTCGCCGAGAAATATGACCTGCTGTATACCTGCGGCTCTGATTTCCACGGACCGGTCATCAAACCGGAGATCCATCTGGGAACCGGGATCGACAAAAACCTGTGCGTTACAGATGCGGCGATCACAGCACGTTTGCAGGCTGCAATCGCCGCTGCATCCCGGCGCAGCTGAGCGGTATGGAACCGGGAATTGGTTTTTTCTGTTTTTGTGCAGTATCACCTTGACATTTTACTCGATTCGTATTATAATAGACAAAGATTTTGACGAATGGAGGCAGTGCAATGGAATTTCATGGAAAACATTCCGTGTGCGTCTTATTGATGGGAATGCTGTTCTGTACAGCCGGCTGTGCTGCAACAGAACAAAATCCCTCTGCAAATCATACAAAAGCCACCGATCTTCCGCCGCTTGTGACGGATACTTCGGAAGAAACAACTGATGCGGAGCCAGAGGAGACGGTCTCGGTTACCGAGACAACGCCTGCCGAGGCATTGTATAAAGCAAAAGCTGCCGCATGGAAAATGCCGGAGGAGCTGGGAACACTCCAGACTGTTCGCATTTATGAGGACGATGTCTACCTGCTCGGGACGCGGCAGAACGACTTGCAGCAGACAGAAAGCGTGTTGTATCATGCAAAGGCGGATACGGAACCGGAATTTGCACCGCTGTACGCCAATGCCAATGCGTCTGCTTTTGTCGGGCTGACAGATTTCGATGTACTTTCTGACGGAACGATCTGCGGCTTGATCTGTGAAAATACAGATGCTGTGCCGTATGAAGACCCCACATTTAACCCGGACGAATTCGACTGGGAATCCTACTATGAAAATTATGCCACACAGTATCAGCTGGTGTGGTACGATAAAAACGGCGTGGTCTGCAAAAAACTGGGACTTTCCACACTGCTGGATCTGGATGAAACTTCACGCCAGACTATGGCATTCACCGGCGTGCGCTGTGATGCCTCTGACCATGTCTATCTGACGGCAACGATCGACGAATCCGAGTGCCTGATGGCACTGGATGACAACGGAAACCTCTGCCCGGTGCAGGGAAATGCAGACAACGTGCTGTCCCTGGAATCGGATTATCAGTGGGTGCGGTGCAGTGACGACGGGATGCTTTTGTGGGAATGTGACACCGACGATGTGCAGCATTTGTCTCACATCGTGGTAACGGATGGTGCACTGTGGAAAACACAGACCGCTGTGCCGGAGCGAATGACCGCAGATGCCATGCTGGCGGAATCCGAAGAGGACAGTCTCCTCTACGGTATCTGGAACGAACACGGACTATACTGCATGGCGGGAAAGAACACGCAGCCGGAGCTGCTGTACCAGTGGGATGACTGCCGTCTAACTGCCTCTGAGATCGCCGGCGTTATGATCCTGCCGCAGCAGCAGGCGATCGTGACCGTATATACGGCACAGGGCAATCTGACAGTGGAATTTCTGATGCCGGAGGCACAGGAAGAAGAAACATCCGGCACAGACACCACGCCGCCGGTAGCGACACCAGTAAACTTTTCGTGATTTTCCGGCCAGGGCTTGCAATTTTCGGAAAAATATAGTATACTATACCTTAGCACTGCTGCGCTGAACGGACAAGCACAGATTTTTCATTGCGAAAAACGGTTTGCGGCGACGCAGTTTTGAGAGCCTAATGCTGCGCTCTAATGTAATGAGAAAGAAGGACTTATTTAGAATGAATATGGAGTTTATCAGAAAGCTGCCCATTCCGAAGGAACTGAAAGCGCAGTTTTCCCTTTCAGAAAAGCTGATTTCGGTCAAGGAAAAGCGTGACGCAGAGATCAAGAAGGTATTCACCGGCGAATCAGACAAAAAGCTGCTGATTATCGGACCTTGCTCTGCCGACCGTGAGGACGCAGTTCTGGACTACGTGAACCGTCTGGCAAAGGTACAGGAAAAGGTAGCAGATAAGCTGATCCTGATCCCTCGTATCTACACCAACAAGCCCCGCACCACCGGCGAAGGCTATAAGGGCATGGTACACCAGCCGGATCCGGAAAAGAAAGAGGATATGCTCCAGGGTCTGATCGCCATTCGTGAGCTGCATACCCGTGCAATTGAGCAGACTGGTCTGACCTGCGCAGACGAGATGCTCTATCCGGAAAACCACCGTTATCTGTCTGACCTGCTGTCTTATGTTGCCATCGGCGCACGTTCCGTTGAGAACCAGCAGCATCGTCTGACTGCCAGCGGTCTGGATATCCCGGTAGGCATGAAGAACCCGACCGGCGGCGACCTCTCTGTTATGATGAATTCACTGACTGCGGCACAGGCATCCCATGTGTTCCTGTATCGTGGCTGGGAAGTTAAGTCTGCCGGAAATCCGCTGGCACACGCTATCCTGCGTGGCGCAGTAGATCCGCTGGGACGCACACTCCCGAACTATCACTATGAAGATCTGATTACACTGTATGATCTGTATCAGAAGAAGAACTATCAGAATCCGGCTGTGATCGTGGACGCAAACCACGCAAACTCCGGCAAAAAGTATATGGAACAGATCCGTATCTGCAACGAAGTCCTGCACAGCTGCCGCCACAGCAAGGAAATCGCATCGCTGGTCAAAGGCTTTATGATCGAAAGCTATATTGAGGACGGTGCACAGAAGATCGGCGAGGGCGTATACGGACGCTCCATCACAGACCCATGCCTGGGCTGGGAGAAGTCCGAGCGTCTGATCTACGATATTGCAGACCAGCTTTAAGAAAATTTGACAATAAAAAGCCTGTATAGCGAAAGCAGGTGAACCGTAATGGTGAAAGGAGCGGAGTCATATGGCATCGATGAGTCAGTTGACAATGGCAATGGTCACATTGTACAGCGGGGATCCCAAACGGATACAGCATTTCATGAAAGTATATGCCTTTGCGAAAATGATCGCCGAAGAAGAACAATTGGGTGCAAAGCAGCGTGAGATCGTTGAGGCAGCTGCTCTGGTGCATGATATCGGCATCCATGCCGCAGAAAAGAAATATCGTTCTGCCGCCGGAGAGTACCAGGAGATCGAAGGGCCACCGATCGCAAGAGCCATGCTGATGGCGCTGGAGTTTTCGCCGGCGCTCATCAACCGTGTCTGCGATATGGTGGCGCACCATCATTCTTATGATAAGATTGATGACGTGGATCTGCAAATTCTGATTGAGGCGGACTTTATGGTAAACGCCTACGAAGAGGGTCTGCCGAAGAGAAACATCAAATCGTTCCGGGATAAGATTTTCCGGACAGAGACCGGCATCCACTATCTGAACGAGTTGTTCGCACTGGAAAACTAAAAAAACCAGGCAATGTGAAAACGCATTGCCTGGTTTTTTGTTGGGGTATAAAATCGGTTACCGGGTAGGCAGCACCTTGTCCAGCACCACAAACCGTCGTTCTTTTGCAGTCAGACAGATCTCATCACCGGACTGCACCTCACTGCGCAGCATCTTGTCTGCGATGGTGTTTTCTACCATCTGCGCCAGATATTGTTTCATGGGACGTGCGCCGTACTGCTTGGTTTTGGGCGCATTCGCCAGCAGCTGGACTGCATCCTCCGTGAATTCCATGGCGATCTCCATGTGCGCCAGCCGCTGCTGCAATTCCCGGAGCATTCTCCGGGCAATCTGCGCCAGGCTGTCGCTCTCCAGTTTCTGGAACCACAGCACCTCATCCAGCCGTCCCAGAAACTCCGGGGAAAAGTGATTTCGCAGAGCATCAATGGCTGCTGCGTTGGTACTGTCGTTCTCTGCCGGCAAGAACCCCAGATGCTCACCGGTGCGGATGGACTCTCCGCCCAGGTTGGATGTCATAATCAGCAGGGCATGGCGGAAACTGGTCGTTCTGCCGCAGGAATCAGTCAGGATGCCGTCCTCCATGATTTGCAGCAAAATATTGCACACATCCGGATGCGCCTTTTCGATCTCGTCAAAAAGAATGACGCAGTAGGGTCTCCTGCGCACCCGTTCGCACAGCATTCCGCCGTCCTCAAACCCTACATAACCGGGAGGCGCTCCAATCAGCTTGGAGACAGTGTGCTTTTCCATGAACTCGGACATATCAATGCGTATCAGGCTGTCCTTGTCATCAAACAAGTGTGCCGCAAGGGCGCCGGCAAGGGCTGTCTTTCCGACACCAGTTGGCCCGGCGAATAAAAATGCGCCGATCGGTCTCGCCTTGTCCTGCAATCCGGTGCTTGCCCGGAACAGGGCGGCTGTCAGCGTGTCCACCGCATCATCATGCCCCACCACCTGTTTTTTCAAGGCATCGCCCAGCGTCAGAAGTTTTTGACGCTGGGCCTCGGTGATTTTCTCTGTGGGAATGCCTGTCCGGACAGAGACGATCACCGCAACATCTTCCTCGGATACTGCCGCCGGCGCAGTCGGCTGTGCCTCCGACTCCCAGCGAATCCTGGCACGGGAACACGCTTCATCTAAAAGATCGATTGCCTTATCCGGCAGAAAACGGTCGTGGAGATAGCGGTCGGCATAATGGATCGCCGTGTGCAGTACATCATCCGAAATCTCCACCCGGTGAAATTCCGCATAGGTCTCCCGCAGTCCCTGGAGCATGGCATAACACTGTTCCGGGGACGGCTCCCGAACAGTGACCGGCTGAAAGCGCCGTTCCAATGCGCTGTCCTTGCCGATGGTCGCCCGGAACTCTTCCGGCGTCGTTGCACCAATCAGGCGAATCTCTCCACGTGCCAGCTGCGGTTTCAGCATATTGGCGGCATCAATCGCCCCTTCCGCTGCGCCGGCGCCCACAATGGTGTGCAGTTCATCAATAAATAAGATGATGTTTCCCTGTTCCGTTGCCTCTGCCAGACAGTTTTTCAGCCGCTCCTCAAAATCGCCCCGGTATTTTGCTCCGGAAAGCAGTGCCGGCAAATCCAGAGAAAACAGCTGCATCTGCTGTAAGGACTCCGGCACATCACCCTGCAAAATTTTCTTGGCGATGCCCTCTACGATTGCCGTTTTCCCGACCCCTGCCTCGCCGATAAGACAGGGGTTGTTTTTGGTGCGCCGGGAGAGAATTCGGATCATCTGCTGAATCTCCTTTTCTCTTCCCACCAGTGGATCATAGCGGCAGGGGCTTGCAGGATCGGTCATCAGCTTTCCGTACTGAAACAGGGCAGGGCAGTTCTTCCGGGAAAGGGTATCCACCCGGTGCCGTTCCATCCGCACACCGTATGCTGTGTCACAGCTGCACAAGGTGCAGAGCTGGTTCAGACTGACGCCCAGCTTTTTCAGAATAGTGACTGCACTGCAGCATGGCGCATGAATAATGGCAAGGAGCAGATGCTCCGTTCCAGCAAGACTGCGTCCGCTGTCTCTGGCACGTTCCTTGGCATCCTCTAAAATGGAAACCAGGGACGGCGTAAGACAGTCCTCTTGTACCTGTGCCGGAATGCCACGCCCCACCAGATCGACCACACCCATTCGCAGCCGGTCTGCATCCACCTGCTGCGCCGCCAGAGCGCTTGCCGCTGCATTGCCGCCTTCCTCCATCAGTCCCAGCAGAAGATGCTCGCTGCCAATATAGGTATGCCCCAGTTCTTCTGCGGCATGGATTGCCTCTTTCATGGCAAGGATCGCCTTCCCGGTAAATCCTTCAGTATATCGCATAGTTGTCGTTCCTTTCTCTGTATGCAGCACAGCGGAAAGAATGCCTGCTGACCCCGTGCCGTGCTGCTGTCTCTCTTTTGAACAGGACAAGTATACCACATTTTTTTCGCAGGATTTGTCGAAGGAGTCACACTTTTTCGTCTGGGGCATATGATGTACTATGAAACAGACAAAAAACAGTTTGTTTCAAATAAAATTGACACAAAGGAGTCGTGTATTATGTGTTTCGAAAATAATGGTGGATGCTGCTGGATCATTATTCTGCTGGTTATTCTGTTCTGCTGCTGCGGTGGCGGCAACGGCTGTGGCTGCGGTGGCGGCTGCAACAATGGCTGCGGCGGATGCGGATGCTGAGAAGATCAGCTGACAACTGAATCGCTGTGAAACGGGTGCAGAGTCTTTTCGGGTCTCTGCACCCGTTTTTTGTTGGATTACCCATGATCTGCGTCATATTTTTGCCGCAAACTTTATGCAGCGCTGCCCTTGCATTTCAATTTGAAATGTGTTATAATAGAGTTTATGTAAAATAGCGGTACTGTGCAGTACTGCCGCAGACATTGCAGGGAATCCCTGGAATGCAAGTATCAACAGATCTGCTCCGTCAGTCATGCCCGGAAAGATCTGGTCAAAGAAAGGCAAATGCAATATGAAAAGACGTGGTTTGAAGTTTTTGGCACTGAGCATCAGTGCGGCACTTTTGGTAGGAACACTGGCTGCCTGCGGATCGAAAAAAGATTCTGCAAGCAAAAGCTCCGGAGATAATTCCTTTGTCATCACCCTGTATCCGGACGTTGCACCGATCACCTGTGAGAATTTTGAAAAGCTGGTCAAGGACGGCTTTTATGACGGTCTGAAATTCCACCGTGTGGTAGAGGACTTCATGGCGCAGGGCGGTGACCCGAAGGGTGACGGTACCGGCGGCAGCACGGACACCATTAAAGGTGAATTCTCTCAGAACGGCGTAGAGAACACCCTTTCCCACACACGTGGCGTGGTATCCATGGCAAGATCCAATGATCCGGACAGCGCCTCCAGCCAGTTCTTCATCTGCTACGGCGATGAAAGTTTTCTGGACGGACAGTATGCCGCTTTCGGTAAGGTCACTGAGGGCATGGATGTGGTAGATTCTTTCGTAAAGGTAGAACGTTCCATGGGCAGCGACGGCGCAGTTTCTTCACCAAACACGGATATTATCATGGAAAATGTAAAAATGATCGACGATGACTCCGACGGAAATCCCCGTGTAGAGATCACCATGAATGACTTTCTGAAATGATTGGAGAACGTGGAATCCACGTTCGTAAAAATCCGGCAGCAGGCACGTATCCCATTGATCGTGCCTGCTGTTCTGTCCACTTGCTGAGGAGGAACAACGATGCACAGCATTAAGCATTTTTTTGAAACCATGCAGCAGAGCCGTGTGGCATTTATCGGAACCGGTGTGACCAACGGAGATATCATCCGTCTGTTTCGCAAGAAAAACATTGATGTCACACTGCTGGACCGCAAGACCCCGGAAAAGCTGGGAAAAGTATATGAGGAATTTCAGGCACTGGGCGTAAAATTCTGCCTGGGTGACAGCTATCTGGATACACTGACCGATTATGATGTGGTATTCCGGTCGCCGGGTATGTACTATCACAACGAAAAATTGCAGGAGGCACGCAAAAAGGGCGTTGTTATCACTTCTGAAATGGAAGCCTTTTTCGCACTCTGCCCCTGCAAGATCTACGCTGTGACCGGTTCGGACGGAAAGACCACGACTACCACACTGATCTCCGAATTCCTGGCACACGCCGGTTTCCGGGTACATAAAGGCGGCAACATCGGACGGGCGCTGCTGCCCATCATTGAGGATATCCGGGAAGAGGACGTGGCTGTTGTAGAACTTTCCAGTTTCCAGCTGCTGTCCATGCGCCAGTCTCCGGATGTGGCAGTCATCACCAATATTGCACCGAACCACCTGGATGTACACGGCACGATGGAAGAATACATCTACGCCAAGACAAACATTCTGGCGCACCAGGACGCTTTCTCCAGAACCATTCTGAATCTGGACAACGAGCCGACCATGAATCTGGCATCTATGGTGCGTGGCACACTGACCACATTCTCACGCCGTCAGAAACCGGAATTCGGCACTTACCTCCGGGAAGACGGAATGCTGTGCTTTACCAAGGACGGCGTGGACACTCCTGTGGTACAGAAAGATGATATCCGCATTCCCGGTATGCACAACGTGGAAAACTACCTGGCTGCGATCAACGCCGTCTGGGGAACTGTCTCCGTGGAAGACATTCAGTATGTGGCAAAAAATTTCGGCGGCGTAGAGCATCGCATCGAATTTGTCCGGGAACTGAACGGTGTCAAGTGGTATAACGACAGCATCGCCACCAGCCCGACCCGTGTACTGGCAGGACTGCGTTCTTTCCAGCAGAAACTGATCGTTATTATGGGCGGCTATGACAAGAAGATTCCCTTTGAGCCGATGGCAGATACCGTTTGCCAGCAGGTAAAGCTGGTGCTTCTCATGGGCGTTACTGCGGATAAGATCGAGGCAGCCATTCGAGGCAGCCAGTACTATAAGGAAGGCGCACCGGAGCTGGTACACGTCAGCTCCATGGAAGAGGCAGTGCAGGAGGCGCAGAAACGTGCCAAAGCCGGCGATATCGTTACACTGTCTCCGGCTTGTGCAAGCTTTGACCTGTACCCGAACTTCGAGGCAAGAGGCATCCACTATAAGAATCTGGTAAAGGAGCTGCACTGAGTATGGATTGGATGAATTTGCTCGGTCAGCTGACTGCGGCATCCAGTGTGTCCGGCAGCGAAGAAAATATCGCTGATACGGTGCTGTCTCTGCTCTCTCCATATTGTGACAGCGCAGAACAGCGGCAGGGGAACGTCCTCGGCACACTGGGAGAGCGTCAGCCCGGAAAGCCCCACGTGCTGCTGGATGCGCACATGGATCAGGTTGGCTTTCTGGTAACTGCCATCACAGAAGAGGGATTTCTCCGGGTGGGAAATGCCGGCGGTCTGGACTTTCGGCTCATGCCGGCGCAGCGTGTGACTGTACACGGCAAGCAGGATATTCCCGGTGTGATCTGTTGCGTGCCGCCGCATTTACAGGGCGGAGAAGAACACGTTCTCTCTGTGACAGAACTTGCCATTGACACCGGATACACAAAGGCAGAACTGGAACAGATCGTCACACAGGGTGACACCGTTTCCTTTGCAATGCCGCTCCTGCCTATGGAAAATGACAGAGTGTGCGGACGCTCTCTGGACGATCGCTCCGGCATTGCAGCAATATTGTACGCACTTTCCCTGGTACAGGGTGAGGAACTGCCGTGCAGCTGCTCTGTACTGTTCTCCACCCAGGAGGAGACCGGCGAACGTGGCGCAACCATCGGTGCATTTACCATCGAACCGGATATTGCTCTGGCAGTGGACGTGACTTTTGCGCTGGGACACGGAGACGATCCGGTCAAGTGCGGAAAAATGGGCGGCGGTCCTATGATCGGCATTTCGCCGACCCTTTCCCGTGATGTGACAAATGCGCTGATCGCTGCGGCAGATGCGGAACAGATTCCCTGGCAGCCGGAAGTCATGACCGGAACCAATGCAGATCGTTTTTCTGTAACAAAAGGCGGCGTGCGTACCGGAACTGTATCCATTCCGCTCCGGTATATGCACACGCCGGCAGAGGTCATCCAGATCTCTGATGTCAAGCAGACCGGCGAACTGCTGGCGGCTTATCTGAGGAGGTGCAGTGTATGCTGAATCATTTTGAAACCTTGTGTAATCTTTGCGCTGTATCCGGCGATGAGCAGGCTGTACGCAGCTATCTGATCTCCGTGCTGGAAAAGCGGCACGATGTGACCTGGACAATCGACCCGCTGGGCAGTCTGCTGGTGGAAAAACGTGGACAGAATCGTGCGCCGCACAAGCTGATGGTCAGCGCCCACATGGATGAAGTTGGCATGATCGTGACGCACGTCAACAGTGACGGTACACTGTGCATCCAGCCGGTAGGCGGCGTAGACGCATCGGTTGCCATTGGCAGACAAGTGCTGGTCGGCGAAAAGCATCTCCCCGGTGTGGTGGGAGCCAAACCTATCCATCTACTGTCCCCGGAAGAACGGAAAGCGCTGCCCAAATGGAGCGGTCTGGTTCTGGACATCGGCGCAGACAATGCGGAACAAGCCAGAGCCGCCGCACCGGAAGGAACATATGCGTACTTTGCACCGGATTTTGTCCGCATGGGCAAAGACCGCATTTGCAGCAAAGCGATCGACGACCGTGCCGGCTGTGCAATGCTGCTGCATCTGCTGGAACAGGATGCCCCCTATGATTTTACGGCTGCATTCCTGGTGCAGGAAGAAGTGGGACTGCGTGGCGCAAAGGCTGCGGCATATACAGTTGACCCGGACTTTGCTCTGGT
>ERZ857965.3751-NODE-3751-length-11069-cov-3.182041_pt1 | contig 11069 bp, 13 predicted proteins | sample MGYA00519758_ERZ857965 | MGnify/ENA primary metagenome ERZ857965 (study PRJEB31778, sample SAMEA3449381) | human gut metagenome | biome: human gut; feature: human-associated habitat; material: faeces | place: United Kingdom | collected 2010/2012 ...
CGGTGCCGTAGTGGTAAGGCTTCTTGCTCTTATACATAGTCTCGCTCCTCCTTATTCTGCGGCCCACAGTTCGGGCTTCTGTGCGGCGTGGATATGCTCGGGGCCGCGGAAAACTTTCAGGCGGGTCAGGGAATCCTTGGTGATGATGTTCCGGGGCATCATGCCGCGGACGGCCAGCTTCATGGCCAGCTCAGGCTTCTCCTGCATGAGCTTACGGTACTTGGTTTCCTTCAGACCGCCCACATAGCCGGAGTGGGTGCGGTAAAACTTCTGATCCAGCTTCTTGCCGGTGAGGACTGCCTTCTCCGCGTTGATGACGATGACGAAGTCCCCGCAGTCGGCGTGGGGGGTGTATTCGGGCTTGTGCTTGCCCCGCAGCAGGGTGGCTGCCACGGTAGCGGTTTTCCCGAGGGGCTTGCCAGCGGCGTCAAGGATGTACCACTTGCGCACGATGTTGCCCTTGTTTGCCATAAAAGTGGACATAGGGTCGAACCTCCAATTTCAGTATTGCTTCCGATTTCCTAATATGGTAAGGAGGGCCGGTGGCTTCTCCCGCTTTACAAAGGGAACCCTTCTCCCTTATAATGCTGGAGAAACCACAGGCCGGGATTTTGAGCAGGCTACATTATAATACGGCAAACCAGCCCTGTCAACGGTTTTTCGGGATTTTTTAATTTATCCCAGGAAGAACTCTTGTTTTCTCTCGAAATCTCTTTCGATCTCTTGAAATCTCATACCTCAATTTCATTTTTTGTGCGCAAGGAGTGTACCAGCCATGCAGAAGATCCTCAGTCTCCTCCGCCGGTGCGTGGAGGATTACCAGATGATTGCCCCCGGAGAGCGGGTGGGGGTGGGGGTGTCCGGGGGGAAGGACTCCCTCCTCCTCCTGGCCGCCCTGGCCCGGCTGGCCCGGTTCTACCCCGGGGGGTTCTCGGTGGAGGCCTTCACCGTGGACATGGGCATCCCGGGGATGGACCTGTCCCCCGTGGCGGACTGGTGCCGGCGGGAGGGCATCCCCTTCCACCGGGTCCCCACCCAGATGTACCACGTGATCTTTGAGACCCGGCAGGAGAAGAACCCCTGCGCCCTGTGCGCCAAGATGCGCCGGGGCTCCCTCCACACCGCCCTGCGGGAGGCGGGCATCCACAAGGTGGCCCTGGGGCACCACTACGACGACGCGGTGGAGACCTTCTTCCTGTCCCTGTTCTACGAGGGGCGGCTGTCCTGCTTCCACCCGGTGACCTACCTGGACCGGATGGACATCACCCAGATCCGCCCCCTGCTCTACGTCAGCGAGGCCATGGTTCGGGAGGCCGCCCAGCGCCTCCAGCTGCCGGTGGTCCACAACCCCTGCCCCGCCGACGGGGCCACCAAGCGCCAGGAGGTGAAGGACCTCATCGCCGGCCTGCAGGGGCAGTACCCCAAGCTGAAGGAATACACCTTCGCCGCCATGCAGCGCCTGCCCCTGCCGGGGTGGGAGGTGGAGGACCTGCGGCGGCGGCCTAGGACGGAGTGAGGGACCCCTGTCATCCCTCAATGGTTCCCTTTTCCGGATATTTCTGCTATACTAGCCTTAGAAATTCAAAAGGGAGGGTCTGCCCATGTCCACGCCCCGCAAGCCCCTGGGCGAGGCAGAGTTCAACCAACTCTTCCACACCTACCACAAGCCCGTGTTTCTCTATCTCCGCACCCTGCTGGCCCGGCGCGGCCACCCGCCGGACCCCCACCTGGTGGAGGACCTGACCCAGGAGGCCTTCACCATCCTGTGGGAAAAGCAGGAGAGCTTCCTGGCCAGCCCCAACCCCATCGGCTGGCTGTACGTCACTGCTGCCAACTTGGCCCGGAACCAGCTGCGCACCCAACAGCGGTGGGCCGCCTGCCTGGCCCAGGTGGATCCGGAATTTTTGGAGGCCCAGCCCGACCCCCGCCCCCTGGAGGCGGGCCTGCTGAACCTGGAAGGCGTGGTGGCTCCGGAGGAGCTGGACCTGCTCCGCCGGGTTTACCTGGAGGGGTACAGCTATGAGGAGCTGGCCCAGGAACTGGGGACCAAGCCAAACACCTTGGCCTCCCGGGTGAGCCGGATCAAAGCCAAGTTCCGAAAAAATTTCCCGGATTCGGAACATTTTTTGCAGGATGGATGCAAGGAATCCCGTCCCCCAGGACATAAAGAAGGTAGAGGAGGTTCTGAGCCATGAAAGATCCCAAAACGTTACTGGGAAACTACCCCGGGTTGGAACAGCTGACTACCCAGGAGCTGGAGGACCTGCTCCGGCAGGACTTTGCCGCCGGAGAGGGCCATTCCGACCCCGACCTGATTCCTGCCATTCTGGAGGTGATCGCCCAGCGGATTCCCGACGAGGCCCTGCCGGTGGACACAGACACCGCCTGGGCCAGCCTGCGGGCCCGCACCCTGGACAAACCCCACGACCCGACCCCCACCGAGGAGGATCCCCAGGTGGTGCCCTTCCCCGACCCCAAGCCCCCCCGCCAGGAACCCCCCGCCAAAAGCCGGCGGCCCCGGCGGCCATGGGTGGTGGCGGCGGTGGTGTGCCTGTTGGTCTGCCTGCTGGCCGTCCCGGTGCAGGGGCAGAGCTTGCTGGAAACCCTGGTCACCTGGACCGGCAGCACCTTCTCCTTCCTGCCCCAGGAGGGCACCGGCGAGGAACCTGCCACCCTCCCCTCCCAGGCCGACCCAGACTTCTCCTCCCGGGAGGCGTTTGCGGATGACGAGGCCTACAGCGAAGCAGTATACCCGCAAGTGCAGGCGGCTGTGGCCAGCCTCACAGACCGGCCGGTGCTGCCCACCTGGTACCCAGAGGGAAGCCTGCTGACCCGGGTGGAGGAGAACCCCATGGATGATGGGTATAAGCTTTTGGCCGCCTTTTCTCTGGATGGGGAGGAATTTCATATTTGTGTCACCGTTTATAACACTGAGGAAGAAATGGACGTCCGGAACTACGAGAAAAACGAAGGTATGCCGGAAGAATACCCCGTCCATGGCATCACCCACTACATCATGGGGAACATGGCACGCAACGTTGCAATTTGGAGAAATGGAAACGTCGAGTGCAGCATCCAGGGCTTCCTGACGGTGGACCAACTCGAGCAAATGATCGACTCAATTTATGCATAGGAGGCGCAGCAGTACTATGAAACGCATCGGAACCAAAACCCTCGCCCTTTTTCTCTGTCTGACCTTGGTATTCAGCGCGGCACTCTCTGCCAGCGCCCGGGCCAGCGATTACTTCTCCCATACCAGTGTCTCCGCCACAAAATCCGGCAGCGGAACCTTGCGAATCAAACTCAATGTGGTAGCCACCGGGGCCATGCGGGAACTGGGGGCCAGCGAGATCATCGTATACGAAAAGCAATCCAACGGCACCTATCAGGATGTATTCACCTTCAAGCGGGACAAATATCCCACGCTCGTCACCAAAAACCGCAGCTCTTACGTCACCTATGTGACCTACCCCGGAACCCCCGGCAAGACCTATTACGTCACCGCCCACTGCTACGCCGCCAACGCCAGCGGGTCTCAGTACACCTGGGCCGGGTCCTCTGCCGTGACTGTGTAACCCTTCCCTGGCGATCCTCCTCTTCTCTTTTCGGGTGCGAAATGCCGCACCCGAAAATTTTTTTATTTTTTCGTCATGGGATGCAAAGATTGGGCGGTGCCAAGACATGTAGTAAGTAGAAGGGACACAGAAACCCGGTGAGCCTGCGATAGTGCAGAGGAAGGAAAGGATGAGGTGCCTATGCGTGCAAAATCTTTCTTGTTCTCAAAGCAAAATAATGTAAAATAGAGAGGAAGATAATTATGAAAAAAAGAACGATTATTCAGAAAAGCGTATCCTTCGTACTGGTTGTTACCCTGATATGTTCCTTAGTTCCGTTTGCATTTGCAGCTCCATCTGGGGGTGATTCCTCTTCAACGTCTCAGGAAGGTTTTTTAGACCCAAACATGTCAACTGTTACAGATAACAGCAACATAATAAGTACTGTTCAAGATCGCGTAGTCGATAATTCTAGTAATACTGTGGATGCCGCCTCGTTACCCCATACACCATACAACCCAGTTGCTCCGGAAGATATTCCTGTGGAACGCCCAATTGGAAAAATCATCCGAGATGCCCCTGAGGACCCCATGATTTCTTACGCCTCTGCCGCAGTATATGGACCATATACACAACTTGAAACCATGGCGGACGACAAAATGCAGGTTATTGTATATGGACTAAAGAACTCTGGTTTTTCAAATGCTGTGAAGTATGGTGGTTATACCTGTTATAAATTTTCGTATAACAACAAAACGGTTTATGTTACTACTAGCACATTTTATCGGCAGCAAAAAGCAACCGTCACCCGCTCTGTTTCGGATGTTAGCACAACCGCCATCAACACCGGAGACTCCGACAAAAAATATACAACTGTTATTAAAAGTACACCTTATACTTACAACGGCATGAAAGTATTTCATTGGAGTTTTGCTCGAGTTGGAGTTCGTACATATCATGCAAAAAATTATTCCGAAATCGGCATGGGGGTTTCCGTCGATCAAGCATACGAGTTTGACGCATACTATTCCGGATTACAAGATATTAGCTCTGCAAAAATGAAAATTACACCCACTGCAGCCATTAGAGTAACTCAAAGCCCAAATGGACTTTACTTTGATTCATATGAATTTAGAGGTAAAGGCGATGACACTTCAAAAACATCTATGGGAAGGATTGTCGAAATCGCTTTCTTGGCGAAAAAAGCTATCGGCACTGTTTCCGCTTCTGCACTTACGGTTGGAACAATTTACTCTGCTTTTGGAGAAATAGTGAATCTTTCCAAAACAAATCAGTCTACCCGGAAAAACTATTTAACGGATTTAATCCCATTATCAAGTTCCAAAAGATATATATACAAGTTTGAAACACCCGCTCCTTTTCCGCTTAGACTAGCCGAAGATTATACAACAATGGAACTTGGCATAACATATACTGGGGCGTATTCTTCTGCTACAAGATATAACGCTTATTACGGGTGGACAATAACTTAATTCTTTTTTGTCCGGCCTGAAATTCTCTTGCCTCTCTTAGCCAAACAGAACTCTAGGCAAGAAAGCACATCCCTCCATACTCTAAGCATCTCGAAAGGAGGTGCCCCATGCAAATCGCTAGACGCATATGCCTACCGTGGTGGTCCTTTCTCCTCATCTGCGCCGCCGCAATGGCGATCACCGCCTTAGTGGTCTATGAGGCCACCACCGAGCCGGAACCGGAGGCCCCGGTCTCCTACTCCTTTCAGCCAGAGACCGGAGCGCTCACCTTCTACATCCCAGAGGGCTGGGAATTGCTGCGGGTCTTCACCGACGAGGGTGCCCTGACCATCCCCCCCTACCACCAAAACACCCGCTCCCTCACCATAGATCTGACGGAATTGCCCGAGACCGGCGGCCGGGACCTGATTCACATCCAGTGCCTCCCGCCGGAAGAGGGGCTGCTCCCCTTCTCCTTCTTTGAGGTTCTTCGACAATCCACAGGGGGAGAGTTCATTCTCTACTCCTCTCCGGACCAGCTGAACTGGACCTGGGAGTCGGTATTCTATCAGCCAACAACCTAGGCGGTCAAAGCCGCCGTGGAGGGCATCGACATCGCCCCCGGCGCCCCCGCGCCGGGGGCGGCCCTCTTACTCCCCCATTTATTACAAATTGGCAACATTTTGCCATATCCCCTTGCCATTTTTGTTCATTTCGTGTATCCTTTTCATGGAAGCCCCCGTCTCTTCGTCCCGGTATCGTGGAAGAACACCTTGGCTCCTGCACAGTAAAATCGTTGACCGCCAGGGATTTCTTCTCCCTTTCTTTCGAGGGTACAAAATCTGGAAAACTGGAAAGGCGGCAATGAATCATGGATATATTGTTCTTCTTACCCTTTTTGCTCAGCATTCCCTTTCTCCTCGCCTCTATGATGAGAAAAGCCGCAAAAGATAAATTTCCTACCTTGGAGTGCTGCATCCTATCCGGCGGCATTTTTATGTGCTACTTTCTCTTTATGATATTACCTCACATATAAAACCAAAGGATGTCTCCTGGGCAAAGAATCCGTCCCATGAATGAAACACTGACCACCCTGGTCATCGCCGCAGACAAGTTTACCCGGCAAACACCGTACCACAGGGCAGCCTCTGGACCAGGGCCTGCCCCCGTCCCTTCGCCTGCTGGAAAGGAGATCCCTCCCATGATTGCACTTGTGTTGCTTCTCATTCCTTCCGTCCTGTTCACCCTTCTGCTGGTTCTGGCCATCATCGACGGGGTCCGTAACCGGCCTTACACCGTCAAGGCCATCCTGGCCGGGGTGTGCCTGGCCTTTTTGGTGGCGCTGCCCTACTTCTGAGAATCTCCCGGAAAGGAGGTCCTTTCTATGAAACAACACCCTCGCCTAACCCTTGCCCTGCAGTTTTCCATCGTCAGCGTGGTCTGCAGCGTTCTGACGATCTTTGCCCCCGTCCTTTTCACGTCCTACGGGCCGCTGCCGGAACTGCTCCAGCGGCTGATGGACGGTATGCCGTATCTCACCCTCATCTTTTCCCTGAGCACCTGTTTGAACCTGGGCTTCTTCCTCCGATGGAAACGCAGGAACCCCTCATAACGGATGGGAGGTGTCCCCATGTCTCAACGTACCACCCGTCTCCGCGGTCCTTTGGCCGCCTTGCTCATCGCCCTAGGGGTGGGGGCCGTCCTGCTGGTGGGGGAGGTGGCCTGCTTCTCCCTCCACCCCGGGGTGGCCAGCGCCGCCAACGCCAGCCATCCCCGGGACCTGCCGGAGGGGGAGGCCTTTCTCTCCGCCGTCCAGCTCTCCCCCACCTGGGCCTGGCCGGTGACCGTCACCCAGGTGGAGATCCAGGACCCCGCCTCGGGGGAAATTTTCACCCCGGAGCTGATCCTCTGTGACCAGGACGGGCACAGGGAGGGCCTGTCCATGGCCTCCGCCTGGCAGGGGCCACGGGCAGACTTTGCCGCCCAATTCCCCGGTGGGACCCAGTCCGCCGTGCCCGGCACCCTGGCCAGCCGGGACGCCGTCCTGGCCACCCTCTGGAACCCCCTGCCCCCCGGGGACCGGCCCCTGACCTACACCATCCACTACCGTCTGCTGGGCCTCTTCCCCAAGACGGAGACCTTCTCCTACACCTGGGACACCGGGGAGGGGACGGTTCCAGAGGGCCCGGCAGGCCCCCTGGCCGCCCTGCGGGCCCTGCTGGCCTGAGGGCGGCGGAAAGGAGGTCCCCCCTTTCGCCCCGCCCCCTGCCCCTTTGGGCAGGGGGACTTTTCGTGAAAAGGCGGGTTTTCCCTTGTCTCCCGGGGCGTTTTGTGGCATAGTAAGGGTGGAATGTTATCCCCTTCTGGGAAAGGAGGCTCGCCATGCTGTGCAAAGTGCGTTCCCTGGGGCTCCAGGGCATCTCCGGGTATGAGGTCACCGCCGAGTGCGACCTGGCCGGGGGCCTGCCCAACTTCGACATCGTGGGGCTCCCCGACACCGCCGTGAAGGAGGCCCGGGAGCGGGTCCGGGCGGCCATCAAGAACAGCGGCTACGCCTTTCCCGTGGGGCGGATCACCGTGAACCTGGCCCCCGCCAACCGGCGGAAGTCCGGCACGGTGTACGACCTGCCCATTTTGGTGGGCATCCTCACCGCCGCCGGGCAGCTGGACTGGTCCGACCCCCACTGTGCCTTCGTGGGGGAGCTCTCCCTCTCCGGCACCCTGCGGCCGGTGGTGGGGATGCTCCCCATGGCCCTGGCCGCCCGGGCGGCGGGGATCCGCCGCCTCTTCGTCCCGGCGGACAGCGCCCCGGAGGCCACCTTGGCCCAGGGCCTCACCGTCTACCCCGTGGAGACGGTGGGCCAGCTGGCCGACCACCTGGCCGGCCGGGCCCCCATCGACCCCGCCCCGGTGTGGCAGGGGGGCGAGGAGGACCTCCCCCTGCCGGACTTTGCCGAGGTCCGGGGCCAGGGCCCGGTGAAGCGGGTGCTGGAGATCGCCGCCGCCGGAGGGCACAACGTGCTCCTGGTGGGGCCCCCGGGCTCGGGGAAGAGTATGCTGGCCCGGCGGCTGCCCTCCATCCTGCCCCCCATGACCCGGCGGGAGGCCTTGGAGACCACCCAGATCCACTCGGTGCTGGGGCTCACCACCAAGGAGCGGCCCCTGCTGACCCAGCGGCCCTTCCGGTCCCCCCACCACACCATCTCCCCCGGGGGGATGGCGGGGGGCGGCTCCCCCTACCCCCGGCCGGGGGAGATCTCCCTGGCCCACCACGGGGTGCTGTTCCTGGACGAGCTGCCGGAGTTTCACAAGGACGTCATCGAGGTCCTCCGCCAGCCCATGGAGGACGGGGTGATCTCCGTGGTCCGCTCGGCGGCCACCGAGACCTATCCCAGCCGGTTCCTCCTCCTGTGCGCCATGAACCCCTGCAAGTGCGGGTGGTACGGCCACCCCTCCGGCCGGTGCCGGTGCTCCCCCCAGCAGGTGAAGAAGTATCTGGGCAAGCTCTCCGGCCCCCTGCTGGACCGGATCGACCTCTTCGCCGAGGTCCCCGCCCTGGAGTTTGAGGCCCTGGCCGACCGCAGCCCCGGGGAGCCCTCTTCCGCCATCCGAACCCGGGTGACCCAGGCCCGGGCCATCCAGACCCAGCGCTACGGCCCGGAGGGGCCCCTGTGCAACGCCGCCATGGGCCAGGCCGAGCTGCGGCAGTACTGCGCCCTGGACGGGGAGAGCCAGGCCCTTATGAAGGGGGCTTACGAGCACATGGGCCTCACCGCCCGGAGCTATGACCGCATCCTCCGGGTGGCCCGGACCATCGCCGACCTGGACGGCAGCGAACCCCTCCAGCCCCACCACCTGGCGGAGGCCATCCAGTACCGCCAGTCGGACTACTTCCCCGCCTGAGGGCGGGGCGCCAACCCAACCACGAAAGGAAGCTATCCACTATGTCTTACGTTCCCAGCGCGCCCCCTGTGGGCGATGAGATCTTTCTGCTCAAGATGGGAGAGATGGTCCTCAAGGGCCTCAACCGCCGCACCTTTGAGGAGCGGCTCATGGGCAACGCCCGCCGCCGGCTGCAAAAGTACGGCAAGTTCCGCATCTACTCCCGCCAGTCCATCACCTACGTGGAGCCCAAGGAGGCCGGGTGCGACATGGACGGGGCCTTCGCCACCCTCTCCCGCCTGTTCGGGGTGGTGGGCCTGTCCCGGGCCAAGGCCTGCGAAAAGACCCCCGAGGCCATCCTCGAAACCGCCAAGACCTACCTCCACGACGACCTGATGGCCGCCCGGACCTTTAAGGTGGAGTCCAAGCGGTCGGACAAGACCTTCCCCCTGACCTCCATCCAGCTCTCCCAGTACGTGGGGGGGGAGCTCAACGAGGCCTTCCCCCACATCCAGGCGGACATGCACCACCCGGAGCTCACCGTCCACGTGGAGGTGCGGGACTTTGCCGCCTACGTCCACGGGGACCCCGCCCCCGGCGCCGGCGGCCTGCCGGTGGGGGTGGGGGGCAAGGCGGTCTCCCTCCTGTCCGGAGGGATTGACAGCCCCGTGGCCTCCTGGATGATGGCCAAGCGGGGGGTGGCCCTGGAGATGGTCCACTTCTTCAGCTACCCCTACACCTCCCCCGAGGCCAAGGACAAGGTCCTCACCCTGGCCCAGCTCCTGACCCCCTGGTGCGGGCGGCTCACCGTCCACGTGGTGCCCTTCACCAAGATTCAGGAGCAGCTGCGGCTGCACTGCCCGGAGGCCCTCTTCACCCTGCTGATGCGCCGGTTCATGATGCGCATCTCCCAGCGGGTGGCCCAGCGGGTGGGGGCCCACGGGCTGATCACCGGGGAGTCCCTGGGCCAGGTGGCCAGCCAGACCATGGAGGCCATGGCGGTCACCGGCCAGGTGTGTACCCTGCCGGTGTTCCGGCCCCTGGTGGGGATGGACAAGGAGGAGATCGTCCGCACCGCCCGGAAAATCGGCACCTTTGAGACCTCCATCCTCCCCTACGAGGACTGCTGCACCGTCTTCACCCCCCGGCACCCCAAGACCCACCCCAAACTGGAGGAGATCACCGAGGCCGAGGCCGCCCTGGACATCGAGGCCCTGGTGGAGGAGGCCGTCCAAGGCATCGAAAGGGTGGTGCTGGACCCGTGAGCCACACCGCCGAACTCATCGCCGTGGGCACCGAGCTGCTGCTGGGCAACATCGCCAACACCGATGCCCAGATGATCTCCCAGGGCCTGTCCCAGCTGGGGATCAACGTCTACTACCACACCGTGGTGGGGGACAACCCCCAGCGGGTCCGCCAGGCGGTGGACATCGCCCGGGGCCGGGCGGACATCCTCATCACCACCGGGGGCCTGGGGCCCACCTGTGACGACCTGACCAAGGTGGCGGTGGCCCAGGCCTTCGGGAAGGAACTGGTGTACCACGAACCCTCCGCCCAGCGGATCCGGGAACGGTTTGCCCAGCGGGGCACCCCGGTCACCGAGAACAACTTCCAGCAGGCCATGGTCCCCGAAGGGTGCACCGTGCTGGACAACGACTGGGGCACCGCCCCGGGGGTGGCCTTCCAGGCCGATGGCACCCACGTGCTCATGCTCCCCGGCCCGCCCCGGGAGTGTGCCATGATGTTCCGCCACCGGGCCCTGCCCTACCTGCAAAAACTCTCCGACGGGGTGATCGCCTCCCGGACGGTGAAGACCTTCGGCATCGGGGAGTCCGCCGCCGAGGCCCTGCTCCGGGACCTGATGAATGCCCTCCACAACCCCACCCTGGCCCCCTACGCCAAGCCCACGGGGACCGAGCTGCGGATCACCGCCCACGCCCCCACCCGGGAGGAGGCACTCCGCCTCATCGCCCCGGTGGAGGAACAGGTGAAGGCCATCCTGGGAGATAAAGTCATCGGGGTGGACGTGGACTCCCTGGAGGAGGTGTGCTTTGCCCTGCTGAAGGACCGCGGCCTCACCGTGGGCACCGCCGAGTCCTGCACCGGGGGGCTGCTGGCCAAGCTCCTCACCGACCTGCCCGGGGCCTCCGCCGTGTTCCGG
>ERZ857965.3754-NODE-3754-length-11066-cov-2.754337_pt1 | contig 11066 bp, 8 predicted proteins | sample MGYA00519758_ERZ857965 | MGnify/ENA primary metagenome ERZ857965 (study PRJEB31778, sample SAMEA3449381) | human gut metagenome | biome: human gut; feature: human-associated habitat; material: faeces | place: United Kingdom | collected 2010/2012 ...
CTCCCAGCATGTCAAGGTACATAGCGGAAACGGTGTCAGAAATTACAAATCACATTATGGGAAAGGCATTCGGTCAACCTATACGGTGTTGCAGATCAAGGCGAATTTGCCGGTCAATGGCACCGATGTGTTCTGGTACGAGGGAAATTGCATTATTCTGGGTAGCAAGAACGTTTATATAGGTTATAATGATGATTCTATGTCAGTCTTATCACAGTTTGAATTAGTAATGACGATCATAAGCGGTATGTTTTTATTAGTTCATGCAGTTTCTGCAATGTTAATCAGCAAGAAAAATCCATATGGAGGAAAAATCTTCTGGTTCTTTAAATTTTGACAAGCTCTTTCAGGAGTTGTTTTATATAATTTCACTTAAAATATTTGAGAGAAATGTATAAAGCTATATTGACAATAGCATTTCTCGTTATGACCTATGAAATATCCATAGTATTTATTGCAATCGTTAAGATTTCAACTTATTTTTGATAAAATGCCTCTTTTCAAATTACTATTAAGTGTGCTATGATCGATCATAGTGCAGTACGCTCCTTCTTTCATTTTTTTATTTGCCTTTTGTTGCTTAAATGCGCTATTTTTTTCAACATTTTATTGTTGATTTTGGGGAAAGTTAAGCCCCGCCTGCGTTGACAAACAGCGGTTTTAATGGTATAATGGAATAGCTTACAGATTTGTGGGGATAATTTTGACAGAATGAAAAAGGACGGTGCGCTATGGTAGTGAAAAATGTGGAGTTGCCTGAATACAGCGTGCTTATGTCTGTTTATGCAGGAGAGAAGCCTGAACATCTCAGGGCAAGTATCGAGAGTATGCTGTCACAGACCTATGTGACGAACGATTTTGTGCTTGTGTGCGATGGAAAGCTCACAAAGGAGCTTGACGAGGTCGTAGACTACTATGAGGAGAATTACGAGTGCTTTCACCCCATAAGGCTCAAGGAGAATGTTGGCACAGGAAGATGCGCTAACAGAGGTATAGACGCCTGCAAAAATGAGTATATAGTCAAAATGGACTCTGACGATATCGCTAAGCCTGACCGCTGTGAAAGGTCGCTTTATGCTATGGCGAAGCACCCTGAGATAGATATGCTTGGGGCTTATATAGACGAGTTCGACAGTCAGACGGGCGAAGTGATAGCCACAAAGAAAACGCCACTGACCAATAAAGAGATACACAAATATGCAAGGCGGAGAAATCCGTTCAATAATCAGACCCTTGTTTATAAGAAATCCCGTGCTTTGAGCGTGGGAGGTTACAGCAATATAAAACGCTGTGAGGACTATGAGTTCGTGGTGAAAATGCTTGCGGACGGCGCAAGGGGAATAAATCTTGACAAAACGCTTGTGATGTACAGAGTTACGGCGAACAATTATGAGAGAAGAAGAAACTGGGCGAACACAAAGTCCTTTGTGAATGTCAGGTGGAAGATATTCCGTATGGGATATTCAAATCTGTGGGACTTTATTGTTCCATGCACTTTTCAGTTTTTCATTTTCATAATGCCGAAATCGCTGACAGGCAAGATATATAAGAGGTTTCTTAGGGGATAATGGAGAGCCGCAAACGTATAATAAGACAGCACATAAAATCAGCACTGCAAAAAACGCTTTTGCCGTTGTGCTACAAGCTGTCAAAGAAAAATGATATAGACAAAAAGCTCGTTATCCTTGCAGACCTTAACAGCGTTTCTACTCCTGAAAGCATGGAGCTTATAAAAGCGGAGCTTCAAAGCCGTGGCTATAAGGTCAGGGAGATGTACTGCGACCTTTCAAGCTGTGGAATGGTCTCGGGGCTTAAATATATGATGAGCTTTATGAAAGCTTACGCAAATGCAAGGGCTGTGTTCATATGCAACTATTTTGTGCCTGTGACTTCCTGTAAAAAGCGTGATGAAACGACAGTGGTTCAGCTTTGGCATTCCTGCGGAGCATTGAAAAAGTTCGGCTATGACAGCGAGGAGGATATATCTTCCCATTTCAAAGGCTCTGTTACAAGAAATTTTGACCTTATCACTGTGAGCAGTAAAGAGTGCGTAAAGGCTTTTGTGTCTGCGTTCAGGCTGAAAGAAGATATCGTAAAGCCCCTTGGCGTCAGCCGTACGGACGTGTTCTTTGATGAAAGCTACAACGAGCAGTGCAGACGTGAGTTCTTTGAGAGATATCCCGACTATAAGGGCAAGAAGATAGTGCTTTATGCGCCGACGTTCAGGGGGAATGCTTTGGATTGTCATTGCGTGGGCGAGGAGTATGCCGCAGAGCTTGAAAAAAAGCTTGGGGAGGCTTGGAAAGTCATTATAAAAATGCACCCCAGACTTCACAGCGGGCTGACTAACTGCGATATTGCTACAAACAGGCTCATGCCTGTGGCAGACGTGCTTGTGACGGACTATTCGTCGCTTGTGTTCGAGTATGCACTGTATAAAAAGCCGTGGGTGATATTTGCCCCTGATATTGAGAGCTACAGCAAGGGCAGGAGCTTTTATCTTGATTATAAAACAGATATGCCTGCGCCTTTGGTGACGGAGGGAGAGAAGCTTGCACAGGCTGTGCTTGACAGTGAAAAGAGCTTTGACCATGAGGGCGTGGAGCGTTTCACAGAAAAATATATGTCTGCCTGCGACGGCAGGTCAACGGAAAGAATAATCGACAGCGCTTTGGAAAAAGAGCGTTTTTGACGGAGATGATAAAAATAGAAGGAAAAAAGTTTGATTGGTTCGGGCTTACCCAGATATTGAAAGAGCATAAGGGAAAGCTCAGACAGATAAGAATGTTGTCGGTGAACGAGCTGAAAAAGAAGTATAAGGGCGCGGCGTTAGGTCCGATTTGGGCGCTTATCAAGCCGACCTTTACCCTGTTTATACTGTGGTTCGCCTTTGAGATAGGTTTAAAAAGAAACGGTGGAGTGCATTTCATTAACGGAAAGTATACTCAGTTCGTTTTCATGCTCACCGGCTATGTGCCGTGGTTTTATATTTCAGAATGTATCGTTGGAGGATCGAGGTCAATAAGAAGCAACAAGCAGTTTGTAACAAAGCTGTCCTTCCCTGTTTCAAATATCATGACCTTTACCTCACTTTCGGGACTTTATATCCACATTTTGCTGTGTGCTATAATGTATGTGGTGTTGCTGTGTTTGGGCTTTGGACCGAGTATTTACAATCTTCAGTTTATCTATTATGCGCTGATGATGTATTTTTTCTTCCTTGTGCTTTCGTGGATGACTGCTCCTCTCAGTGCGTTCAGCAAGGATTTTGAAAATCTTATAAACTCTGTTATAACAGGACTTTTCTGGCTTTCAGGTATATTCTGGAACACATATGATATCTCGCCTTTGTGGCTGAGAAAGCTCATGTATTTCAACCCTATAAACTATTTTGTAAACGGCTATAGAAAGAGCTTTCTTACAGACACGTTTATTTTTGATTCTAACTATACCACCGAAACTATAGTGTTCTATGCGGAGTTTATCTTTATGATATTCCTCGGAGCGCACACCTATAAGAAGTTCAGGAAGATACTTCCTGACGTTCTGTAACAAAGGCTGAAAGGAACTGACTTTTAAATGGAAAATCAAGCGACTGAGCCAATTATTGAATTTTTGGACGTAAAAAAAGAATACTTTTTATATAAAAACGAAAAGGCACGCTTTAAGGCTATTTTCACAAAAAACAGGGGAGTAAAGAAGCACCCTGCCCTCAAAGGCGTGAGCTTCAAGATATACCCAGGCGAGTCTGTGGGAATTATCGGAAAGAACGGTGCAGGAAAATCGACCATTCTGAAAATGATAACAGGCGTAAGCTTTCCAAACAGCGGCACTATCACTGTAAGAGGAAAGGTTGCCGCATTGCTTGAGCTTACAGCAGGCTTTTCACTGGATATGACGGGTATGGAAAATATCTATCTAAAGGGCTATCTACTTGGTCTTAATGACGATCAGATAAAGGAGATAGAGCAGGATATAATTGATTTTGCAGATCTTGGAGAGTATATCGACCAACCTGTAAGAACATATTCAAGCGGAATGAAAATGCGTCTTGGCTTTGCTATCAATATAAATATCAAGCCTGATATCCTCGTTGTTGACGAGGCACTGAGCGTTGGCGACGCAGACTTTCAGAAGAAGTGCCGTGACAAGATAAATGATGTTATCGCCACTGGTGTAACGGTACTGTTCGTTTCCCACTCACGCAAGGCTATCGAGGAAACTTGCACAAGGGCGATATTCCTAAAAGACGGTAAGGTGCAGGTGGACGGCACTGTTGAGGAAGCCTTTGACGCTTACGATAAGAAAAAATGATCATGAAAGCTTTTCGTTTTTTGACGGGAAGCTTTTTGTTTACTCTTGTTATAGTTGATATTTGATAAGTGTATACAATTATCAATATTTAATTTTGTATAATAAATCATAGTCAAAAAGCTTTACAAAATCGCAAAAATGTGTTATAATAAGATATTATCGAAAGGAATTGATATTATGAATTGGGTTGAAATGGATATATATACCACAACAGAAGGCATCGAAGCAGTAACGGGAAGTCTGCTTGGAATGGGTATAAACGGCTTTGTTATCAAGGACGCAAAGGATTTTCAGGACTTTCTTGATGATAAGGACGGCAACTGGGATTATATAGATGATGACCTTATGGGACTAAAAAACTGTGAAACTACGGTGACAGTTTATCTCCCTGAGAACGCTCAGGGTCTTGAAAATCTTGAAGCTATGAAGCTGGAGCTTAAAGCGCTCAAAAAGCGTGACGTGAACAATGAGTTCGGCAGACTTGAATATGAGCTTAAAAACGTTAAGGAAGAGGACTGGGCGAATAACTGGAAACAGTATTTCAAGCCCCTTTGCGTTGGCGAAAAGCTTCTTATAAAGCCGTCATGGGAAAAGGTCGCCGAGGGCGAAAAGAGAAAGATACTGGAAATAGACCCTGCTTCATCTTTCGGCACAGGTCAGCATAACACAACCCAGCTTTGTCTGGAGCTTGTGGAGAAAAATCTTCATGAGGGCGACAGGATACTTGACCTTGGGTGCGGAAGCGGAATACTTTCTATCGGCGCATTGCTCCTTGGTGCTGAAAGTGCAACAGCGGTGGATGTTGACGAAAATTCTGTTAAGATAGCAAAGGAAAATGCAGAGAAAAACCATATAAGCGCAGAAAAGTATACAGCTTACAGCGGAAATATCATAGACGATAAGGCTCTGGTGGAGCAGATAGGCACAGGCTATGATCTGCTTTGCGCAAATATCGTGGCAGATGTTCTTATAGGCATGAGCGGAATTTTCGGCGGATTTATCAAAGACGGCGGAACGCTCATAGTTTCAGGTATAATCGACCAGAGAAAAGACGAGGTGCTTGACAGGCTTAAAGCAGAGGGCTTTGAGCTTATTGAGATAAGAGAAAAAGAAGACTGGGTGGCTGCGTCATTCAGGAAATAAGAGATGAAAGGACGGATCAAAATGCAGTTATTGTTTTTGGTTATCAAGAGAATCGAGTTAGTAGACGAAATCATGCGTTCGCTGGCACAGGCAGGCATAAGAGGCGGAACGGTCATTGACAGCGTGGGAATGGCGAAATCTATTTCTACAATGGATAATCTGCCTATGATCGGCGTTCTGAGATCTATTCTCAGCGGTGAGGACGCTGCACAGAAGGGCAAGACCATTTTCGTTGCCGTAGCAGACGATCAGGTAGATGTTGCAAGAAAGGCGATAACTGATGTTACAGGCGACCTTTCACAGCCTAACGCAGGTGTGCTTTTCGGTGTGCCGATCAGCTTTGCAGAGGGCGTAAATTAACACTTTATACAAGATAAAAAGCGTTGCACTTTTCACAGTGTAACGCTTTTTTTGGTGGATCAGTTTATTTTCATTTATGAAACTCTTAGAGAATAAAACAGATAAGTCCCGAACAGCCCTCGTTTATCATGCGCTCGATAGTTTCCTTTATCTTCATGCGTGCGTCCTCAGGAAGCTTTGAAAGCTTTGTGTGCAGACCCTCGCTCACAAGCTCGTGGAGTGACTTGCCGAAAATGTTTGACTCCCATATCTTTTCAGGTGATTCCTCAAAATCGTTGAGCATGTAAAGCACAAGCTCCTCAGATTGCTTTTCTGAGCCGACGATAGGTGCGACCTCGGTGTTGATAGTGGTTTTCAGCAGGTGAATGGCTGGTGCGGCGGCTTTGAGCCTTACGCCGTATTTTCCACCCTGCTTTATTATCTCAGGCTCATCAAGGGTCAGCTCGTTCATTTCAGGCATAACTATTCCGTAGCCTGTTTTCTCCATTTCATCAAGGGCAGAGCTGAATTTCGAGAAACGTTCTTTTATCTTCACAAGCTCCAAAATTCTCGGCATAAGGTCGTTTTCGTCCTTTATCTCAAGCCCTGTGGCTTCGCCAATTATCCTGAAAAACAGCGCAGGGTCAAGCTCCACCTTTATGACTGCCGAGCCTTTTCCAAGGTCTATCTCAGCCACCGAACCTGAGGACACCTGCTCACAGCAGCATATCTTTTCGGCACAGTCTGAAATGTCACGAAGATTTGTCACAGCCGAAGCCGCTTCCTTGATATGTCCGAAAACCGCTTCTTTCAGCCAGTGACCCTTGTCAAGAGAGTTTATCCATGAGGGCATTGAGATGTTTATCTCTTTCACAGGGAAAGAGTATAGCAGAAGCGTAAGTATCTCTTTTATCTCTTTTTCTGAAAGCTCCAAACAGTTTATAGGCATAACTGTAGTGCCGTATTTGTCGGAAAGCTGTTCGCAAAGGTCTTTTGTCTGCTGAGAGTAAGGCTCGGTGGTGTTCATAAGCACCACAAACGGCTTGCCTATCTGCTTCAGCTCGTCGATTATACGCTCCTCACATTCCTCGTATTCTTCTCGTGGAAGGTCGGTGATACTGCCGTCTGTTGTCACCACAAGACCTATGGTGGAATGTTCTGTTATGACCTTTTGCGTTCCCACCTCAGCCGCCATGTTGAAAGGTACTTCCGTGTCAAACCACGGTGTGACCACCATTCTCGGGGCTTCATTCTCTATGTAGCCTATGGCGCTTGGGATTATGTAGCCCACACAGTCTATCATTCGCACGTTGAAGCTTGCTCCGCCCTCTAGGGTGATGTTCACAGCTTCCTCTGGAATGAACTTAGGCTCAGTGGTCATGATAGTCTTGCCTGCGGAGGACTGGGGCAGCTCGTCAATGGCACGCTCCTTGCGGTAGTCGCTTTCAATGTTCGGTATAACGAACTGCTCCATGAACTGCTTTATAAAGGTGGATTTTCCTGTGCGGACCGGCCCCACCACGCCGATATAGATGCTGCTGCCGGTACGGGATGCCATATCCTGGTAAATATCGTTTTTCATGTGTCTGTCCTCCTAGTTCATTAATGGGATAAGCAACATTCCCTGTTTTGATATTTTATCGTCGGTAAGCTCGTTTTCTTCAAGTATGGCTGTTATGGAAGTTGAATACTTTTTCGCTATCTCCCAGATATCGTCGCTCTCATTGCAGTAGCATATTTTCAGAGCGTATTTGTCACTTTTCTCTTTCGGCTTATCTGTGAGTACCCTAAGCTCTGATATCATAGTCCCTGTCTGTTGAATAGTCATTTCGCCGCCTATCTTGATATCGGCTTTAAGCTCCGCTGTTGTTTCGTCTGCAAGATAGTATGTGCAGTTTTCTATGCACAGGTCAGGGGATATGGATATCTCACCATTGACATTCTCCGGAAGGGGTATCTCATGCTCAAAAGGCGAATCGTTTTCAAGATAAAGGGGAGTGCCGTCCTCGTTCCTGCCGATAATACAGAACGTCACGCTTCCTGAAATGATAAAGGCTTTCTTTTCCTCGTCAAGCCTTGATGTCACATTGGAAATGGTCGCCCAACTGTCGTGAACACAGCGTATCTCGCCCTCCTGGCAGGAAAGCTTTGCAGTAACACTGTGGCTGTCAGATAACTTTATGCTTTCGCTGTCAAGCTTGCTTTCACACCTTTCAGCCTCGCACTCAAAGCAGGTGGAATATGCGTCTGTGACTATCTCACAGGTGGAAAGCTTTTTGGCAACGCAGTTCACAAGAAGCACAAGCTCACATTCAAGTGTGCCGGAATCGTCAGACTTTGGTATGATATCACACCCCGCAGGGGTTATCCTCACGTCTGCGGTGAAAGTATCGTCAATGCCGTCTATGTCGATTATCTGTGAGAACGGCAGAGTAAACCGCATTGTTTCGGCGGTTTCTTCTCCGTCGGTAGTTACGCAGGAGTAAAGCATCATTATCTCAGCGTCGCCCTTTGTCACAAGCTTACCTGCTATCATCTTGTGTTCCTGTGGGATAATGCGGCAATCTGTCCGCAGGATAGTGCCAACAGGGGCTTTTGCCGCAGAAAGCTGCAAATCTTCTATTAGTGTGATACGCTTTGCAGCGGTAAGACGTTTTGCAGGGTATGTAACAGCCGCTTTTTTTAGCTGTATTCCGCAGCCGAATGCGTCTGTGACTATAGGCACAGTTGCTTCGCCCGTCACATTTGCGTGGATAGTCACAGCACCCCTGATATCAAGTCTGCGCTGATTTACCACACGGCAGTTGACATAATCGCATTTTGGCGTGAGCCATATCATAGGGTCGCCGCAATCCCCTTGCAGGTCGAAAGACTTTGTGTAGTTCATTTTCTGCTCGATGCAGTTTATCCGCTTGTCGTTCTGGCTGATGTAAAGCACTCTTATGAGCACTGCCATGTCAAAGCTGAGCTTTCCGCCGTTTATGGAATGGCTCTGTACTGTTGGTGTGATAACGCATTTTAGTACCCTGAAAATATCGGGATAATAGTCGGGCAGCAGAAAATCCTTTTCCACAGCCTGCTCGCAGGAGGCGTCAAGGATAGTCCGTGTCATTGACAGCATCTCTCTGTTAAGCTTAAGATCCATAGTGTTCATCTTGTCTGTTTCCTCCTAAAAATAAACTGATCATACGATCGTAAAGGGCTTGTAATGCCCTGCTGAGAACATTATATTCACTTGGGACGGGTCATATTCTGAAAATCTCAGACAAATTTAATGTATTTTGTCGGCAGAGGCTTTTTCACACAGCGTAAAGGCTTTTCATAGACTAAGATATGTCATTGTATCTGACATAATACTGTCTGAAAGGAAACATAATAGTATGAATGGTCTACTTTGGGCTGCGGCAGGCACGGGCTTTACATTCTCTATGACGACATTAGGTGCGGCTGTGGTCTTTTTCATGAGAAAAGAGGGGCAGAGCGAAAAGGTGCAGAAAGCCTTTTTAGGCTTTGCCGCAGGCGTTATGATAGCCGCAAGCGTGTGGAGCTTGCTTATCCCTGCCATAAACGAGGCGGAAGCTCTCGGCAGGATAGGCTGGATACCTGCCGCAGGCGGCTTTGCGCTAGGCGTGCTGTTTCTTATGGGGCTTGACAAGGCAATGCCTTATTTTTTACCTGAGTCTGAAAGGGAAGAGGGCGTCCGCAGGGGGCTAAAGCGTTCGGGAATGCTTATTTTCGCTATCACACTGCACAATATCCCGGAGGGCATGGCAGTAGGTCTTGCCTTTGCGCTGGCGGCACATAATGACAGCTCGGTACTGCTGGCTTCTGCTATCGCACTTGCCATAGGCATGGGAATACAGAACTTTCCGGAGGGTGCGGCTATCGCACTGCCGCTGAGGCAATCGGGTATGAGCAGGGCGAAAGCATTCGGTCTTGGCACTCTTTCAGGAATTGTTGAGCCTGTTTTCGGACTTCTCACCGTTCTTGCCGCAGGTGCTATCCAACCGCTTCTTCCATGGCTTCTTGCCTTTGCCGCAGGAGCAATGCTCTATGTGGTGGTTGAGGAGCTTATCCCCGAAGCGCATCTGGGGGAAGGTCACATGGGAACAGTTGGCGTAATGCTAGGCTTCTTGCTTATGATGATACTTGATGTGGCGCTAGGATAAAAAGGCATATTTGTTAAAAACTGCGGTGAAATTTTTCACCGCAGTTTTTTTGTTGTGATAACGCACAAGTATCATGTGTTGACTTTGTGAGTTATTGCTTTCGTCTTTTTGACGTTTTTCGGTTGACAAACGGGGCATGATTTGGTATAATTGAATATGTGTAAAATATGTTCTGCTAAAAAGATAAAAAGAACAAAAAGAGAGCAGCGATAACCCTAAGACAACGAAAGGACAGATGAGAATTGACAAAGATAACTCGCACCTTTATTGCCTTTGCAGCGGCGTGTTTACTCGCCATTATGCTTATGACAGTAAGGTGCTTTGCTTATGATTATTCCACTATCACCGGCACAAAAGCCAGTGGAGCGGAAATAAGCGGATATTCGGGAGCGCTTGAAGTGAATGTTGTTGACTTCGGCGCAGACAAAAAGGGAAAGAAAGACTCCTCAAAGGCGATACAGAAAGCCCTTGACTATGCCATTGACAACGGCTCCAACTCTGTGCAGATAAAGGTCGTTGTGCCGAAAGGAAAATACAGGATAGACAAGCTTTTGGAGATATATTCAAACACTTGGCTGTATCTTGAGGACGGAGCGACTATCGTCAGAAATTTTGACAAGGGCTGTATGATAAAGAACGCTCAGGCAAACGGTGCAGGCGGATATGGCAGCGAGAGAAATATCGTTATCGAGGGAGGCTGTTGGGACGGCAACCCTTCGCCTACTTCAAGACCATTTTCTAATATGAGATTTGGTCACATGAAAAACCTTTGGATAAAGAACGTTGAGATAAAAAACAATTACAATGGTCATCATGTTGAGATAGGCGGTGTAAAGGGCATCACTATCGAGGATTGCGATTTTCATGGTTATACGGGAACATTTCAGAAAGAGGCTATACAGCTGGATACCATAAGTAACAGTGATGTTTTCCCGGCGTATGAGCCTTTTGATGATACCCCTTGCGACAATGCTGTAATAAAGAACAACAAATTCCATGACCTTATAAGAGGTCTTGGCTCACATTCAGCTTGTCTTGGTGTATATTATACTAATACACTTATATCAGGCAACTCATTTTATAATATGAGCGGAACAGCTA
>ERZ857965.3759-NODE-3759-length-11057-cov-2.385203_pt1 | contig 11057 bp, 9 predicted proteins | sample MGYA00519758_ERZ857965 | MGnify/ENA primary metagenome ERZ857965 (study PRJEB31778, sample SAMEA3449381) | human gut metagenome | biome: human gut; feature: human-associated habitat; material: faeces | place: United Kingdom | collected 2010/2012 ...
CAAGACGAGAAAATTCAGAGAATAAAATTATATCAATATCCCCATATTCAACTCTTTCAAGCATCTTCACATATTCAGGACGGAACTCTCCCTTTTTAAAACCACTAATAACATCTATGAAAATATCCTCTTCTTCAACGTTCCAATGGTTGTCTTCTACAAACTTCAACAATTCCTCTTTTTGTCTATCAGTTGTCTGTTGTTGCGTACTAACACGACAATAGATTAGTACCTTCTTATCCATATTATTCATTATCTTTGCGCTGTTAATTACATCAATATCAATTAATATGGAAACAAATATAGAAATAAATAAACCAAGTCCCAAGTTTCAGGATGTGTCAATCGCACCTATGCATACAGCAGAGCATTTACTCAATGCAACCATGGTGAAAACCTTTGGCTGCCCACGTTCTCGCAATGCCCACATCGAAAGAAAAAAAAGCAAATGTGACTATATACTTTCGTCATGTCCGACAGCGGAACAAATCCAGTCTATTGAAGATAGAGTGAACGAGGTAATCAGTCAGAACCTACCTGTGACTGTTGAGTTTATGACTCATGAACAGGCCAAAGATATTGTAGATTTAAGTAAGCTACCTGCCGATGCAAGCGAAACTCTTCGCATTGTCCGCATTGGAGATTATGATGCCTGCGCCTGCATCGGATTGCATGTATCCCATACTTCTGAAGTGGGTACCTTCAAAATCATTAGTTATGATTATGACGAAGAAAGGCAAACACTAAGAATAAGGTTCAAACTGATCGAGAAGAAGTAAACAGGTTATCAAATTAATATCTATCTTATATAAAATAAATAAAAACAGGATACATTTTGTCATTTATATTGCAAAAATGACATTATAAAAATGACAAATAGACAATTTTAGTCTCTAAAATCTCTTGGCATAAGGTTTGCATTTATAGAAACGAACAACGGTTCGAGAGCGGACGATGGAAGGCGGGATAACCGATACCATCGGAAGTGAAAATGCCGAAGTTCTAAATTTATTAATTGAATGTTTAACTTAAAGATAGGAGACTAAAATTATGATGCCTGTTAGAAGAACTCAAAGTTGGTTACCAAGTATCTTTAATGATTTCTTTGATAACGATTGGATGGTAAAAGCAAATGCTACTGCACCTGCAATTAATGTTTTGGAAACAGAAAAAGAGTACAAAGTGGAATTGGCTGCTCCTGGTATGACGAAGGATGATTTCAATGTTCGCATTGATGAAGACAACAACCTCGTTATCAGCATGGAGAAGAAGACTGAAAACAAGGAGGAAAAGAAAGACGGTCGCTATCTGCGTCGCGAATTCTCATACTCTAAGTTCCAGCAAACAATGATTCTACCGGACAATGTGGACAAAGAAAAAATTGCTGCATCCGTAGAACATGGTGTTTTAAACATCGAACTTCCGAAACTCTCTGAAGAAGAAGTGAAGAAGCCCAATCGGCAAATCGAAATAAAGTAATACGGTAACCACTTGCTGTTCACCGGAAACGGTGATAAGAAGTAATAAAACAGCTCTTTCCCTGAAAAGGAAACGAGCTGTTTTTATATTATTATCCTTAGTTATTCTTCCGATAACTAATCACTGCCCAACTATTAAACACTACTGCAAAAAACAACAATACTCCAAACTGTGGCAGTAAATCAAAGAAACCACTCCCCTTTAAATACACCATTCGCATCACTTCCATAAAATACCTCAAAGGATTGAGCCTGGTTATTATTTGAGCCCATTCCGGCATACTGCTAATGGGAGTAAACAAACCACTCATCAAAATTACAACCAACAAACAGAACCACATAACAAACATAGACTGTTGCATCGTTGCCGAGTAGTTGGAAATAACAAGTCCGAAACCGGACATTACCAGAACGAAAAGAACTGCGAAAAAGTAAATCAATAGAAAATGACCGACCGGCACTATGCCATAAATTAACCAAGCTAATATGAAACATACAGTCAGCACCACAAAACCAATCAACCAGTAAGGCAGGAGCTTTGCCAAAATAAAGATAAACTTCGGAACCGGCGTCACATTGATTTGCTCAATCGTTCCTACTTCCTTCTCGCTAACTATATTCAATGCAGGCAAGAAACCACAAATCAAAGTTAATAACATGACCATCAATGCCGGAATCATATAGAGTTTATAGTTCAGATTCGGATTAAACAACCCCTGTGTATCAATGCCTATCGAAGGGAAAGCACCGGAGACTGTAGCAGTTGCAGGATATTCCGAACGCAGCTCGGCTGCATAATCATTAATAATAGAAGATAGATAAGAACTCCCCAGCCCTCCTTTTGTCCCATTCACAGCATTGGCTGCTATCAGTATGTGGGTATCTTCTCCATTCATCCAATCCCGTTCCAGATGCCGCGGAATTTCCATCACAATATCCGCCGTTCCAATTTCAATATTCCGTAGGCCTTCTTCATACGAAACCGGCACTTCCACCAGACGGAAATAGGTAGAGGCGGCAATCTTATTGACTAAACGTTGTGAAATAGCCGAATGGTCATTATCCACAATATTCAGCTGTATATTCTTGATTTCCAGATTTACCGCCCAAGGCATCAACAGCATAATCATGCATGGAAATACAAGAATCAATTTCGGAAGAAACGAATTGCGAAGCAATTGTTTAAACTCTTTTTCTATCAGGAACTTTATCATAAATAATTCTTCCATTTATCAATCTGCCCATTAGCACACTGTATAGTATTCATACAACCAATTGGCATATCGACATATTATTCCAATCTATACTTAAATTTCTTGATACTGATCGTAATAAGTACCGTCGCCATCAATAACAAGATACCAATCTCTTTATACACCAATGCAACTGGTACTCCTTCAATCATCAGTTTACGCACAGCCTGTATATACCAACGTGCCGGAAGTATATCCGAGATCCATTGAAGTATCACCGGCATACTCTCTATAGGGAAAATCATGCCCGATAAAAGCATTGTGGGCATCATCAGCATCAATCCGGAAACCAGCATGGCCGCAACCTGTGTACGTGTGACTGATGAAATCAATAAGCCCAATGCCAAGGATACGAAGATAAACAGCAAAGATACGGTGATTAACCAGAACAAACTTCCTACCACCGGAACATCCAACACAAAGACCGAAAGCAAAAGGATCGTTATCAGATTGACAAACGACAGCACAAAATAGGGCACCGCCTTTGCCAGAATGATGAAAAGCGGTTTGACGGGAGAAACCAGCAGGACCTCCATCGTCCCCTTCTCCTTCTCGCGCACAATGGAGATGGAGGTCATCATGGCGCAAATCAGCATCAGAATAAGCCCCATGACACCCGGCACGAAGTTGTAGGCACTCTTCATCTGCGGATTGTACAGCAGCTTGAGCTGGGGTACAATGGCAGCGGCATGCACTCCCGGCGGAAGCATCTCCTGCCCGGCAGAGGAGATGATGTTTGCGGCATAGCCTGCCTGCATAGTCGCCATATTGGGGTCTGTGGCGTCGGAGACAAGCTGCACGCGCGCCTCGCCGGTATAAAGCTTGTCCGAGAAACGCTCGCTGAAAACAAGCGCCATGTCAATCTCCCCTCTTCCGAAAGAAGCCTCCATATCGGCGGGAGAATGCAGGCGGCAGATGACGGTGAAGTATTCGCTTGCATCCATGCGGTCGATGATACGGCGGGTAACTACGTCATTCGACGGGTCGAGCACCGCCACACGCACGTTCTTCACCTCGGTGGTGATGGCAAAACCGAAAAGGATTATCTGCACGATGGGCATGCCCAGCAGAATCAGCATCGTGCGCCGGTCGCGGAAGATATGGAAGAACTCTTTTCGGATGAAAGATATGAATTGTTTCATTGTCTATATTTATATTTAGGCTCGGATAACGCGGATTTCACGGATTTTCAGTCGGCGGTTCGCACGGCTTGGCGAGCCAGTTGTTGGAATACATCGTCCATTGTAGTGGCATTGAACTGCCGTTTCAGCTCCCCGGGAGTGTCGAGTGCACGGATGACGCCGTCTACCATGATGGAGATGCGGTCGCAATACTCCGCCTCGTCCATAAAGTGGGTGGTGACAAAGACGGTGATGCCCTCGTCGGCAGCCTGGTAAATCAGCTCCCAGAACTGGCGGCGCGTGGCAGGGTCCACCCCACCCGTAGGCTCATCCAGAAAGACAATCTTGGGACGGTGGAAGATGGAGACGGAGAAGGCCAGCTTCTGCTTCCAGCCCAGCGGAAGGCTTTTCACCAGTGTATCCCGTTCCTTTTCCAGCCCGAGGTGGAGGAGCAGCTCATCCGTCTTGGGGGCAATCTCCGCTTCGGGGATGCCGTAGATACCGGCAAAGAGGCGGATATTCTCCCACACCTTGAGGTCTTCGTAAAGGGAAAATTTCTGGCTCATGTAGCCGATGTTCTTCTTCACTTCTTCGGGTTGGGAAGCCACATCGAAACCTGCCACACATGCCTTGCCGCCGGTGGGGCGGCTAAGTCCCGTAAGCATGCGCATGGCGGTGGTCTTGCCTGCCCCGTTGGCTCCCAGGAAACCGAAAATCTCGCCCCGATGGACTTGGAAGGAGATGTGGTCTACAGCGGTGAAATTACCGAACCGCTTGGTCAACCCTTCCACTTCAATCACCTTGTTTTCGTGGTTTTCCACCCGTTCGTGCTGCAAGCCCGGAGGGCAGAGGATGCCCGCAAAGCGTGTCAGGATACGGTCGGGGGTATCGATGCCTTTTATCTCTCCTTCGTTGATGAAGGCGATGCGGTCGCATTGGCGCGCTTCGTCGATGATGGGGGTGGAAGCAATGATGGTGATACCCTGCTCCTTCAGTCGGCGAAGCATTCCCCAGAATTCCTTGCGGGACACGGGGTCGACGCCCGTAGTGGGTTCGTCCAGAAAGAGGACATCCGGTTTATGGATAAGGGCACAGCTAAGGGCGAGTTTCTGCTTCATGCCGCCGGACAACGCTCCGGCGCGGCGCTTGCGGAAAGGTTCTATCTGCCGGTAAATGTCGCGCACCAAATCATAATTCTCCTCGATGGTGGTGTGAAAGACGGTGGCGAAGAAATTGAGATTCTCCTCCACCGTCAAGTCCGGATAGAGGGAGAAGCGTCCGGGCATATACCCCACCCGCCTGCGGATGGCTTTGTAGTCCTTCACCACATCCAGACCGCAGACCGAAGCCGAGCCTCCGTCGGCAAGCAGCAAAGTGGTGAGGATGCGGAAAAGCGATGTCTTGCCCGCACCGTCCGGCCCGATGATGCCGAAAAGCTCACCGGGAGCCACTGACAGAGAGACCCCCCGCAGGGCTTCCACGCTGCCGTAACGTTTGGAGATATTAGTTAAAGTTACAGCCTCCATACATTCCTATTTTCAGCATCCCGTCATTCTTCACGGCAATCTTTACGGCATAGACCAGATTGGCACGCTCGTCTTTCGTCAGGATAGTTTTTGGAGTGAATTCGGACGTATCGGAAATCCAGGTAACGATGCCGGGGTATTCTTTCCGCACTTCCTTTCCATAATCCGCATAAACCTTCACTTGCTGTCCCAGCTTGATTTCGGCAAGCTGCTCGGAGGTGATGTAGGCACGGAGGTAAATCTGCTCCATATCCGCCACTTTGAAAAGAGGGGTGCCGGGAGCAGCCAGTTCTCCGGCTTCGGCATATTGGGCAAGGACGGTTCCCGTCAGCGGAGAGGTGATGTGGCATTTGCGCAGCTGGTCTTCTATCTGCGCCACCTGGATGCCGACAGAGGAGCTTTGCCACGTCAGGCTGCGGTCACTGTTGCGCAGGGTGGAGTTCTGTGCGTCGAGCTGCTTGCGGAGGACTTCGAGAAGGGACTCGGCATCATCCAGTTGCTTCTGGTTGGCGGCACCCACACGGAGCAGGTTGGACACACGATCGCGTTCGCGCCGTGCCTGCACAATCTGTTCCTGAGTGGCGGCTACTTGTTTCAGGATATCGGGCCGCTGGCCTTCCACGGACTTGACACTGGCCTCCAACTGGAGTTTCTTCAGATAGAGTTGGACGGTATCTATAATGCCTACCTCCTGCCCGTCTTTCAGTGTCGTGCCTTCCTCGATGTCGAAACTCAGCAGTTTTCCGGACGCCTCGGCAGAAACGATGACTTCGGTAGCCTCGAACGTTCCCGTCGCATCATATTTCGGAGTACCGCCGGTACAGGCGGCAAGGAGAAATAAAAAAGGAAATAATTTCAATGATTTCATACTATTTCAAGTTATAAATTACGGATTATAGTCATTAATTGTTCAGCGTATATTTCAGCTGCCAGAGGTTCATCAGCAACTGCACCTCATGCAATGCCTTGGTCTGTCGTGCCATACTTTCGTTGGTAATCTCCCGCAGCATATCGGTCACGGTCATTGTCCCGTTCTGCACCTTGGCCTCGGCTGCACGGCGGATATTCCCACGCAGACGGATAATCTCGTCATCATCCGCCATCTGGCGGCGCATGGATACAATGCCCGCATCCTGCTGCGTAGCCTGCAGGCGAATGTTGAAAAGGAACACATCCCGGCCGGTCTCTATCTGTTGGCGGGTATTGTCTATCCTGCGGCGGTCGTTCTTCAACGTATACAGACTGCCGAAATTCCAGGACATGCGCACCCCCGCCATGTAATAGGCGTTGAATTCATCCTTCAGCATATTCAACCCTGGATTGCCGTATGCCCCTTGTACAAAAAGGCCGAAACGCGGCATCAACCGGGTGTTCAAGGCTGCCTCCTGTTGGCGGAGTTGCTCTCCCTGCGCATCGTACCAACGAAGTTCGGGACGGTTGTTCATCTGCCGGTCTATGTTTTCTTCGGCAGCCGGTTTCAATAAAACCGTTTCGGAAGAGAGGTCCTTGCCCGTAAAGGCAGCAAGCATGCTGAGGTATGCACGACGGGTGGTCTCCAATTCCACACGGTGCTGCCTGGTATTCAGTTGCTCTACGCTGACTGCATCCAGGTCGCTCAGGGTGGCGATGCCATTGGCTATATAGTCGGCTACCTGCTTGTGGGTTCTTCCTAAATCTTCTTGCAAGAGGCTGTTCTGTTTCAGCTGTTCGTCCAACAGCAGGATGCCGAAAAAGAGCTGGTTCACCCGGTCAGTCAAGGCATACATGTCTACATGCTGTTTTTCCAGTTCCACTTCCGAGGCGGCACGCGTCAATCGTTTTCTGGAACGTATATCCCCACCATCCCAGAGGGTCTGCTGCACTTCGAGCATCACCTGGTACTGGTCTTTCGAAGCAGTCTTGATGTCGAGATTAGGGATTTCGACCGGTAGCCGGGTGATGTCACTCTGGTACGTGGCCTTGCCGGATAGGGAAAACTGGGGCAAGTAACCTTTTCCGGCATTGGAGAGGTCGTACCCGCGTGCCTTTTCTATCAGTCCGTATTGCCTGACCAACGGATAATTGTCTTGCGCCCGGCGCTGGCACTCTTCCAACGTGAGCTGGGCATGTGCCAGCATGGCGGCAAGAGAAAGGGTAAAAAAGAAAACGGTTCGTTTCATATCCATTCTGTTTCTTGTTTATTCTACATGGTTTTGTTCTATACACATGCAAAGATAAAGGCATAACCCTATAACCTTACAATCCATTTGTGCGCAAAGATGTTCTAATAGTACGACATTTCGTAGAAAAAGACAAATAATAGGAACACTTTATTATCTTTGCGGTGGAAATATACATTATTCATAAAGGGAAAGATATGGAAAAGAACAAACCGATAAGCGTCGCATTCGAGGACATCCGCAACAATCCGGATTTTATAGAACATTCCGAATACAGATTTATAAACGACGATTTGGGAATGGTCATCAGTTTTCAAGCAATGGGATTCAGGCTATTCCGCACCCAGCAACCTTATCGTGCCAAAGAAGGAAGGATTGTACGCATCATGCAAGGTAAGGGCCGAATCTCCATCAATCTTATCGAATATGAAGCTACAGCCCACGATATTATTATCATCCCTGACAATTCGCTGATAGAAATATCGGAAGTCAGTCCCGACTACGAATTCCAAGTCATCATGCCCACTGCCAATTTTCTGCCCGTACTACAGAATTCCATTCTTTCGGAAGCTTATACACGAAACGGAATCCGCCTTTCATGCAACAACGAGGAATGGGCACACATCAGCAGCTTCTTCTCTTTATTGTGGAATATACTACATTGTTTGCCCTACCGCCGCGGAGCTGTACAGCACTTGATTGTCTCACTTCTCTATAACCTTAAGTATATCCACGAGCACACATGCAAGTCAACTCCGTCACGCCTTTCACGCCAGGAAGAGCTATTCCGCCGCTTCATCGCTTTGGTGAACCAACACAGCAAGCACGAACGCAGCGTCAACTTCTATGCCGACAAGCTATGCCTGACACCGCACTATCTGAGTTCGGTGATACGTGAAACAAGCGGACAAACCGTGATGCAATGGATTAATCAAGCAGTTATCCTCGAAGCCAAAGTATTGCTGAAACACAGTAATCTACTGGTGTTTCAAATATCAGACGAACTGAACTTTCCCAATCCGTCGTTCTTCTCGAAGTTCTTCAAACGTATGACGGGGATGACACCGGCGGAATACCAGAAACAAACCTGACCTCAAAACAGCTGTCCTATACGGGAGCCTGACGGTCCGTCGCAAGAGTCCGCTTCCAATGCCAGCATCCCTTGTTTGGCTGCCAGTCCACCGGCATAGCCTATCAGCGTATGGTTGCTGCCCACCACACGATGGCAGGGGATGAGTATGGAGAGGGCATTTGCCCCATTGGCAGCCGCCACCGCGCGTACGGCTTTCGGATTGCCCAGCTTTCGTGAAAGCTCGCCGTAGGACACTGTTTTTCCGTAAGGGATGTTCTGCAACTCCTGCCACACCGTCCGCTGGAATTCTGTTCCGACTGCAAGCAGTGGAACATCGAATATGGTCCGCTTACAGGCAAAATACTCATCCAACTGAATGATTGCCCTTGCAATCACTTCCGAAGTGCCTTCCTCATAATCGGCATGCAGCGCCTGCCGTATACGCTTATCAACGGGTACTCTACGTTTCTCGTTCAGCATCCAGTCGCATAGGCAGAGTTTATCGCCGAAAGAGCCGAGGAGTAACTCGCCATAAGGAGATTGATAGTATTGGGTCAAAATTGTTTCCATCGAACTTAGTTTTCAGCAAAGATAGCAAATTAAATCATCATTTGTACTCCGCCCACGACTTGATAGCCAAATCATCCGGCATCATCGTGCAGAATGCATTGATGAACGCACTTGCCAGACGGGCATTCGTTATCAACGGAATATTGAGGTCGATGGCGGCACGGCGTATCTTGTAGCCGTTATCCAACTCGCCTGCGGTGAGGTTCTTCGGAATATTGACCACCATGTCTATCTCCTTGCGGTGCAGCATGTCGAGTGCCTGCGGCTGGCGTTCGGGTTCGCTGGGCCAGTAGACGCGCGTATTCTCCACACCGTTCTCCGTAAGGAAGTTGCTGGAACCACCCGTGGCAAATATCTTATACCCCTTCTTCTGAAGCATACGCGCGGCAGAAAGCATGTCCACTTTCTGCTTCGGAGTACCGGTAGAAAGCAGGATATTTTTCTCTGGAATACGATATCCCACGGAGAGCATCGCCTTGAGAATGGCGCAGGAAGTATCGCTGCCGATGCAACCCACCTCGCCCGTGCTTGCCATATCCACACCCAGTACCGGGTCGGCCTTCTGCAGACGGTTGAAGGAGAACTGGCTCGCCTTGATGCCTACGTAATCCAAATCGAACAGATTCTTGTCCGGCTTCTGTACCGGAATGCCGAGCATCACCTTCGTGGCAAGTTCAATAAGGTTTATCTTCAGCACCTTGCTGACAAACGGGAACGAACGGCTGGCACGGAGGTTGCACTCAATCACCTTGATGTCGTTCTCGCGTGCCAGATACTGGATATTGAACGGACCGGAGATGTTCAGCTCACGGGCAATCTCGCGGCTGATGCGCTTGATGCGGCGCACCGTCTCCACATACAACTTTTGTGGCGGGAACTGGATAGTGGCGTCACCGGAATGCACTCCGGCAAACTCGATATGCTCACTGATGGCGTACGCGATAATCTCTCCATCTTGCGCCACAGCATCCATCTCCACCTCCTTGGCATGCTCAATGAACTGGCTCACCACTACGGGATGTTTCTTGCTGACATTCGCCGCCAGCTTCAGGAAGCGTTCCAGCTCCTCCCGGTTGGAACAGACGTTCATCGCAGCGCCGGACAATACGTAGGAAGGACGGACCAATACCGGGAAGCCCACCTTATCCACAAAGGCGTTGATGTCCTCCAGGGAGGTCAGCGCCCGCCATTCGGGTTGGTCTACACCAATGCGGTCGAGCATGGCGGAGAACTTGTCACGGTCTTCGGCATTGTCGATGCTCCTGGCGCTTGTGCCGAGAATAGGTACCTTCTGCGCATCGAGGCGCAGGGCAAGGTTATTCGGTATCTGACCACCGGTAGAGACAATCACCCCGTGGGGATTCTCCAGTTCGAGAATATCCATCACGCGCTCGAAGGTGAGCTCGTCGAAGTAAAGACGGTCGCACATGTCATAGTCCGTAGACACGGTTTCGGGGTTGTAGTTTATCATGACACTGCGGTAGCCTTCCTGGCGGATGGTGTTCAGGGCCTGCACGCCGCACCAGTCGAACTCTACGGAAGAACCGATGCGGTAGGCGCCGGAGCCCAATACGACAATGGACTTGCGGTCGCCGAGGTAACGGACATCATTTGCCGTGCCACTATACGTTAGGTAGAGATAGTTGGTCTGTGCGGGATATTCGGCGGCAAGGGTATCTATCTGCTTCACTACGGGCAGAATGCCTGCACTCTTGCGGAAATTGCGGACGGCAAGGATGGCTTCTTCGCCGTCCATTGCTTGTTCCAAGCCGAGGGCACGGGCTATCTGGAAATCAGAGAAGCCTTGTACTTTGGCTTTACGCAACAAGTCCACGGGAATCATTGGCAACTCTCCATCAGCCATAAAAGAGTGCAGTT
>ERZ857965.3760-NODE-3760-length-11053-cov-2.427169_pt1 | contig 11053 bp, 9 predicted proteins | sample MGYA00519758_ERZ857965 | MGnify/ENA primary metagenome ERZ857965 (study PRJEB31778, sample SAMEA3449381) | human gut metagenome | biome: human gut; feature: human-associated habitat; material: faeces | place: United Kingdom | collected 2010/2012 ...
GAAGTATAAAAGACACTTTAAGGATTAATAAGCTTTATTTTAAAGATGCATTATTATTGATATTGTTGGCATTTGTTTGCCAACCAATGGTCACATTGTTATCTTTAATATCACAATTAGTGTTTCCTAATAATGTTGCAATGGTGATTACATCTATTATAGATACTCCATACCTTTTATTCTTGTTATTGTTTGCTGTTATGCCTGCTATAACTGAAGAAATTACTATTAGGGGAGTGGTTTTAGCTGGTTATGATGATGAAAACATCTTTGTATCAGCGGTGGTTACAGGATTGTTCTTTGGAATTATGCATTTAGATGGACAACAATTTTTATATGCAGTAGCATTAGGGATTATATTAGCATTAGTTGTTAGAATTACTAAAAGTATATTTTCTAGTATGATTATTCATTTTATCATCAATGGTACATCTGTAACATTGTCAAAGTTAATGGAGTTATTGCCAGCAAGTGAAGAGGAATTGCAGGCAGTAAGTGAAGTTACTTTAAAAAATGTACCTAATTGTCCGTTACGGTTGACTAACATTATATCTGAAGCCTGAACATCCGCTTTTTGCCTACAGCTATAGGTACAAACCTGACATGAGGCATCTTTAAATATTTCCCTATAATAGGGATCATCTATGTTGCCGATCCCAAAGCAGCACTTTTGAAACAGCAGACTTTTATAATGCGCATATTCCGCCATATCTTTATGTTCTTTAGGGCCGATATGATCTCTTCCAAGATTCGTAAAAACCCCCACATCAAATAAAATGCCATCCGAGCGGTGAAGTTTTAATCCTTGAGAAGAGACTTCCATCACTGCAAAACGGCATCCGCTGTCTGCCATTTTTCTCAGATAACGCTGAATATCAATCGCCTCCGGTGTTGTCCGCTCCGCCCGTTTTTTCTCTTCACCAATCTCATAATCTATTGTGCCCAGAAGGCCCGTTTTATACCCGGCGGCTTCCAGAATATCCCGGATCATAAACGTTGTGGATGTTTTTCCCTTTGTGCCGGTAATCCCGATCACTTTTAATTCCTTTGACGGATAACGATAAAAAGCTGCTGCCGCCCAAGCTGCTGCTTCTCGCGTATTTTGCACAGATACAATCGTCATTTGCTCAGGCAGCTTCAGTTCCTCATATGCGGATGTCTTTTTCTCAGCCTGCTTCAGATTTCCATGCACGGATGCCGACTTCTTCCAGAAAGCCTCTTCAACCAGGCATGCTGCTGCTCCTCTCTCTGCCGCTTCTTGAATATATTGATGGCCATCCTGCTCCATACCCTTAATGCAGATGAACAGGCTGTTATTTGTTACCTCTTTCGAACACATTGCAATGGATGCTATATCAGTATCCCAGCTGCCCTGACACAATACTGCCGGAATCCTTTCAAACAATGCTTTCAAAATCATGACATAACTCCAAAAATGGGGTTATACTATATTATGTTCCAGGATGATGTTTGACTCACTTCCAATGTAAGTGTATATTTCCATATTTATACATTTTTTTATGCATTTCATGTCCTATAGGCTTTATTCCATTAAATTGACAGACCAGTTGACCCGTGTTATAGTGCAGTAAACTTAAGAAATGTCTGTTATCTCATTCGATCACAGACATTGATTTATTGGAGGCAATCATGTTTGAATTATACGGCTGTCCGACCCACTACGGCGTCGGTGCAAAGGGATTAATCAAAAGTATCGACTATTTAACAGAAAATTTTAAAAATCTTCAAATGAATAAAGTTCCAGAAATCACGTGTAATGGACCTTTCCGTGCCAATCTGAAGAATATCGAAAGTGTATGCGCTACCTGCGAAGGCATTGCCAAGCAAGGTTACCATATTCTAACATCCGGTCATCGCCCTCTGATGATTGCCGGAGATCACAGTGCCGCCATGGGCTCTGTATCCGCTACATCTGTTTATACCAAAGGCGAAACCGGGCTGATCTGGATTGATGCGCATCCGGATATCAACACTGACAAGACAACGGTTACCGGCAATATTCACGGAATGCCGGTGGCTGCACTCCTGGGACTTGGTGAACCTTCCCTGACACATTTTCTGGATGACAGCATCAAGTTAAAATCAGGCAACATTGTTATGCTTGGCCTGCGTGACATTGATCCGCCGGAAGCAGAAATTCTCAAAGGACACCATATTCGTTATTATAAATGGGATTATATTATGGAACACGGTCTTCAGAACTGTCTGAACGAAAGTATTGACTATCTCAGCCACTGCCCGGCTGTTCATGTCAGCTTCGATATTGATTCCATGGATCCGAAACTGATGCCTGGCGTCTCCGTTCCCGTTCCGGAAGGTTTCAATGAAGACGACGTCTTCCTGATGATGGATGAACTGCTGACACGGCTGCCGGTTCAGGCGATGGATATCGTTGAATTTAATCATGAACTGGACAAGGATGATATTACGGCTGGATTTGTATCCAGACTGGTGGAACATGTGCAGGGATTGTAAAATCTATTGAATCTTTTTGATACAGTAAAGGGGCGTATCACAATGATACGCCCCTTTGTTCATCTCACAAAATATTTTCTGTTTTTATCAAAAAATTCATAAAAATACCGAACGTTTTTCAATTCATACCACTTGGCCTCTTCTACTTCTGTTGATTCCAGATTATAGATTTTCGCCTGAAGTGTACCAAGCATAAAAGGCGAATGAGTGGCTATGATAAACTGACAGCCCAGGAAACGTGCACATTGATTGATTTCCTCTGCTAATTTCACCTGATTCTGCGGAGACAGAGAAACTTCAGGCTCGTCAAGAAGATACAGATTATCCGGCTCCAGAATGTCCGTCAACATCTGCATGGCTGTTTCACCATTTGAATATTTCTCTTGGGCAAATTTCAGGATCTGCATTGTGGACCATGACCTTCCATTTGTGCTGCGAAACATTTCCTGTGCCACGTCTTTGCGCAGTCCTTTCCTCCGCACCTGCTCATAGACATATCCCTGCTCCAATGCCTCTTCCTGCTGGATCTTTTTAATCTCGTATAAAACATCTTCACTTTTCATGTAAAGACTGCCTGCCGGAATGGATAGATTCCTTCCAGTGTCATCTTCGCCTGTATCAAAGCGGCATTCTTCCACATAATTTTGTATATAATACTGTCCGTAGGCATATGTCTCATAGCCCTTTGCATTGATCTTCTGTGCAATAATATTCAGCAATGTTGACTTTCCACATCCGTTATCTCCATACAAAATCGTGATAGGTGCGAACACAAATGGATCTTGAAAAACTGAATAAGGATAGAGATTCGGATTTTTCACCTTTTTATCACTCAGCGCAAAACTGCTTAAATAAATCATTCTTTACACCTTACTCCTTGAATTCAGAATTTCTTCCAACGTTCTCGGCGTATAATTCATATAATCCCGCATACATCCAACATTATAGGCTCTTAATTCTTCCGCTTCATAGACATGCCGGCAGTCATTCGCCCTCATCTCGGACAGACACTTCTGATAAAACCTGTCTTCCTCACTCTCATGGGTATGCCCATACAAGAGAATTCTTCCTCGTCCCATGTTCCTCCAACTGAAAATCGGATAATGGCTCAAAACCAGACTATAATGCTCCTTACCAATCGTGTCATGCATTTCTTTATAATCGCAGATTTCATGAAACAACTGCTGATAACGGTAATCAGAAACGTCATCATGATTCCCCTTGATCAACACTTTACGCCCTTTTAACTGAGCCACGAATGCAATCAGCTCTTCCTTTTTGCCGCGCATGCTCACATCACCTAAAATATATACCATATCCCCATTGGTCACACGGTCATTCCAGTTCTTTAAAATCGTATCATGCATTTCCTGCAATGACGCAAATGGCCGAGGATCAAAGGCAATGGCGTTTTCATGAAATAAATGTAAATCACTGATATAATACTTCAATTTTCATTCCTCCTCTCCTATATTTGTATTTGCTGTGGATAGTATTAGCATAACATACTCTATATAATTTTGCTTCCTAACCATCAGTAAAACAACTTATTCATAAAATCTACATTTAATCTTCATTATTTTTCAGATATGCGATAATATTTCTCTGCAATTGCCTATATCTTGCATTTGTATCCGGATTTTTACAGCAATATTCCCTTTGCATTGTTTCATTTGGTTCATATGCAACTTCAATATTATACAAGTCAAACTGTTCACGTGTAAGATCTACATACTGTCCTGTTATTTTATTAAAATAATGTGTTCCACCGCCCTCTACTCTTATTCGATGAATACTTCCACCAAACATATCATATACCAATGTTGCAGTAATTGCACACTGACCATAAGAAGGGTCCTCTGAAACCCATTCGCTCTGACATGACTTATATGCAGTAATGGAACTCCAGGATTTTCTCAAAACAGCATACAATTTATGTAAAGTGTCAATTCCCTTAAATGCCTCTACTTCTTTACACTTTTTATCTTTTAGCTCCTGACCCTGATAATAAAAACCATCTGCGCCTGCCGGAACTACATCCACAAGTTCCTCTAAAGCTTTCTCAACAGCAGTTCTCATATTATACCCCCATCTATGATTTAAATAGTTTCTTTATTACACATTATAACATTTCACATATAAATAAAAAGGGGCTTATTTTCATCAAAATTAAATATTTTTTCATCTACACGTTGCGACAAACTTTTTACTTCAATCGATATATAATAGTTGCACCACCGGTGAGTTTTGAGTACAATTAAAGGAGAATCTATAAATGTCGCAGGAAAATACCTATTACAACCGTAAATACAAGGACAGCCTTTTCCGATTTATTTTCAATAATAAAGAAGCTGCGCTTTCGCTTTACAATGCCATTAACGACAGTGATTATCAAGAGACGGATGCCATGGAGTTTTATACCATGAACGATTTCCTATATATGGGAATGAAAAATGATTTGTCATTCCTGCTTGACTGGAATCTGAATATGTTTGAGCATCAAAGTTCTTATAATCCGAATATGCCGCTTCGCGGATTGATTTACACCAGTGCTGCATTAAAGAAATGTATTGAAAAGAATCGTCTGGATATGTATTCCAGTAAGTTATTGACCATTCCAGTCCCACGCTATTATGTCTTTTATAACGGATTAAAGAAAGCCGCAGACGAAGTAATCCTCAAATTGACAGACAGCATGGCCGGAACAAATGCTTCTAAAGTTTCATCCGCAGAATTTACTGCCCATATGATTAATATCAATGCCGGACACAGCGCTCAAATCATGGAACGCTGCCCGCTGCTCCATCAGTATTCATTATTCGTGGCTGCGCTTCGAAAAAAGATTTCTGATGGGCTTTCACTGGGTGACGCAATAGAAGAAACAATTACTGAATGCATTGAAAAGGACATCCTCGCCGATATTTTACGTGAACACAGAGCGGAGGTTACCGATATGTTATTCAAAGAATATGATAGTGCCGCACACATTGCTTCCGAGAAAGAGATTAGTTATGAAGAAGGGTTTGAAGATGGTTTACGTCAAGCAGAACAAGATATTACTAAAGAAAAGGAACGTGCTGACAAACTTCTCACTTCCCTAATTCTTTCCTATCATGCACAAAACAAATCACCAGAAGAAATTGCTGCTCTCTGTGAACAATCCATAGATTTTGTACTGGATGTCCTGAAAAAACATAATCTATAATTTCTCAAAGTCAAATATAAGTTTATAAAACTGTTGTAAAACGCTTACATTTCCAAGCAGGCCATCACATTTCCACATGTGATGGCCTGCTTGAATATCCACTCAAATTTCCAGCTTCTATCATTTTCAACTAACAGTTCAATGTTTTTTCCATTCATTAATGCTATACTTTTTAACCAAAGAACACCTAACAATCCCATTTTATCAGACCAGAAGACAATTATTTAACTGGCCCCCGGAGGAAAATACCATGAGCAAATACAGAGAAACACCATGCAAATTTTATATCTGCCGCGGCGAATGTTCAAAGGGTCGTGCTGCCGAGCACAAGACTTACTGTCAGCACTGCAGCAAATATTATCCAAGAGCCAAAGTCCGCCATATTAACCAGAAGAAACGCTATAATGAACAGCAGCGCAGTCAAATTACTGACTGTGTTGCCATTCATCACTACTAATCCTCTCCACTAAAGGCATATAAAATATCTCTTAAATGTTCTCTCTTCTACCATGAAATGTTCAACCACAAATAATACAGTGTCACGCCCGTCTTTTTGGCAAAATATTTTTTGTCCTCTTTCTGCGCAACCTCATCAATACGAAGCTGAACATTTCTGTATCCCATTCCCGCAAGTCGCGGCCGAAGTCTTCTGACAATCTCCTGAGGAATACCTTTCCCTTCATACTGTGCATAATCTTTCATGTAAGGCCAAGGAGACAGTGTATACCTCGCAACTCCCGTTTCACTAACAGACGGTCTGATATAATACTCCGTTGTATCCCAATAAAAAGAATCAAAATATCCGGTTAAAGTCCGCTTACCAAACCTTGCTGCATCACGAGAAAGTTCTTTAATACCTTTAATAATTTCTTCCACCAAACCCTGAATAAGTTCTTCCTTCTTATTGCTGTAAGAACTTTTCTCTTCAATTTTTCTTAATTCGTCACAAAAACTCATTGTATATCTCCTCCGTTTAGATTCATCCTTATGCGGCTCACCCGCAAAATTTATTTCTGTTGTTCTTTTGTGACTTTAATATAACACAGACTAAGGACGCACCTGTTCCCGGAAGGAGCATTTTTCTGCATTAGGAAATAAAGACATCCAGCATATCCCTGCACCATTTCAACTCCCTGGTATAGCGCTGTTTCAATGCCTCCGGATTATTTCTGTCTCTTCCCACCTCAAAAAAATGATGACCGCTGTGCACCGCCAGATCCAACTTTCCATCCCCATGCAGACAAACAGCAAATTCTCCAAAGGCCGTCTGCGTCAGTTCAAGAATCCGGGCCATTCTGTCCTGATTCAGAAAATACATCACCCACTCCTCATTATCACAGCTGAGATTAAACCGTTTATCAAAAGCTTCATACCCGGTTTTAATCGTTTTTGTCCGGAAGATTTTATCCAGTTTGCCTCTCGGCCAGAATGTAAAACCGGTAGGAAATGTCTCCCCAAGTTCACAGCACATCCACTGTCCCCGGTAAATCTCCTGCTCATTTGTCTGCCGCATATCGTTGTTCTCATCAATATAGTCATTCACCTCTGTTAAAGTAATACTGCACAACTCTGCCGGATGTCCCTGATAACGAAAACAAATATTGCCACTGCTGTTAAGATAGCTATATGTTTGCAGCGGAATATTCGATCCCTTAACATCCAGTAAATGCCCTTCCGGATGCATCTGCACATCATCAAAAAGTGTATTCATCACTCCCGGCACAATCGCATCATTTACTGCCTGATCAGCAGTCTCTTTTGATTTCTTCAAAACTGAATGAATAATACAAGCAACAATAATCAGCCCAATAATTACATATGACATATAACGCACCTCCACTTTGTAGAAAAAGAAAAATCCACTGTACCGACATTGTACAATGGATTTTTTGCAATGGCTATTCACCAATAGTTAGGAATTCTCTTCCAACAGCTGTAACAGCTGCTTTCTCTTTGTTCTGGTATCCCCTTCAATCTGAAGTTTTGAATAAATCTGTTTGACATATTGTTTGACACTTCCTTCTGAAAGGAACATTTTCTCCGCGATTTCCCGGTTCGTTTGATGCTGATTAATGAGCAGCACCATTTCATATTCTTTATCTGTCAATACAGCCAGTACCTCCGGGCGATGTGCCTCTTTCCTTAGACATTCCCGCCGCATCTCATACATTTCACCCATCTGTATCAGATACCTGACAAACAGGCTTTCCTGTTTCTGACAGCGCAGTAAAAGTTTTTTCAAATAACGATAATTCTCCACAAACGGAAGCATCAGATAATCCGTCTCCGCCTCCAGAATGGCCTGCGTCAGCATCTGCTCCGCCTCCTGCCATTTTCCCATGGCTTCATAAGCAGCCGCTGTCTGAATACGAATGTGCAGCGCCACCAGCCTATAATGCATGCCTTCGCAGACAGAAAGCTGTCCATCGCTGCGGCCAATCACCTTTGCATAATTTTTCTGTGCCAGATAAACCTGATTTTCAATCAGCAGCATCATTGGTCTTCCCGGGGCAAGCATATTGATATCCGAAAGCCTGTGTTCACCAAATATCGGAGGAATCTTCTCAGACTCACCCAACAGCGCATAATAATAGGCACTGATGCTACTCCATATATTAAGCCAGGCAGCATTATGATGGCGCAGTAATTCGGTGCGCCGCCTCTCCAGACTACAATGCGGCTTCATTTCCTTAGCCAGAGCCAGTCGCCATGCCAGAAAATCACAGCAAAGCGCCATATTTTCCTGGCCATTTCCTTCAATCTGTGCATAAGCCCGTTCCAGCTCAATCTGTGCATCCGCAAATCTTCCCTGTACAAAAGCTGCTTCCGCCCGCATAATCTTTTCTGCCCCCTGTCCGTGACCACAGGTAATCTTGTAATAATGCGGCATACATTCATCCATCTGGGCAAGCTCACTTTCCAACTGTCCCGGACCGCGGTAAAACATCATCAGCACAGAAGGCGATCCAAAGGTCCAGCCGCCGTTGTTCTGAATACTGATGGCCGGTCTGGACATCTGGCTGCTGGCTCTTCGATGCAGCTGACTCATAGCTCCGATATCATTATAGCAAAGGAAACTCATAATTAAATCGCATTCCCCCAACAGATTGCCACGTTCCTCATCAGAGAGCGCTGCATTTTCCTCCACCACTTCCATCAAAAGCACTTTCAATTCCATCATCTTCGGAATCAGACGCCAGTTAAACATGCTGCGCATCAGCACCAGAATCGCCAATGGATGTGCTTTCAAAATGGAAACAGGACATTCAGCCAACACATTCATAACATCCTGCGCATTCAGTGAAGCGAGCAGAATTCCCGCATCATTTTTAACAACACGAAGAAATGCATCATAATTTTTACTTCTTCGATAGACGTCCATGGCATGCAGATACTGACTGTGCTGCTCATACCACAGGCCAAAACGATTCAGGTAAAATGCCTGTTTTTCTTCATCCAACGCCGCAAAAACCCGATTGGCACATTCTTTCATCATATGATGAAATCTGAAAGTCACACCATCTGCCAGACATTTCACAAAAGCATTCTGCTCAGTCAGAATATTCAGCATGGCTCTTACTTCCTCATCTTCTGTAACAAAAACGGCCATTTCTGCCGAAAACTCGTCCGCAATCCCCATAACAGCCAGAAATTCCCGTTGCTTTGCAGAAAGCGGTTCAATCATCGCCCTGGTAAATGCCGCATAAATATCCGAAGCCCCATCCGGCAGCACGCCTCGCTCCAAAAATATCTGCAAATTCAAATAAACTGCTGAGAACCATCCCTCACTGGAATAAAAAAGTGTTTCTGTCTGTTTCTCAGACAGTTTTATTCCACAGCGCTTCACATAAACCGCAAGCTCTTTACGATTCAGTCGCAGCTGTTCTACACCAATCTGGTAAACTTTGCCGCCCAGACACAAAATATCTGCCGACGAAAGAAATTGATTTCTCCCTGCAACAATCAAATGGACATTTCCCGACAGTCGCCTGGCAAGCATACACAAAAAAGCAGATGCACGGCTATCCGTCAACAGATGAAAATCATCAATAAAAATGTAACAACTGCCCGTTTTCGACAATTCATGACACATATCCTCTATCAGCAATCCTGCTCCTGCAACATCCTCCGGACAGGCATAATCCTCCAGAAAATCAAAACCCGCCCGTTTAAAAGCCACCTGTACACTTTTCCAGAAAATAGCCAGATTGTCCGAATACACACTGATACGGATCAGACACAGTGCATCCATTTTTCCCTGTTCATCCAAAAACCAGTTGATGGCTGTTGTCTTTCCGTATCCCATGGGAGCCACCACCGTTGTCAGCGCACAACAGGTAACCGGACGCAAACACGCCTTCAGCCGTTCTGATATATAAATTGTATTCAGATTCCATTTTTGTCTTGCCACTGCGCCGCCTCCCAATATATGTAAAAAATCTCCGTTATGTACTGCTCTGATTATATTCCCTGCAATACATCTAACTTTTCTTTCAATACCTCTAAATACTTATCTGATGATGCCGATTTTAATGCCTCAAAATACTTTTGGGCCGCCTGATACATTTTCACTGTACCATCAGAATTTTTTACTGCAATTTTCCCATACCTTGATGAATATACAAGAATTATAAATCAAAGAGCGGAGGGATACAACATTTTTCATAACTTGTTTGTGCCTTGAGCGAAGCGAAAGGAATGACAAAAAGTATGTATAATAGCAGGAGGAAATTGCAATGCCAATTAAAATACAAAGTGATCTCCCGGTAAAGGAGATTCTGGAAAAAGAAAACCTGTTTGTTATGGATGAGAACCGTGCTATGCACCAGGATATCCGTCCGATTTATATTCTGATCTTAAATTTAATGCCACTGAAAGAGGAAACCGAGCTTCAGCTTCTTCGCTCTCTTTCCAATACACCTCTGCAGGTTGACGTAAGTTTTATGGCGGTGGAGTCCCATCAGGCGAAAAACACTTCCAGGAGTCATCTGAACAAATTTTATCAGACTTTTTCTGAACTGAAAGATAAGAAGTTTGATGGAATGATCATTACAGGAGCACCGGTGGAGCAGATGGAGTTTGAAGAGGTTGATTACTGGGAGGAAGTTACCCAGATCATGGACTGGTCAGAGACTCATGTGACATCTACCATTTTCCTGTGCTGGGCTGCTCAGGCTGCGCTCTACCATTTTTATGGACTGAAGAAACGTAAGCTGGATAAAAAAATGTTTGGCCTTTTCTGGCACAAGGTAATGAACCGCAAAATTCCGCTGGTCAGAGGGTTCGATGATATATTTCTGGCACCTCATTCCCGACATACAGAAGTTCCTATTGAAGCTGTACACGCCTGCA
>ERZ857965.3761-NODE-3761-length-11052-cov-21.616441_pt1 | contig 11052 bp, 12 predicted proteins | sample MGYA00519758_ERZ857965 | MGnify/ENA primary metagenome ERZ857965 (study PRJEB31778, sample SAMEA3449381) | human gut metagenome | biome: human gut; feature: human-associated habitat; material: faeces | place: United Kingdom | collected 2010/2012 ...
AGCAGATCCCGACACAGCAGATCCCGACACAGCAGATCCCGACACAGCAGATCCCGACACAGCAGATCCCTACACAGCAGAATCCATACGATTTAGGCGCGCAGATCGAAGCGCTCACAAAAGCGGTACAGTCTAACGCTATCATGCATTCCGAACAACCTAAAGCTATGACTGCTGATGAAGCGCTAGCGTCAATTATCAATCCGCCACAGAAAGGAAGTGAAAAATAATGAATACACTTACAATCGAACAGACAAGCGCAGTGCTTAATGAAGTATTAGCACAGGTAACAGGCTCAAAAGTGATCGGCACCGTGACACCGGAAAACTTTGTCAGCGTTGCTACTACAGTTTTAAAAAAGGACTATGACGTCACACTTAAAGCAATCTCACAGGTGTTGTCGCGCACAATCTTTTCTGTTCGCCCGTATACTCGTAAATTTAAGGGGCTCGAAGCTGACTCAATTCGCTACGGAAATCACGTCCGCAAACTTAATTTATCCGATCTTCCGTTTGAGGACGATCAGCGCTATACATTGGAAGATAATGTCTCAGTTGACATGTATAAAGTGCGAAAACCAAAAGTATTACAGGTCAACATGTATGGACAGGAAACTTTTCAGACGCACTATACAGTATTCCGCGATCAGTTAGATGTCGCTTTTTCAAGCATGGAAGAGTTCGGGCGTTTTCTCGCAATGGTGGCACAGAATTTGTCCGATACAATCGAACAGGCGCACGAATCACTTGCTAGAGCTACCGTAGCTAACTTTATCAACGGCAAAGTAAAAGGCGACGCTCCGAATGTAATTAAGTTAGTCACTGTTTATAACGATATGACAGGGGCGGCACTCACACCCGACACCGTTAAACAGCCGCAGAATTTCGTTCCATTTGTAAAATGGATGTACGGCTACCTTTCCACTATCTCTTCACTGCTGACTGAAAGAACCGTAAAATACCACATTAACGTCACAGATCATGAGATCGCACGCCATACTCCGCCAAGTATGCAGTCACTCTACTTATATTCGCCGGAGTTAAACAACATTAGAACTTCCGTTCTTTCTGATGTATTCAACCCCGATTTTCTCAAGTTGGCATACACTGAGCAGGTCAACTTTTGGCAGTCCATTGATACACCTATGGGTATTAACAATAAACCGGAGTATCTCTTGCCGGACGGAACGACCAAAGTCGAGGAAGAAGCGGTTGTTACGTCAAACGTATTCGGGCTTATGTGTGATGTAGAAGCTATGGGCTATACAGTAGTTAATCAGTGGACTGCTACTACACCGTTTAATGCGGCGGGCGGTTACTCAAATATCTACTTTCATTTCACCGATCGCTATTGGAACGATTTTACGGAAAACGCCGTTGTATTTTTATTAGAGTAGGAGGAGTGTTAATATGCAGATTGGCTTTACTCAGTTTTCAAAACGTGAAAACAGTACCAAAAGACCTGCGCTAGATACATTCACTTATTATAACGGTGTTTTTAAATTGCAAAGTGGGATTTTAAGCCCCACTTTGCTTTTGACTTTACAAGGCGCAGATGGTAGACCTCTAAATCCGGTCAACTGGAATTATGCATATATTCCAGAATTTAAGCGTTATTATTATGTTAAAGAGTGGGTTACTAACAACGGGCAGTGGGCGGTCTTTTTAGCTGTTGACGTTATGGCGACATATAAAGAATTTATCGGGACATCAACACAATATGTCTTACGCGCGGCAAGCGCGCATGATGGGCGCGTTGTTGACACGCGCTACCCCGCTTTAAATTATGTTACAACGTCAAAAGTTTTTGAAAGTAGCGGTATGAGTGCAAGTGGCGGCTCTTATATATTAGGCGTCATTAACGGCTCTGTTGGAAGAACAGGCAGTGTGTCTTATTATGTTATGGATAGTTCGGAAATCGCATACATTATGAATTGGCTTTTGACGCAAGGAAACTATCAGTTCACTGACGATCTCGCTTTTGCGATACTTAATCCGATTAGTTATATAGTGTCATGCGTCTATGTACCGTTCGCTGTTCCGGCGGCAAACGTTGACGCGATAAAAGTAGGGTTTTGGACGGTAGAGGGAGCAACAGGACGCGCTCTTATAAATCCGTCAATAGGACTACCCTCAATCAGCTTGACAATAGCAGATCACCCGCAATCAGATAGAGGAATATTTTTAAATAAAAATCCGTTTACGAGGGCAAATCTATCATGCAAACCTTTTGGACTAATACCGATAGATCTTTTTAAGGTGTCAGATAATACGATTGTTTGCAACATTGAGTGTGACGCTACGAACGGTCTAGGTTCTCTATCTGTTTACAGCGGCGGTAACTTGCTTGGTATTTATTATGCGCAGATCGGTGTAAGCCTTGCAATGGCTCAAGGCGCGTCAAATGCGCTTGTTGGTACTGCTAACACGCTTTTAGTTCAAAGTGATGATCCTCAAATCGCGCAGTTTGAAAAAGCGGTCGAGGACACGCAATCAAAATTTCCAGATTTTAACGTGCCGTCAAGTGGCGGTTTATCCTCTGTTGGGAATGCCGGAGCGGTGGCCATGACTTCTGCCGCCACAATAACAGGCGTTGGAAATGCTATTAAGTCGTTAATGCCGCAGTTACAAGTCACAGGTAGTCAAGGTTTTTTTGGCAATATTGACGAACTTATGACACTTTACATTGAATATATACACATTGTAGACGAAGATAATGACGACATTGGTAGACCGCTTATGCAAAAACGTGTAATTAACACGTTATCCGGTTACATTTTAGTAAATTCTGCCGACATAGCAATAGACGGTTATGTTGGCGAACTTGCGGCGGTAAAATCATACATGAACGGAGGTTTTTTTTATGAATAATAAATTGCCTGTGAACTATCCCGGCATTAACGCTTACAATGGCAACATATTTCCTAGCACAGTACATTCGCGAGATAACATTACTTTCGCATTTAATTATCGGTACTATTTTAACAAGTTATTAAGCGTATTCAAACACACATTTCCCGAAAATTGGGATAAAAACTATGTGTTATACTCTCTCTACGGGTGGGGATTTTTCGCCGTGATAAATACCGATAAATACGGTATCATTCCGCAAGCGTGCGGTATTAGCGGTTATAACGTGATGTATCAACCGACACACTGTCAGATTGCTAACCCGCTTCTGCGCGGGAATCTTAATCCAAAAATCGGCGTTGAGTGTGAGTTGGTAAAATTACAATATGACTACACGCCACCGATCGACATTGTAGCAACCTTTGCGGATATGCGTACTCTTGCCATGCAAACAACAGATGTTAATTTGTTAAACAGTCATTTAAGCTACATTTTTGCCGCAAAAAACAAAGCACAGGCGGAGACGTTTAAAAAAATGTGCGATGAAATATACCGTGGTGAACCGTCCACATTCATGGACACTCGTATGTTTAATGAGAGTACCGGAAAAATCGAACTGCCGTTTGTATCGCAAAATGTAGCACAAAACTACATTGCAGATAAAACTCTCTCTGCACTAGACAAGATAGACGCACTTTTTAACACAACTATCGGTATTCCAAACGCTAACTTGTCAAAAAAAGAACGCATGATTGCAGACGAGGTAAACGCTAACAATGTAGATACCTATACTATGGCGGCTATGTGGCTCGAGAATTTAAAAGAAAGCTATGAAAAAGTGAACGCCATGTTTGGAACTAATTTGAGCGTTGAATGGAGATTTCCACCGGTACAGAAAGGAAGTGAGGAATACGATGTGGATTAGTGTGCTAGGGCTTTACAATCACGACCAAACACTTTTTGACACTTTGACTCTCCCGAAAAAAGTTGATAAAAAAACGCTTGTCAATTTGATACTTTTCCGCGCCGCAGAATTGGAAATACTCTACGCAGATCCGCGAACGTTGAAAAGCTATATTAATTATTGGTCAGCAAGTCGCGTGCCGATCTGGGAACATCTATTAGAAACAACAGAGTATGACTATAATCCTATAGAAAACTATGATCGAAATGAAGAATGGACGGACAATGAAAACGGTAACGAAAATGGTACAACATCTAGTACAGGGAACTATTTCGATCACGGACAAGATAAGGGAGTGACGCAGACAGACACCGAGAGCAAAAATTATAATACAGCGTTTAACACAACCAATCTATGGCAGACCGACCAAAATAACAGTACCGCTTTTGAGCGTCCAGACATATCATTTACGCGTGACGGAAATAGTGCCGCCGCAGGAACGGATAATAGAGACACTAAAAAAGAAAGCAAACATTCTGGTCGTGTGCATGGAAATATTGGAACAATGACAACGCAAAGCATGATTGAACAGGAAAGAGCTGTTGCAGAGTTTAATATATACGACCGGATTTGCAACGATTTTATTAACGAATTTTGTCTATTAAATTACTAAAGTTTCACATGAAACATTTTCAAAAAAGAAAGGATGATTATATGAGTTACCAAAATTTCCCTTATTCAAATTTCCACGAATTTAACGCTGACTGGATTTTAGAACAGGTCAGAGATTGCGTTAAAAAAGTGGCAGATTTAGGACTGTCTTTCGAACAGTTAAAAGAGTATGTTAATAACTACTTCTCTTCACTTGACGTTGACACCGCTATTGCTGATGAAATTCAGAGATTGATTGATAATGGCACTATGGGGGCGTTGATTAACCAAACATTGTTAGGAGAGATTAACGCTAAAGTAGATAGCTTAAATAGCTATATGGATAAAGTATATGTACGAGACAGCTATATATTGACTGTCGGACACTCTAACGGTGTCATGTTTAACACAATAAAAGCGGCTATTGACTACGCTATCAGTAAAGATATGTCACTTACCAATAGATATACAATACTGATCGAGCAGGGAGACTATTACGAACAGTTAGTGTATAATGACATACACGGTTTAGTTCTTTTCGGGTTAGGAAATGTACCGAATAATAACGTGCAGATTTACTACGCCGGAGAATATCCAGACTGTACCGTCCATATACAGGGTGATGTCTCTTTTTATAATCTTACGATTCGAAACACGGTGTCTACTACTTATGCCGTTCATGTCGACCCATTAGACACTAATGTTAGTGGTATCGTGACATTCCGCAACTGTAGCTTACAAGGCGGAACTGCTGTCGGATATGGTAGCGGTACTAATACACATTTAAGGTTGTACGATTGCCAGCTAGTCGCATCTGGCTCGTTTGCAAACCTCTACGCCCACAATTCGGCATATTCTGGAAGAACAGGACAGTATTTGATTGTAAATAATTGCTATTTTAATCATACCGCCGGAAAAGCCGTAATAATAGATGACGCCGGATATAGTAACGGCAATACTACGAGTGTCATGACCGTTGTTTTTTCCGGTAACTGGACGGACTACGCCGGATATCTCAATATTCAGTTCCGCAAAGCGACAGGAATTGAAAGCACATGGAAAAGCTATCTTCCAAATAACGATGCCAATATTCGGTGTAGTACTGGGTGCGCTAATAATAGCGGTATCCCAGGGCTTAATGTTATCGAAAATCATTTTGTTCAGAGCATGGTTGGAACTGCTCCGGCTGATAGTGCCGGAAAGATCTATGTGACTGCCACATTTCCGCCACATTTAAACGGAAATAACTACAATATAGCTGTAACTGCTTGCAATGTTGACGGTGTTGGTCACAATGCTACTTTTTTAAACAAAGGAGAGAGCTACTATCAGTTTACCATTGATAATGTTAGCGCGGGCGGCGCGCATAATTGGCAAGTCAATGTGGAGTTTACCGTTGCTTAAATAAAAGTATAGAGATCGCGCTATAAAAGTGCGATCTCTACTTTTTCCATTTTCATATAGTGTTATCTCTTACAATATCACCGTTGCTATTGATATATTCCTGCGATTGGAACTCAATCGAATTTCTTTCATTATCAATGATAATATCTTTCACTCTTACGGCGTACAATTCCTTTTTGTCGTATGATATTATAGCAACACCACGACCGTATGCGGTTACAACGCCGTCTAATAATTCTACTAACGGTTCTGCTAACATTTTTCACCTCATTTCTAATATATTAAATCACACAGTTCTGCATGACTGCAAACAAATTCGTGATATCTTCATCTAGTAACGCTGTCGTACCTAACATTTCAACAGGCACGCGATAAATACCGCCATTTTCCATGTTTTCGTAATACTCATATTTCTTTGTTAAGCAAAAGCCTCTTGTATAGATTTCACGCGCCATTCTTTTAGTTATTTTTCTCATATTCTTCATTCTCCTTTTCATGTTGTTTTTTGTATATCTTCCTTACAAGTATTATTATACCAGAATTGCCTGTTTTACAATATACAAAATGCACAAAAAATCACGTTAAAATTGACGCAAAAACTGACAAGCAAAAGTCGCTTTCAAATGTCACAAGATTTCGCGCATAATCTGACATTACACGCGGGTATTTTAATTTTAATCGTTTTAAGTCGATCTCCGCAGTAGTAAATACTTGCGGTGTGCCGCTTATATGCTCAGATACATAATAACGTCCGTCTTTTAAACGGTAAATAGCAAATATATCATCTATTGCCGCGACACATTTTAAGCCGCGCAGATTATAGCTTTTAATATCGTCCGTTGTATCTCCAAAATCATTATCAAGAGACATGTAATTAAATGCTTTGTTTTTAGACGCTCTATATAGAGCGGTATCTTTTTTGAGATTACTAATCTTGCTATCTGACAAGTTAATGTATGCTATACCGCGATCTTTTAACACTGTAACTTCACGCCCGCTTTTCTGCGCACGGCGGGCTATGTTGACCATTCCAAAACTGATAAAAACCGGATTACTGATATTATTTGAGTTGCCGCAACAAAACACCTTGACTGGTTCGGAGCCCTCTAATTCACGGTTACGGTTAATGGTCTCGTAACAGTTTAAAAATGCTTCTCCCTCATCTTTAATTTTTCGCGCATTTTTTTCGGGTATAAATTCGTCAAAAATCAACCAGTCAACGTCTGTTGCGTCAAAGCCGCGAACGTTGGCAAATGTTGATAAAGCCATGCAATAGCCTAGAGGTTCTGGATTTTCGCCTAAATAATGCGCGGCCACATATTTATTGATTTTTTTGGTTGTCGTCTCAATGCCGCGAACACGCTCTATTGACTTAAGTGGTGAGTATTCTTCCGTTCCGATCAGATCAATATTTGTTTGTGTACGGCGCAGATAAATATATTTTTTACCTGTTCTAATCGCGGTATCGAGTAGACCAAAAGTCTTGCCTGTACCGCGCCCGCCTGTGATAAGATTAAATGTTGTATTTAGAGATAGCACATAGTCAATGTTCAAGTAACCGTTTTCTAAATATAATTCCATATTTTCGCCCTTTCAAAAAAGCCCGCTCTAGGCGGGCTTTATAAGTCTGTTTTTTATAATGTGACCGTGACAAATTCACGGTCGTTCTTCGATTTTCCGGTGACAACCTTGATTTCAAAACCGGTTGTTACTCCATCATCTTCTAAAAACTTGACAATATTTGCGAAAGCTTCACGAGTAGTCGCGCTATTTGTAACATACACCTTGCCGTTTATATCCTCAATAGCAAGTAACAGCTTTTCATCCGTAACCTCCCCGCTTTCTTCCTCAATATTTTTCTGCAACATTGTAGCATAATTTTTCACTACAATTTTATCTCCGGCTACATCTTTTAATTTGATGTTCTCCGCGCCCTGTGAGTAGCGGTATTTGTCAAGCCCACTTAATACCTCACCAGATTTTAAAAATTCGTAATTTCTCATGACTATTCCTCACTTTCCTTTTCTTTTTTTTCTGTTGATACTCTCTCCGCGCTTAATACTGTTGTAAGCGGCAATAAGTACGTTTCTTTTCTTGTGCCGATATTTGCGACAGACAATACTTTCTCACTCTCTGCCGCATTCTTTTTAGCTTCTGCTAAAAGGTAACGCTTGTCTTTCTTTTCAGTGCAGTCTAGCACTACACTGTGCGGCGTGCCTGTGCTGTCTAATGATGTGATTAACACTTCATAGATCGGTACTGTTACTTTGATTTTTTTTTCTAAATCCATATTGTTTCCTTTCTCCCGTATAAGCCACTAGGTCGCTATATACATTTTATTACCTCTCTTTCTTACAAGTATTATTATAGCACTATGGGTTCATTTTGCAATACCGGAAAAATGCACAAAATTAGAACGGTAAAACGTTGTATTCTTTGTAACCATCTAACAGCTCCGAGTATTCCGGTGTCAAGCCTAGTGTATAAGTAGATTCTTTAATACACACATTTCGACTAACAGCCAATGTGTGGCCGTCTATGTTAATAGTAGTATTAGTCCTATCGTTATAGACAGCTTCATTGCCGCCGCCACCGTTTTCCGGAAAAGTAAAGCCGTCACAAAAGGATTCCAAACCGCCATGCTCGGCTAAATATGTAGCGCCGTCTTTTTTAGATACTCCGGCAAGTGTCAAGTGCAATTCTTTTTCGCCTTTTTTATTAACTGCATCATACGCGTATTTTTTAGCGCCTAACGTTTTAAAACGGAGCATATCCTGTTCTTGTTCGTAAACACCCATGTAATGAGTGACGCCATGTTTGTCTGTTGCAAATGCTTTATTCTTTTTACTATCTGACAATGCCTTTCTATTAAAGGGAGTGAGGTCTACATCGCCAATATATTTAACGCTATCAGTGTCGCAATACAAAAAGTATGCGTCTGGTGTATCCTCTACTATCCAAATGGCGGCGTGTAGAGCGTGGCGTGCTAATGCGGTACACCATGCGCCCCATGCGTAGCTTAAAAAGCGTTTGCTATTGTTTTTTTCAAAGTTAGCTTCTTTATCGTCCGTTTCGTCCTCGGCGTATAGCTTTTCGTACTCGTCACTAAATAGTATAGCAATCTTCACAACGTCCTGTGCCATCATGCCGTAGCACGCATTTAGCTTGTTTTTCTCTTTAGTGTAAAAAACTTCTTTCCCGTCTATGTCCTTTAATTCTGTTTTTCTGACGTAGTATGTGCGTACTACGTCTTTTAGTTCTTCCGGTAAGTTTCCGTATCTAGCATGGTATACCTCACTAAATTCCATACACTCTATATCATATTCTTTGAGCACGATTTTAAAATCAATGTCGGTGAGAGTAGTTTCCATTTCTTCACATTCAAGGATTCTGCCATTATCAAAAGTGGCATTTTTAATGTGTCTGGATTTGTCTTTAGTTAGATATGGACAGCCGTGGTCTATGCGCCGTAGACACACGTTTTTAAAGCGTACACGCATTAAGAGCGCACGCTTGTATTGTGTGAGGTATTTAATTACTTTTTCGGTATTTGGATTTTCTAGCGGTGCAAATTGAGACATTGGAAACTGACCGTTAATTAACACATCTGGGTAACTGCTAGACCTGTCTGCACTATGCACGTTTTCAATTATTTTCCCACTAAAATATCTGTTAGCGTGAGTGTCGCCACCTCGAAATGCTTCTTTCAGTAACTCATAGATATGATAGTCTATCTCCATATTCTTAAGATAGTTTTTTCCTAGCTTTTTTAACGATTCTTTAGCGTCACGTCTTACATAACCGGTTGACGTTAAGGGAATAGTATATAGTGTATCACCGTCCATTTCCATTTCTTTTTTGATACACTCAACTAAACCCATAACATCATACACACTATATAGTATCTCGTAATCTGTTAATAGTGTCCAAGGGTAACGTAACTTACTATAATCAAATTGCACACCGTCTAATTTAGCATGTTCAACTTGCATTTTTTCTGTATATAGAGCTAGCCCCATATTAGCGTGTAGATAACTACATCTAAATTCAAACGTATCCCATAATAGGGCTTTTAATATCTTGCGTTTTTTAATGCAAAAAACGTCCTCAGTTTTAAAACGGGCTATGCCGCTTAAAAACTGGAACTCGTAACTTAAGTTATGGACATAACAAACAAGGCGTTCGTCACGCATTAAATTTTTGTCAATTTGAGTAAAAAAATCTAATGCGCTATTTAGCGTTCTGCCTACTATCACATATTCATTATTAAACGACATCTGCCATATATAACAAAAAGATTGATCTATCAGATCTGCGCGTGGAGCGTTCTTTTCGGTAAAGCGACTTGTCTCGATATCAAACGTAGCTACTATATCCTTATAATAAAAGTGGCTGTTTTTAGTTCGCTGATTACCGCGCGGACGTTTAATTATATCACAATCGCGGACATAATAATAAATAGGCGTTATATCGTCTTTTTCATATTCGTAAATCGTCTCATTTTTAACGTGTATCATATGCCTAGCTTCTCCCGATAATATTCCGCTCCCGCTCCGCTTACCGTCTCAATATCTTCTAAATCATTAGACTTTTCTAGCCATTTTTCAAAATTTCTAGTTATATCGTCAGCGCCTATATTTTTTTCTTTCATATTCTCAAATAATTCGAATACGCGTTCTGAACCATATAATCTTTCCAAATTGTTTTCATGCCATTCATCTAAAAAAGCAATAAAATCCCAATAGTCACTTTCTTTGATATTAAACCCCTTTGCTTTAAACGATCTTAAATTTTCGCGCTTCTGTTTTTTCTGATAGCGCAGTGTTGCGCTTTTAGAAAAGTAAAAATCAGATACTTGTGTCAAGTAGTATGGCAAGTCACGCTGTGCTATATCTTTCAAGCGCGGAAAACCTTTTCTATTCTGTTGATAGACAGGCGTTTTTTTAAATTCGGTTTCGCCTAATCTTTTAAGTCGCTTTTGCACATTTTTTCGTAAACGGCTATATGTTTTTCTTGCTTCTTTCTCCGTCATATTGTTCCGTATATATTCCGGTGTCAAAAATGGGTTCATATAAACACTTCCTTTCCTATCTAGTATAGCATATTTAGCCGTTTTTTACCATTGACACTGTGCATAAATATTATATACAAAAATATATCATACATATTTCTAGAACAACTAATTTCAATTTGTCAAGTGATTATTTTAACTAATTTATGGTGGTGCTCGCAGAAATTGATCTA
>ERZ857965.3762-NODE-3762-length-11050-cov-10.961073_pt1 | contig 11050 bp, 13 predicted proteins | sample MGYA00519758_ERZ857965 | MGnify/ENA primary metagenome ERZ857965 (study PRJEB31778, sample SAMEA3449381) | human gut metagenome | biome: human gut; feature: human-associated habitat; material: faeces | place: United Kingdom | collected 2010/2012 ...
CTTCTCCAAAATGGTAGTTCCAATTGTAAGATTTCCTTTACATTTCGTGGAATCTGTCAATATTACTCTGCTGCAGGCTTTCCTTTCCCGTCAGTTTGCTCTGAATTTTATGTAATTCAATACAAAAAATTTTGAATGAAAAAACATTTTTCATAATCTTTCACTTTTTTAAACAGGTTTACCGCGCATTCTGCACAAGGCTGTCCATGGAAAATCTCTGATCGTGGCTGTGAAGGTGCTCCTGATCTGGTTATTGAAGTGGTATCTCCCAGCAGCCGACGCATGGATTACAATATAAAGAATGCCCTCTACGCTTCTGTCGGTGTTCGTGAATATCGGATTGTTGATCCTGCCAAAGAAAGAACTACGATCTACTATTACGAGCAGGATGCTGCACCAATGATCATTCCATTTCATCAGGAAGTCATTTCCGGCATTTATAAAAATCTGAAAATAAAAATAGCTGATTTATTATAATAATTACAGTGTCAAAAGGTCATTCATCCACCTGTGCTTACACAAAGGTGGATGAATGACCTTGAGGCACTTCCGATATGAAAAAAATTCAAAAAACTGTTGACAAATCCCGCCACTTCATGTATAGTAAAGAAGTTCGTGTGGCGAGATAGCTCAGTTGGCTAGAGCATGCGGTTCATACCCGCAGTGTCGAGGGTTCGAATCCCCCTCTCGCTACTATAAAACCCTTGAGAAATCAAGGGTTTATTTTTTTCGTGTTGCAGCTCATGTTGCATTTTTCATAAATGCAATGAATTTTTTTAGACTCTTTGGTATCTTCTTTTTCGAATAGAATTAACCAGCTATTATATTTTTCATTATCAATATCAATCTTAGACAATGATTTTGCGGCAATGTTAGTATAGTTAATGTTTACTAATGCCTGCTTAGATACGATACTTAGAAACGAGTTGTCGGATTCTGTCGATTAGTTGGTAGTATTGAACTTTGAAAATTAAATATTGACGGTTGAAATGGTATAATTCCCCTATCACAAAAGATTGGGGAGAAATTTATATTGAAGATGATTCTATTAACATCGACTAACTCACATATGATGAGTGATGATTTAAAAGGGGCAATAATCACAGCGGTGGTGACTGGATTTATTTCAATTATTGGTTTTATTGTAACCAATTTATCAATGAGAAAGAATTTTAAAAATGAGCTGATTAAACAAAGAGATAGCATAGCACTTGAAAAAATGTCCACAATGCCTTTTGAGGTTCTTGATTTGAGGGATAGGATGATAAAGGCGAATAATGGTAGGATTGGAAAAACAGAATTAGATAGTTTCAAAAAGATGATGAATTCAATCTATTCATACGGTTCGGAAAGAGCAATTTCCCTAGTAGCACTTATGCAAGAAGAAAATTATGCAGCTAATGGAGATTCAAGCAAATTAGATAAATTTCGGGTTATGTCTTTATATGTTCTATTAGCAGCACAAATAAAATTTGATGTCACTGGGACATATGTAAATCCCGAACAGTGGTTTAAAATGAGACTTACTGATTATGATAAAAATAGAGATGAAATTAATTGATATTGAAAATCAGGCATGTATTTGTACACGATATTTGACACCATACAATTTTATTATTTGCGCAAAATGGAATCCATTAAATGAAGCTAAATATGATAGTGATGTTCAAGAAAAGAATCAATCATGAATTTTTATGAAAGTGCCGGATATAATAGTTCTGATAAAACAGCATTTATACAATGGATTGAATAATATAAAAATACTAGGATCACTTTTCCTTACAGAAAAGAGTCGACAAGAAAATATAATAAGACGAAAATAGTTCGAATCGATGGAAACTTGATTTTTCCGGAAAGAGCATGTACTATAGATAAGAAGAGTGGGTACATACCTATTCAGATATGAAAAGACCTGAAGTGCTAGCATCAGGTTTTTTCATAATTATGAACCTTGATTTTTGTAATAATATAAATTGAGGCTTGTAAAATCTGAGCCATTATAGTTGTAGAACAATAAAATTCTACCAACAATTAGTAAGGAGGGGGATACTTTGAAAAATGAGAATAAGATAAAGTATGATTCTGAGTATATCAGTTATGTTGAGCATGGAGATTCGGCAGCAGTTTTTATTGTAAGAGATCTTGTAAAGAATATTGATACATCGAAAATGTGGATTGATATAATCAAGACTTGGGGAGAGAAAAATGAATTTGGAGTGTGGGATTTTGTGAAAATAAAAATAGAACTTTTTCCAAGAAAAATAAAACCGATATATCCTCAGGATGCTAGTACGGAAGATAAAAAGTATATTACATGGAAAACAGCGCATGAGGATATAGATCAACAAAGATCACAAGGATATATAGGTAAAAAGTTTATAATTTTCCTAAAACTTGTGAATAAAAATCAAGATAAGACAGGAATAATAGAAAAAAAATGGAATAAAAAGTTTGGACGATATGTTCCGAAACATTGCGCGAGGTCATCTGATTGTGAGGTACAGAAGAAGAAAGTGCCAGTAAAACCGGTGTGGGAATATCATATAATATCAGTTAAAAAATTATAGTTTTATAGATTTTTTGTTTTATGTGTTCATTTACAGAAACATAGATATCTTCAAAATTGAAAACCAAATAAATAACAGTATGGATAATTATTTTCACCATGCTTACACTTCAACAGCCCCGGCATACGCCGGGGCTGTTCTATGATCCATTAACAACCGAGGTTAAAATATTTGCAGATTGCGTTAAATAACTCGGAACAGCTATTGAATTTTAAACACATAGTTTCGTCCTCCTTATTTGAAATGTATTTGTATCAGCTGACAAAAGAATTGTAACAATATCGTAATATTTATTCAATAGGAGGAGACTGGCAGGAAGGGAAAGATTTGGAACAGGCATTCGGAAAGCTGATAAGTGATCGTGAAAGAAAATAAAGGTTCGAGCAGTTGGACATAGAACTACCAGAGAATTTTTGCATATTATAGGAAATAAATAAAGATCTGTGAGATGGCGCAGAAAGTAGTAGGGGATTTTAAAACAGAAACGGAAGCCAAAGCAGAAGGCATAAAACGAACCCGGGATTGTCCGGTGGACAAAGACAAGAAAATCTAGTATAATAAACAAAGGTTAGCTGTGACTAACCAAAGAAAGGAGACAGAAGCATGAAAGTAATCATTGGAATACTGATACCGTTTTTTGGAACATCCTTAGGAGCTGCGTTTGTATTTTTTATGAGAAAATCATTGAGTGATATGTTACAAAGGGCATTGACCGGATTTGCGGCAGGAGTCATGGTGGCTGCATCCATCTGGAGCCTTTTAATTCCGGCGATTGATCAATCTTCAGAGATGGGGAAATGGTCATTTATACCGGCGACTGTCGGATTTTGGGCAGGAATGATGTTTTTGCTGATGTTGGATACTGTGATCCCACATCTGCATCAGAAGAGTGAAAAGGCAGAAGGACCGAAGAGTCAGCTTAAGCGTACAACTATGATGATACTTGCCGTTACATTGCATAACATCCCGGAAGGAATGGCAGTAGGAGTTGTCTATGCAGGATATCTTTCCGGAAATGCAAAAATTACTGCGGCAGGAGCATTTGCACTGGCACTGGGAATTGCAATCCAGAATCTGCCGGAGGGAGCTATTATATCCATGCCGCTTCGTGCAGAGGGCATGAAAAAGTCAAAAGCATTTTTAGGTGGCGTATTGTCCGGAATCGTAGAACCGATAGGGGCAGTGCTTACGATCCTTGCAGCAAGCCTGATCGTTCCGGCACTTCCGTATCTGTTGAGTTTTGCAGCAGGAGCGATGCTCTATGTGGTAGTAGAGGAATTGATCCCGGAGATGTCACAGGGGACACACTCGAATATAGGAACCGTGTGCTTTGCACTTGGGTTCAGTGTCATGATGGTTTTAGATGTTGCATTAGGATAAACGGATAGGATTAGGGTGTCAACTTGCACAAAGCCGGGTCTATTTTGTTCCGTTGTACGAAAATAAGAAAATCTAAGTCTGCCTGAGTCAGGTTGTGATGGAGTGACGTGTACGTCTTAAACACCCCGTCCATGGGGTGCTAAGACTTTTGCTGCCGTCCATGGCAGCAAAACACTAGACATGAACAGCCAGACTAAGATTTACTAATTTTCTTTCAAAGTCACAAAAGCAGCCCCGGCTTTGTGTCATTTGCCAGCCAATAAGTTGTGAGCCGCCTTTTGATACCCTGATTCTATTAAGTAAAAAATAAATCCCATAAAACCTATTGATATACTATGAAATAAATATTATGATCTGATTTATCAGTTAGGAAATGGAGGCGTACTACGATGAGAAAGTTCTATGTGGTTTCAATGGAATATGCATGTTGTTGCTGTCGAATGCAATACTCCCGGGCAAGTAATATGGCAGGGTGCTTCGACATGTGTTGTGCTGCACCCGGATAGGACGGATTGTTGATAGAGATGCCATTTGCCCGGGAGTAAAGCCCGGGCATTTTTATGCAAAATAATTGCAGAGCAATTTATCTGTGCACAAAAATGTATGGAAGGCAGACACTATATACAGATATAAAACAGAATGATAAACAAGAATCAAAATGAAGAATTTAAAAGTAAAGAAAATTGTTGTAGCAGCGTTAGCACTTACCTGATCAAAAATTATCCGGATATCCCGCTTCAGAAATTTGACTCCTATGCAACAGCAAAAGAGGCATTTGAGAACGGAACCTCTGTTGCATGGGCAAATGACAATACAGAAGTAATTGCTTTTTCACTTCAGAACAAAGGTTATACGGTAGGAATCCCTTCTATTGGAAGCAATGACAGTATTGCGCCTGCAGTCACCAAAGGAAATGATACCTTATTAGACTGGATCAATGAGGAAATTAAAACCTTAGGTGAAGAACAGTTCTTCCATGCAGATTATGAAGAAACCTTAAAAGATACTTATGGCTCAGAATATGAAGACAGTCTTGTGGTAGAAGGCGGAGAGACCAAATAACAGGAGAATTTAGAAACAGGAAGGAGAGAGCAGTTACATGAATTGGGAATTTATCGTGGAATATCTGCCCTTGTATGAAAAAGCGACAGTTCTCACACTCAGAATAGGACTGCTTGGAATTGCTTTCGCAATTCTTGTCGGATTTGCCTGCGCAATGGTGCAATACCACAGGATTCCGGTGGTAAGACAGATCGTAGCAGTATATATTGAACTCAGCAGAAATACCCCTCTGCTGGTTCAATTGTTTTTCATTTATTGCTGCCGGTATCTGTTTTAGACAGCTTACTCGAAAGGAGGCTGCGTCGTGCCGGATTTGGGGATTGATGTTCTATTAAAAGGAAGCAATATGCTTCGGCTGTTACAGGGACTTGGCGTTGCCGTACAGATCAGCCTGGTTTCGATTGCGATCAGTATGCCGTTAGGCATCCTGGTCGGTTCTCTGATGACCGTAAAAACTAAGCATGAAATGCAGTTTGCAAAAGCAGTAGCAGGCCGTGTGATCTTTATGGATGGAGGACAGATCGTAGAGGAAAATGAACCGAAGGAATTCTTTGAACATCCGAAGACAGAAAGAGCAAAACAGTTTTTAAATGTGTTCTCCTTTGAATAATATTGTAAGAACGGTTGCATCTGTCGGCTAAGAGGGATATACTTTTAGAAAGAAAAGTACAGGAGGAGAACCGATGAAATTTTTCTTAGATACAGCAAAAGTAGAAGACATAAAAAAAGCAAACGATATGGGAGTCATCTGCGGTGTGACCACGAATCCGTCCCTGATCGCAAAAGAGGGAAGGGATTTTAACGAGGTGATCGCAGAAATCGCTTCTATCGTGGACGGACCGATTAGCGGTGAAGTCAAAGCAACGACACAGGATGCAGAAGGTATGATCGCAGAAGGACGTGAGATTGCAGCTATCCATCCGAATATGGTCGTGAAGATCCCAATGACCGTGGAAGGATTAAAAGCAACAAAAGTATTATCCAGTGAAGGGATCAAAGTCAATGTTACCCTGATCTTTACGGCAAATCAGGCATTGCTTGCAGCAAGAGCAGGAGCTGCCTATGTTTCCCCATTTTTAGGAAGACTCGATGATATTTCGGTTGCCGGTATCAATCTGGTAAAAGATATCGTGCAGATCTTTAAGGCAGGAGATATCCATACGGAGATTATTGCAGCAAGTATCCGCAATCCGATCCATGTAACAGATTGTGCAATGGCAGGAGCAGACATCGCAACCGTGCCATATTCCGTGTTAGAGGCAATGACCAAGCATCCGCTGACAGATGCCGGAATCGAAAAATTTGTGAAAGACTATCAGGCAGTATTTCACGACTAGATTTAGAGATATATTAGAAAATTACATAAAGAATGACAGAAATCAGGGAATCCAAACCGACAACGAAAGGATTTCCTGATTTTTTTGCGCTATGGGATTAGGGTGTCAAAAGGTGGTTTCAAGTTTTTTGATTGCAAATTGCCCAAAGCCGGGTCTGTTTTGTTCCGTTGTACGAAAATAAGAAAATCTAAGAAAAATTTGGTCTGACCAAGACCATAAATTATAAAGAGAGAATATTAGTGATTGTGTCAATTGTAAAGTGCCGTATTTCCTAATAAAATTTAATTGTTAAGAAGTTCACATAGTTATAAAAATGGAATCGCAGCACCTTCACACTGTCGAAGCGGAGAATGTGGCTGGTGTCATTCCCGACTGGTAGCAGGAGATGTCTACATGCCGACATCCGTAGACGGACGGCGTGAGGCGGATAAAAAATTCGGATATATCCATCCGTGTGTAACATTCCCGCTGTCTGATCTGACAATGGAAGTTCCCACCGTGCGATAGGACGCGTGTGAAATCATTGTAAGATTAAAGGATGTATAGAACAGAAGATAGATAGAGTAAGACGATTAGAAAAGGAAGCATTTAAAAAAGTGCTTCTTTTTTTGATGGGATAAAATTGGTTGATGCAATGGTCTCAAACCGACTTCGCGAAAATTACATGGCCTTTTATGAAAAAAATAACCAGTATAGCCCAAAAGGGTATTGCTATTACGCTTGCGTGATAGGATATGCTCTTTATGCGGAGAGAGGAAAGGCCGTAATGAAAAAAACAAATGAAGTCAGTAAATTGGTCGGAGTAAGTAGACGTACATTACAGTATTATGACAATGAGGGACTGCTTGACGTAAAAAGATCAAAAAATAATTACCGATTGTATGATGAAAATGCATTAGAAAGGATTTGGAAAATCATGCTTTATAAAGAAATGGGATTTAATTTAAAGGAAATTCATGAATTATTGTTACTCTCAGAGAACGAACAGAAAGACTATCTTAAAGGACATATGCAAAAAATTGAGGAAGAAATAAATGCTTTACAGGATCAGATAGATTTTATCCTGATGATAATAGAACAGGAGATGCCGAATGTATCAGAAGATGATAGTGGGACAACGTATGTACAGCGAATAAGGGAGCTAAAAAATAAAGTGAAATATGGTGGACAGAAATATGATCGAAAATATTATATAGAAGGAATAAGAAAATTAAGATACCGATTAGATGAGGCTTATCAGCAGTTACAACAAGGCCACTTTAGATATGCAATATATGATACATATGCAGTAATGCGAAAGACGATGGAAATTCTGACTCAATATGTAGAAGGGACAGGAAGAAGGGAAAATAGTTTAGAAAAGAACATACAAATCTGTGAAAAGAAGCAGTTATTAGGTAATAACATGGAAATTCTAGATGGATTGCAGGAAGTTCGTTGTATATGTGAAAACAGTGAGGAAGATTTTGAAATAGAACAAACTATAGATTATGACAAAACATATTTTTGTATTATGCAAATTAAAGATTTACTAAATATAACAGAAAGAGTGGTTGTGAATAGATAGTATTTATGACATGGCTAGCCAGATATATGTAGCATATGTCTGGCTGTGTCATTATAAAAGAAATAAGGCAAAACTATGCACAGAACCATTATATAAAATCAGTGAAATTGAATAGTGTATTCATATCACAGTTTAAAATATGGCAGCAGGCATATAAAAACGAAACAGTAGGATTTTGTGTACCTTTTTCGATTCTATTGTATGAATAGATAGAAATGTCAATGCCGTTTATTTGAAGGCGTGCGACCATATCATTTTGCTTAATCTTCATAGATTTGCGTAGCTTTGCAATATTTGTCCCAATATCAATATCATGAACCTGAATTACTCGGTCAATACTTTGTTCATTTTTCATAATGTTGCACCTCCATGCAATAGGATAGACAAATTTATAAAAAATAATTGTACGAGAATGCAATAAATGATATGATAGGAGAAAATATAGAGCAGATTATTTATGGGAAGGTATGTGTAACGAGTTTTAAAGAAATAGATATTAAAAAAATGAGAGGGGAATGTCATGAAAGTAAAATGTCCAATATGTGGTGCACCATTAGAAAATGAAAGCTGTAGTTATTGTGGATTTGTGATTGAGCACTCGACAACAACGGAGATAGATGTTCTTCATGGAATTAGTCGAAAAAGTCGAATGGAGGCACTATTGTTATGTATATTTTTAGGAGGAATAGGAGCACATCAATTTTATGTTGGAAAAGTTGGGATGGGAATGCTTTATTTGTGTACGATTGGACTATTCGGTGTGGGTTGGGCAATCGATATTATTCTTATTGCAACAGGTTCTTTTAAAGATGAGTTCGATTTGCCATTGCGGCAGTAAAAGGAGAAAATTATGGGATTATGGGATATTGCAAAAGAGCAGTTTTTAGATGTAATTGAATTTGAGGATAAAAGTAATAAGCTTATTGTTACAAAATACAGGCGTGAGAATGGAGATGATGAGTTAAAACAAGGTTCAAAAGTGATTGTTAGAGAGAGTCAATGTGCGGTATTTCTAAAAGGTGGTAAATTAGCAGATGTTCTGTTACCAGGTACATATACATTGGATACAGAAAATTTTCCAATTTTAACAAAATTAAAAGCATTTCCGTATTTATTAGTGTCTCCGGTAATTGCGGATTTATATTTTGTAAGTATGAGACAATTTATTGATAATAAATGGGATACAAAGACTGCGATTATAAAAAAAGATCAAAATCTTAATATAGTTCGTATTCAGGCATTTGGAAAATTTGCATTTAGAATTTCAGATGTTACTCTTTTTATGAAAGAGATTTTTGGAACCAGGGGAATTGTTATGACTTATGATATTGTAGAATATCTTTCTTCGATGGTTACGGAAACATTTTCCGGTATAGTTGGAGAAACTACAGAATCCATTGTAGACCTAGCTGCTGGATACAGTAAAATGGCTGCAGTTATACAAAAAAGGTTGAATAGTAAGTCGGAGGCTATGGGAATTCAATATAGTAATGTAGTAATAGAAGGAATTTTACTTCCGGAAGAAGTAGAAGAATTTATTGATGAACAAGCAGGACTTAGTATGGCTCAAAATAATATGGAAAACTTTGTTCAATATCAAACGGCAAGAGCTATGAGAGATGTAGTGAAAGATCAGGGAGGTTGGGCGGGGATTGGTGCTGAAATAGTATTAGCTAATACTATGGCACAGAATGTACAGAAGATGACAAGTTCTATGGAGTGTGAAAAAAGCAGAATAGAAAAATTGAGAGAATTAAAAGAACTATTAGATGAAGGAATATTGACACAAGAAGAGTTTTGTGCTGAAAAGAAACGTGTTTTAGAAAAATAAAATTGAGGAAAGCATAAGGAGGACAAGAGAATGTCAAAACAACCAAAGATGTCGGTATGTAGAAATTGTAATGCGCCGATTGGGAAAAATGCAAGAATTTGCCCATCATGTGGAGCAAAGAATACAAAACCATTTTATCAAAAATGGTGGTTTGTGTTATTGATAATAATTATTATAATTAGTTTAATTGGTTCTATGAACAGAAACAAGAAAGAAAAATTTGATTGGAAGGATGTTGAACTTAGTGATCAATTACCAAAACCAAAATCAAATGTTGGAACAATTATTCATAATGATATGGAAAGTTTAAGCATGCAGGTTGAGAAAGTCTCAAAAAGTGAATATAAGGATTATATTGATGATTGCAAATCTATGGGGTATACAGTAGAGAATAAAAGAGATGGCGATTCCTATAGAGCCTTTAATAAAGAGGGATATAAAATATCTTTAGAATATATTGGGGAAACAATGGATATAGAACTTGAAGCTGCGACAGAACTTGGAACTTTAAAGTGGCCAAAGAGTGAACTTGCCAATTTACTTCCAAAACCAAAATCAAATGTTGGAAAGGTTTCTAGTGACTCAGAAGATGACTGTTATATTTATGTTGGAAAGACATCAGAAGATGATTTTAATACATATATTGATGAATGTATAGAAGCAGGATTTTCAGAAGATTATCAAAGAGGGGATTATTTCTATACGGCCAGTGATGCAACTGGAAATAAATTGTCGGTAAATTATCAGGGAAATAAGGTAATGACAGTCCAATTAACAAAAAAAGTTGAGTTAGAGGAAAGCGAAGAAGCAGTAGAAAATAAGAGTCAGGCAGAATTCGTTGATACAAGTGAGAAAAATGATAGTACAGAAGCAGTAAAAGATAAAGGTCAGACAGAATCTGCTGACATAAGTGATTCAAATGACAGTACAGAATTAGTAGATGGTATGCGACCGGAATTTAAAGAAGCAATGGATAGTTATGAAGCCTTTTATGAGGAGTATTGTGACTTTATGAAAGCATATAATGAAAATTCAAGTGATGTGAAATTGATAGCAAAATATGCAAAAATGCTTAAAAAGGCACAAGATGTTGATGAAAAGTTCGAGGAGTGGGAAGATGGTGATTTGAATGATGCAGAATTAAAGTACTATATAGAGGTGCAAGGACGCGTTTCACAGAAACTCTTGGAAGTGGCAGATAATTAAAAGTATATCTATATTGTTGACGAAGGCATTGGTTTATCCAATGCCTTTCAGACTGTAGACAAAGACCTCGGCATTCCGCCGAGGATTTTTCTTTGAAAGA